>CEAF01024266.1_pt1 | contig 47172 bp, 32 predicted proteins | sample 557431 | NCBI WGS metagenome assembly CEAF01 (sample SAMEA3182068, study PRJEB8094) | gut metagenome | biome: human; feature: gut; material: Stool; isolation source: human stools | place: Canada | collected 2013-11-18 | reverse complement strand
AACTTGAAAACCCTTGAAAATAAAGGAAAAATTGCAATCGGGGTTGCTTAAATATTTTCATAAGTGTATACTGAAAAATAGGGCTAATATACAAAAATCAGATAAAAATCTCAAAAAACATCATAAAAGATAATTTTTCCAAAGAAGAAATTTTGAAAATTCAAAACAATACAAGCAATACAAAAAATAACAACAATACAAGCAATAAGAAAATAACAACAATTATAGATATAAAGGCTTAAAAGCACTAAGGGAAGGTTGGCATAACTGTCCGGCAGAAAGCCTGAATTTTAAATACCGGATATTAAACATATTATCTTATCTAAATAGGGAGGTTAGGTTATGAAATTAAAAGTACACAAGCCCCAAAAAGGCGGTGGGCAGATTTCTGATGAAGAAGCAGGGACAGTCAATGTGGCGGCAGACAACGCAGAAACAAGATGTTCTGCTGCACCGGAGCAGGGCAGGACAGAACCGGACGGCACACAGCCGGATGACAATAGTGCAGGGACACGAATGGATGCAAATGACAATGATATGTCCGGGGGTGGAACAAATGCAGCACATAGAGAAGGCGGCAGACATGAGAAGTTCACATGGAACATCAAGTATCTGACGATATGCCTGTACGCAGTGCTGGTTGTACTTGCGAGTGTACTTATAATAAAGGCGGTAATAGACTGGGACAATGTAATGCATCACATCAAGGGAGCTATGAATGTGCTGTCACCATTTCTGTGGGGTGCATTCATAGCATTCCTCATCAACCCTCTTGTCAAACTGTTTGATAATAAGATATTCGGAAAAATAAAGCCGCTTAAGAAACACGAGAAGCCACGCAAGATGCTGTCTCTGCTCATATCATATCTTCTTGTCATATTCGTGGTGGTTATCATGTTCGTATATCTGCTCCCGCAGATAGGGATAAGCCTCACCGAAATTGTGAATCAGGTGCCGGGATGGATTGCGGAGATCAACAATGGATTGCTGAAATTTGAGGAAGAGCATCCGGATTTTGACTATAATATAATCAATGATTTTTTTAATAGCATCACTCCGCAGCTTATGGATTTTTCCAAGAATGTGGTGACTAACGTGGTGCCTGTAATTTTTACAACATCAATATCTGTTGTGAAGGGATTGCTCAATGTACTGATTGCATTCATCGTGAGCGTATATATGGTATCGGATAAGAAGCTTCTCGCAAGAGGCTTCAAGAGAGTTCTCTACAGTGTAGCATCGGATAAGGCTGGTGATATGATAATGGAGACCCTTCGTGAATGCTACCATATATTCAGCCAGTTCGTACTCGGAAAGACGGTTGACTCATTCATAATAGGATGGATATGCTTCTTCCTTATGACGATACTCAGGCTTCCGTTCACTCCTATTGTAAGCCTTATAGTCGGAATTACGAACATGATACCATATTTCGGACCATTTATCGGCGCTGTTCCGGGTATTGTCCTCATACTTATGGTTGATCCGATAAAGGCAATCATATTCACGGTTCTGATTATTGTGATACAGCAGTTCGACGGATTGTACCTCGGACCTAGAATTCTTGGTGAGACAGTGGGTCTGCGTCCTCTATGGATAATATTTGCCATCACCGTCGGCGGAAGTATAGGAGGCGTTGTGGGAATGTTTCTTGGAGTGCCGGTGGTTGCCGTGTTCGCTTATCTTATGGACAAGCTGCTTAATAAGCTGGTTCGCAAGAAAAATGTTGATATTAGTGGGAAAATAGATTAGAATTATATGGATGATTCTATAGGAGATTTAGAACGCAAAGATATACACATAGAAAATGTAAGAAGCGGCATTGCCGCGGAAATGGAGACGATATGGCTAAGAAATATGATTATCTTATAGTTGGAGCAGGACTTTTTGGAGCAGTATTTGCACATGAGGCTAAGAAAGCAGGAAAGAAGTGCCTTGTGATTGACAAGAGACCACAGATAGCAGGAAATATATATACAGAGAACGTGCATGGAATCAATGTACACAAGTATGGTGCACATATTTTCCACACTTCCAATAAGGAAGTATGGGATTATGTTAATCAGTTCGCAGAGTTCAACAATTACATCAATTCCCCTGTGGCGGTATACAAGGATGAGACATATAATCTTCCTTTTAATATGAATACTTTCAGCAGGATGTGGGGGATAAGGACACCGCAGGAAGCTAAGGAGATTATCGAGAAGCAGGTTAAGGAGCTTAACATTACAGAACCGCAGAACCTTGAGGAGCAGGCACTCTCACTTGTTGGCACGGACGTATATACCAAGCTTATCAAGGGATACACAGAGAAGCAGTGGGGACGTGACTGCAAGGAGCTTCCTTCATTTATTATAAAGAGGCTGCCACTCAGATTTGTATATGATAATAATTACTTTAATGACAGATACCAGGGTATACCTGTAGGCGGATATACAGCAATTATCGAAAAGCTTCTTGACGGCACGGAGGTTATGCTCAACACTGATTTCCTTGCACAGGAGAACAGGGCAGCACTCACAGAGCAGGCAGATAAGATTATCTACACAGGTCAGATAGACCAGTATTTCGATTACAAGCTTGGTGTTCTTGAGTATAGAAGCGTTCGTTTCGAGACAGAGGAGCTTGATATGGCTAACTTCCAGGGCAATGCCGTAGTCAACTACACAGAGCGTGAGGTGCCGTACACAAGAATCATTGAGCATAAGCATTTTGAGAAGCTTGGACAGACAGGAGGTCCGGAGGATGTTCCTACAACTGTCATTTCCAGGGAGTACTCAAGCGAGTGGAAGCAGGGCGATGAGCCGTATTATCCTGTCAACAATGACAAGAACAATGAACTCTATGCAAAGTATGCCGAACTTGCCGCACAGGAGAAGAATGTCGTATTCGGAGGAAGACTCGGACAGTACAAGTATTACGATATGGACAAGGTTATCGCCGAAGCACTTAAGATGGCAGAGGAATTATTGTAAAAATATAAGCTGGGGACTGTAAAGTGAGATTTTTTAAAGATTTAGCTAAATATAGCAAATATACTTTTTTTTCAGCGAAGGCTACGCTGAAATCGGAGGTGGCCAATTCATACCTTAACTGGATATGGTGGCTGCTCGAACCGTTCTTTTATATGATAACCTACAGTATTGTGTTCGGACTTATACTTGGCGATGGGATACAATACTATCCATTATTTATATATCTGGGTCTTATTTTGTGGAATTTCCATGAGAGAACCATAAGAGAAAGTGTGAGCCTTATCAGAATGAATCAGAGCATAGTGGATAAGGTATATCTTCCGAAGTTTGTACTGCTGATTGTAAGGATTCTTGTCAATGGGTTTAAGATGCTCCTTGCAATAGGGGTACTGACTATACTTATGCTTTACTTTAACGTAAGAATCAATTCCAGCCTTATATATATTGTGGTTCCTGTGGCGGTTATGTGCGTCCTTACATTCGGTATGGGCACAATACTGCTCCATTTTGGCGTGTTTGTCGAAGATTTACAGTATGTGATATCAATACTTTTTCAGATTATATTCTTTGCAAATGGTATTTTTTACAATGTAGAGCAGACGATACCGGCACCGTTTGGCGGATGGATTGCAAGGTTTAACCCTATGACATCAATTATAACCGCAGCCAGAGATGCCATGCTGTACGGAACAATTACACATGTGAAGGATATGGCGGTGTGGTTGGTAGTTGGAGTTGTCCTGTCTATAATAGGGATAACACTTATGTATAAGAATGAAAATAACTATGTAAAGGTGATTTAATGGGAATGGATGTACTAACACGGCAGGATGCGATTACTGTTGAGAATCTGTATATTGAATATAAGAGCATGAAGGCGTTTTCCATACAGAAGAATCTGTTCCGGTTCTGGAAGCAGAAGAATGAATCCTTTCAGGCGGTAAAGGGAGTCAGCTTTTCGGTTAAAGAGGGCGAAATAATTGGAATAATCGGGCGTAATGGAAGCGGTAAGTCAACAATGCTTAAGGCGATTGCAGGTGTTTTCTGTCCTGACAAGGGTAAGATTGATCTTCATGGACATTCGGTTTCGTTGCTGTCACTGGGGGTAGGCTTCCAGGTTGAGATGACCGGGCGTGAGAATATCATGCTGTCCGGAATGCTCATGGGATTTTCAGAGGAATTTGTACGGGAGAAGATACCGGAGATAGTTGAGTTCGCGGATCTTGGCGAGTTTATCGACTATCCGGTAAAGACATACTCAAGCGGTATGTTTTCAAAGCTTGGTTTTGCCATAACGGTTGTCTTAGAGACAGATATATTCCTTATAGATGAGGTATTGAGCGTGGGTGACGAGCAGTTCCAGCGCAAGAGTTTTAATAAGATGCAAAGCCTCATAAACAGCAAGGACAGGACGGTTGTCATAGTTTCACATGATATAGAGGCACTAAAGAGCCTGTGCGATCGTGTGATATGGATGCATGAAGGCAGGTTGATGAAAATTGGTGATACAGAGGATGTTCTTATGGAATACATCGAGTATATGCACCAGGAGGGATAGAGGAGTTATTATGCCGGAGAAAGTATCAGTCATAGTCACAGTCTATGATAGAAATGAACTGATTGACAGATGTATGGAGTCTATAACCGCGCAGACAATTAGAGATATTGAGATTCTGTGTATCAGCAGTAGTTTGGAAAAAAAGAATAAGAAGTGCATTGACGACTGGTGTGGGAGAGATTCAAGAGTCAGGCAGATAGACAGAAGCCGGTATATGACCACGGCGGAGGCATTGAATGCTGCGATAGGCATTGCAGATGGAGAATATATAGCTTTTATTGATACAGATGATTATTATTATGAGAAGAACGCACTTGAACTGCTTGCTGAGGCATGTGTGAAGGATAACACAGATATTGCCGGGGCAAGCATTGTTGAGGTGAACATGTTCAATGATGATGTACGCACACAGTTTGATGGAATATATTCAGGATATGTTTTTGACAAGGATGGGATATCGGAGTACAGGGAATATGCATTCGATTATGGATACAAGAGATTCCTTTACAGAACACAGTTCCTTGTGGATAATAATATTCTGTTTCCGCCGTTTGAGTATATGTGTGACAATGTGTTTATAGTCAGGGCTATGGTGACGGCAGGCCGGTTTGCTTCTGTAAGCAGGGTGCTGTATGCACAGATGGCACCGCGTCCGGTAGTCTGGACGGATAGAGTAGCTAATGATATACTAAGGGCACTCTGCATGAATCTGAGGAGCGCAGCCGAGTGTGATATAGAAGGGCTAAAGACACTCACAATAAACAGGATATTGAGGGAGTATGTATTTATAATTAAAGACCATACGGTTCCAGGAAATCCAGAAATGCTTGATATTATGGCAGAACTTGAGAATATTCCTTATGGCAGTCTTGAGGATGTGAATTTTAAGCTTGCTGGAATGCCGGAGGGAGATATAAGATTCCTTGACGGACATGTTTACAAAAGGATATCTTCTGTTATACTTGGAATGATTATTGACCATAAGACATGCATAGAGCATGATCTTAATTGTGAAAAAGACAGGATAATCAATCAGAATAATGTACTTGCTGAGAATTACAACAGGGTATGTTCTGAAAATGCGGGATTAGCGCAGAGGGTAGCACAGCTCAATGCAAGGATGAAGCTGTATGACAATAATAATGACAACAGTGCCGGGCGGATACAGCAGCTGGAAGCAGAGCTTGCAGCCGGAAATGCACAGATAGAGATTCTTAAAAAGAGAGGAAAATCGCCGGCTTTTTATATAGGAAGAATATTTACGTTCATACCGGAGAAGCTGCATGAAGCTTTTTCTAAGACCATGATTTCATCTGTCAATAAAAAAGATATACTGTACTGGGGATTGGTGATATATTTTACTTACTTTATATATAAGCTGGCATTTTAAAAAAATCAACATATTATTTACATGGAGGAAAAAGAAGTGATTTTACAGAATATACAGTTGCCACAGGATGATATATGCGATAGGTATGACATGTATTTCCACAGAGAGGGAGAAGTGTTCTACCTTAAAGAAGGAGAAGTAGAATTCAATAAAGGTGGAGTGTGTGTACTGGATACATACTTTAACGGTATATCTATCGATAAGTGGAAGAAATACACCAACGTCGGTAAAATCACTGCCCAAATCCGCCTTAAGGGACGTTTTAAGGTGTGGACAGGCTATGTGTACAGAGTATCACCTACGGATATCAGGCGTATTATCACCTACAGAACCGTTGTCGAGTCGGATGGCAGGACAGAGCTTACCATTCCGTTTGAGGATGGCAGGGGAATGCTCTATATGCAGATGGAAGCGTTGAGTGATATAGGTGTATTCTATGGCGGAACATATAACACTGAAGTGGAAAATGAAAGAAATGTCAGGATAGGTATCGGAATCTGTACTTTTAAGCGTGAGGCATTTATCACGAAGAATATAGGGATTCTCAATGAGAGGGTATTTGAAAACAGCAGTTCAATGCTTAACGGACACCTTGAGGTGTTCATTTCCGACAACGGAAAGACTCTGGATATAGACAGGCTTTCAAGTGAACATATACATATGTTCAGGAACAAGAACACCGGAGGTGCAGGCGGATTCACAAGAAGTCTTATAGAGATGTGGTCCGGTAATAAGGAGTATAAGCTTACGCATGCGCTTCTCATGGATGATGATATTCTTCTTGATGTCGGAGCCTTAGAGAGAACCTACAGGATACTGTCCATTGTGAAGGATGAATATATTGACACATTCATCGGCGGAGCTATGCTCCGCAATGACAATAAGGATGTGCAGGAGGAGGCAGGTGCGAGCTGGAATGCGGGAAAGCTGATATCTTATAAGAAAGGACTTCAGCTTCTTGATACTGAGCCGTGCCTTTACAATGAGAGTGAGGAACGCTATGAGTTCAATGCATGGTGGTACTGCTGTTTTCCTATGACGATTGTAAATGATAAAAATCTTCCGCTCCCTATTTTCATAAGAGGTGATGACCTTGAGTATGGTCTAAGGAATATGAAGAATCTCATTCTAATGAATGGTATATGCGTATGGCATGAACCGTTCGAGAATAAGTATTCATCATTCTTAAATTACTATATTACACGAAATATGTTTATAGACAATGCATTCCATTTTCCGGATTATGGTGCAGGGGATGCTGTCAAGGATTTTTCATTACTGGCTCTCAGGGAGATTCTTCTTTACAGATATAAGAATGCAAGACTCCTGATGCGCGGTGTCGAAGATTTTCTTAAAGGAGTTGATTTTTTCCTGGAGACGGACGGTGAGAAGCTGCACAAGGAGATAATGTCCGGCGGATACAGGATGGAAGATCCGGAGAAGCTTGGACGCAAGGTATATTTAAGAGATTATGAAGAAACACTTTTTAAGGATGACAGCCGCAGACATAAGATAATAAGAGCACTCAACATGAATGGACACTGGGCTCCGGTAAAGAAGGATACGGTTACAGTGTCAATGTCCCAGGTGAACACTTCTAATAATTACCGCGTACGCGAGGTTATCAATTATGATGTTATATCCGGTAAGATTTTCATAACCGAAAAGGATAACAAAGAGATGTTTTCATGCCTTATGAAGCTTATCGGATTGAGGATAAAGCTCAGATTTAAGTACAATAAGGCGAAGAATGACTTTATTTCAAGAGGGGCTGAGCTTAAGTCGCTGGATTTCTGGAAGAAGTATCTTGAACTTAACTAATATAAGATGGCTATATACACTTCACGGATTTTGAAATACTTAGATCGTGAAAATGGAGGAACATAATGAAAAAGAAATTCATGGCTTTAGGCTGTGTACTGTTGACAATGGCTGTAGCTGTGCCGGCAGGGATAACACCTAATATTGTACATGCAGAGGAAACGGCATCGGATAGAGCACAGATTTATGAGGATATAGAGAAATTCCCGGAGAGCTACAAGGATGACCTTTATGAACTCAAGGAGAAACATACGAACTGGGTATTTGAGGTATATGATACCGGACTTGAATGGAGCACTGTACTGTATAATGAGATGAATCCGGCAAGCAGAAGCCTTGTTCCGTCTTACTTTTCAAGTGACTTTGTCGGGGAAGTGTATGGAGATGGATGGTCATGTGCTACGGAGGCAGCAGTTGAGTATTATATGGATCCGCGGAACTGGCTTACAGAGAATTATATATTCCAGTTCGAGACGTTGACATACAATGCGGCTGCACAGGGTATTGCAACGGTACAGAAGGTGCTTGCAGGCAGTTTTATGGCCGGTTATATTGAGGGGTATGAGGAGACAGGACTTACTTATGCCCAGGCATTTCATGATATAGGAATACTGTACGGAGTTAATCCGGTTCACCTTGCCTCGCGTGTATATCAGGAGCAGGGAACGAGCGGCAGCTCGGATCTTATATCGGGAGTATATCCGGGGTATGAGGGGTATTACAATTATTATAATATCCAGGCCTCCGGAAGCGATCACGAGACTATTGTCAAGAATGGACTTGAGGAGGCAAAATCGGAGGGCTGGAACAGCAGATATGCTGCACTTATAGGCGGTTCCAAGAAACTTGCCGACAGGTATATACTCAGAGGTCAGGATACTCTGTATCTGCAGAAATTCGATGTTGACCCTGCATATGATGGAAGATACTGGCACCAGTATATGCAGAATATATGCGCACCGTCCAATGAAGGAAGACGAATCAAGCTTGCATACGAAAAAGCAGGAATGCTTTATGAATCATTTGTCTTTAAGATTCCTGTCTACAAGAATATGCCTGAACCTTATAAAGCAGAGCATGTTCTTGAAGAAGGCGAGTATGTAATATGCATGAACGGTGATGGAAATCTGGTATTTGATGTCGAGTGGGGAAGCCACGATAATGGTGCAAATGTATCGTTGTATACACCGGGATTTAATAATAACCAGAAGTGGTATATAACACCTGTTGAAGATGGTTATTACAAGATTGCTTCTGTTGAGTCGGGCTTGATGCTTGATCTTGCAGCAGGCGCAAAGGCGGATGGAACGAATATTGACCAGTGGGAGAGCAACGGAGGAGATAACCAGAAATGGGCGATAGTGCTTGAAGGTGATGGCACATACAGCATAATCTCCAAGGCTACAGGAAGATATGTATCAGTACTTGATGATGAACCTGAAACTGGGATGAATGTATGTGCGGCTAAGAAGAATGATAATTATTCACAGAGATTCCTGTTTACAAGGGTATATACCTCCGGTGATAGTGCTGGTATCGAACCCGGAACATACAGGATAAGTACTTCGGCAGATGATGGGTTTGTGATAGATATACCGGAGGCTGCTCCTGATAATGGTGTAGGCATTGAGTTATTCTGGGACAGATCCGGCGACAATCAGAGATATAATATAACGCGTACATCCGATGGATATTACCTTATTGAGAGTGTTGCCACAGGAAAGTACCTTACAGTTGAGTGTGTAAGCACCCTTAGCGGAGCAGGAATCTGTCAGTGGGAATACAATAATGGTGATAACCAGAAGTGGATTATATTAAAAAATGATGATGGCACATACACGATTATTTCCAAATCCAACGGACATGCCTGGGATATAGCAGGAGGTGTGCCGGCAGACTATTCAAAGGTCATCACATACAGGCTCAGTTTCGGACAGAGCCAGAGATATGTGCTGCAGAAGAAAGATACCGCTGCGGTTACATGGGATGATGATGGAATAAATTTATTGCAGGATGGCTGGCATAAGATAAATGGTGTGAACTACTGGTATGAGAATGGTGTGCGCCAGGGCTGCAGGACGAACGAGGATGGCAGTATCGACGAGTCATACCGCGGAAAGGAAATCTATGACCCATCAAGTGATGCCTGGTACTGGCTTGATAATGTACAGCAGGGCGCGGTTGCAAGGAGTAAGGACGTATATATGGAGTCACAGGCGGATGATGCCGGAACCATAGGAAAGTGGGTTCGTTATGATGCGGATGGTCACATGGTCAAGGGATGGCAGACAACGGATGCCGGAAGGTATTATTTTGATTATATATACGGAACAATGGCCAAGGGAGAGGTAGTCATTGACGGAGTAAGTTATTATTTCGATGTCAACACGGGAATACTTCAATAAGTGCCGCCATGTGGGCAGAGACAGACATCTGCCTGCCTCCCACATGGGAAAGGGTTGAGCAATAAGAAAAATAATATATTCACAGAAAAAATGAAAGGGAAATAGAATGAAGCCGATTCTTTATATTGTAATCCCTTGTTATAATGAGGAGAAGGTACTTACGATAACAAGTGGTATGTTCCTTGATAAGGTTAATGAACTGGTTGGACTTGGAAAGATAAGTGAAGACAGCAGAATCATGTTTGTAAATGATGGCAGCAAGGACAATACATGGAACATAATATGTAATCTTGCAAAGCAGAATAAGAAGTTTATGGGCATATCCCAGAGCAGGAACAGGGGACACCAGAATGCAGTTCTTGCCGGGCTTATGGAGGCGAAGGATAAGTGTGATATCACCATATCCATAGACTGTGATGGACAGGATGATATCAACGCGATGAATAAGATGGTTGATGAGTATCTTGACGGAAGTGAAATTGTATACGGAGTGAGAAGCAAGAGGGATACAGATACATTTTTCAAACGTTTCACAGCGGAAGGCTTTTACAAGCTTTTAAACTGGATGGGGGCAGAGGTTGTTTTCAATCATGCGGATTACCGGCTTGTATCAAGCCGCGTTCTTCAGGAATTTGCCAATTATAAGGAGGTCAACATATTTTTAAGAGGTATGTTTCCGCTTGTAGGCTTTAAGAGCACATCGGTTTACTATGAAAGACATGAAAGAATTGCCGGCAGCAGTCATTATCCGCTTGGAAAGATGCTGGCTCTTGCATTTGATGGGATAACAAGTCTCAGTGTCAAGCCCATAAGAATGATTACCACATTCGGCATGTTCATTTCCCTTTTAAGCTTTATAGGTGTTATATGGTCAATTATAATACAGCTTACAGGACATGCAGTTGCAGGCTGGGCCAGCATGACAAGTATTATATGTTTTATAGGTGGAATACAGCTTATATGTCTTGGTGTTCTGGGAGAATACATAGGTAAGATATATATGGAGGTTAAAGCGCGTCCAAGGTATATTATCAGTGAGAGGACGGATGACAAGATAGAGGAGAATAAATAGTATATGAAGAAATTTTTTTCAAAACATGGACTTAGAATCCTGTTTACAGTGTTAGTGGTATATGGTCTGCTTATATCACTGATCCTGTATAAGATTGTTGTAAAAAAAGAACCGGTAAAGGACATGGTGATGACTTCGGCAAGACAGGTTGTGCTTGGTGAACAGGTAAAGGATCTCGAAATTAAGGAAATACCCGATGAGAGCAGAATTGAGCTGCTGGATACAGACTATGAGAGCCTGTTAGACATGTATGGTATGCCGCCGCTTGCAAGGATGGAGGCAGCGGAAGCACAGACTCTTGTGGACAATCTTCTTATAATGAAGAGAGTGCATAATTTAGGTTATGAGGAGAGTGATTTCCTGACACCGGAGAAATCATACAAGCTCATATATACGGATGTTGCTGATTATATGGATAACCGTGATTATGGCAGCTATTATGAATTTGACGGACAGAATATATCTGAGCTTAACAATTTTATGAAGGGCAAGAAAAATGCGTATATTAAGCTCACATCATTATCGATGGACTGGGATGAAACACTCATTCCTGTATCAAATGTTACAATTGATGCCGCAGGTGTTGTATTTACGATGACGAAGGAGCTTGACAAGGCTGTCCATATAGTGGAGCTTGAGAATGTCGCACTCAGAAATTTTGTCATTGAAGATGGTGTATATAACTGGGGAATATTCGTTGTGCGCTCTACAGGAATATCAATTGAGGATACGGTTCTTAATAACGCAGCCTGCAAGGCACTCGTTGTATTGGGAGAGAATAAGTATCTTGATATAAGCAGATGTTCTATCGATAACAGCGGAAACGGAAGTGTAATCTTAAACGGCGACATTTCTAGGGTAATATTTGAGAGCAATACAATTACCAACACCAAGGGAACACCGAATTTTTCGGCTGCGGTGGTTATAACAAGTATACCGATTCCTGATTACAATACAGCGTACAACCCATTTGTTGAGGAGCCGATTTGTGACAGATATGCTTCTCCGCATGAGATGGTGGTTTTAAGCAATTATGTGTATAAGAGCAATTCATCAGGAATCTATTCTGATGGCTCATACTGCAATTATTTTATAGATAACACTCTTTATCTCAATGATAAGGAGGGCATGTGTCTTGATGCAGGTTCATTTGGAAATTATGTGTCGGGTAATACAATAAAGCAGAATGGCGGAAGAAGGAGACAGACACTCGCCGACCTTGAGAATGATTTTGTCCAGGATTTCGGAACACTCTCAGACGGCAGTTCACCGGCTAAGCTTCCGGGATTGTCAATTGACAATTCAGCCTACAATATTGTTATGAACAACTATATATGTGACAATTATGGAAGTGGTGTCAAGATGGTACGTGTCGGAGTCAGAAATATTTTATCAGACAATATAATTGCCAATAATAATCGTGGACAGAGCGAGACTTTCCATTTCTTTGGAATAGAGTTAGGATATGCTGCCAAGCCGGATTATGAGACGGTTATGCTGGATTTTGCGGCATGCTATGAGAATATAATATGCCGGAATATAATTACAGGTGAGCATTATGCCGGAATCTTTATTGCTGAGGAGTGCTATATCAATGATTTTTATGACAATGTAATCATGGATGCGGTATTCTGGTCAATGGAGAGCCTGTCGGCAAGATTCAATGCGACATCAAACAATTTATCAGATATAAGCAGCAGAGGAATAGATTTATCGAATACGAACGGTGGAATAATATCGTATCCTGCAATGACAGAGTAATAGAAAAAGAGAGCCCGGTAAAATAATACCGGACTCTCTTTTTACGCTTTTATATACTATTGTAATACACCGGATGTCTCATCAAAATGATATGTAACGCCATCAATTGTTACATTTCCTTTTGCCATTGCACCGGTAATCAAATCAAAGTAATATGTGCCGTTTGCATTTGTGTTCCAGCCCTTAATCATATGACCATAATCATCATAACGAACCCACTTCCACTTTGAAGGATCCATTCCATATGCGGCTTCATCTTTAAGGTACTCGACTTTATTTGTTGGCAGGTATACATCCTTGCTTGTTGCAAAGGTTCCCTTCTGGACACTGTCAAGCCAGTACCAGGCATTTGTTAAAGGATCATATATTTCTTTTCCGCGGTATGATGTATCATTTACATGGTAGCCCTGACGCTCACCGTTTTCATACCAGTACATAACACCATCTATCTGATACCAGCCGTCAATCGCTGTGCCATCATATATATCGAAATAGTATAATCTGTCGTTAATCACATGCTCTCCATAGAGCATAAGACCCGTAGTGTCATCATAGTATACTTTTTTGGTGCCGCCATTTCCGTTGGAAATCTCTGTCAGGCCGTGCTTCATCGCACCTGTAATATCATCAAAATACCAATATCCCCAAGGAGCATCTGCAGAAGTTCCTTCTACATGTCTGTGGTCCTCGCCATGAATCATTTTGCCGTACATATCATAGCGGACCCACTTCCACTTATTCTGATCCATACCGTATGCATCAGCATCAGCATTATATGCCACCTTATCAATAGGGAGATATACATCCTTGGAGCTTGCCATTGCTCCTTTATTATTACTGTCTAGCCAATACCAGCCTTTAGAATCAGGGTCATAAATCTCTTTTCCGCGGTTTACCAATCCCTGACGGACATCATTTTCATACCAATATTTAATGTATTTGCTGCCATAGTTAGGTCCGAGAAAGCTTTCCTTCTGATACCATCCCTGCCCTACGGACTGTGTTGGATTATCGGACTTATTCTTGTATATTGTTTTTGCACGTAAATCCCAGATTGTCTTGATTGCATTTTTATCTGTGACTGTGATTACAGTACCATGTCGACAATCCTTCCGGCTTCCGTCAGCTGCCCAGCCGATAATTTTATGCTGGTTATTTTCGAGCCAGCCGGTATATTCATCAAGCTTTCCGGTGGTAGCGGTTGAAGCGACAGAGACATGAACACCTCTTTTTCCGTCAGCATTTTCCGGCGGATAATCCGCAAGCTTATCCGTGTAAAGGTAATACTGCCCGCGGTACTTGGTTAAGCAAGGTCCTTCGTAGCCCGTTACCGCATCATCGGTAACCAATTCCCAGCTATCAGGGTTCTGACAGGACTCAAGCGATAAATTCTTTGTACGCCAGATTTCGATTGTTACACCATCTTTTTTGACAAGTAAGTAATAATAATCACCTTCCTTATATAAAGAGCTGTCAATTCGATTATTGATATTGACATCGCTGTTATAGGAAGGTAAAACGATAGGAACTGCATCGGAGTATGTTACGACAGGAGGTGTACCCTTATCGCCATTTGTCGGAGCCTGTAATCCGGTAGCCTTTATCAGATATGGCTGTAATGTATCATTTGCAGAGTTCCCATCGTTGGCATGGAACTGTGCGTAATACCCGATACAAACGGTAATCCATACATCGCCGTTGTCATCAACCATAAAATCAGGAGCGACGGCATCCCACTCCGTTCCATATAATTCCTTTCCGATTGGCTCACCCTGCACTCCTACATTCATCGTGCTGCCGCTGTTCGGATAGCTCCAGTTTACCAGATCCTTGGAATATCCAATCATCGGAACATAGCGCCTTCCCAAGCTGTTGGTGGTTGCAAAGCCTGACAGCATCCAAAAGTAGCCATCTTTATAGATTATGCTGGGATCATGCAATGTAGAAACAGGATAAGGTGTATTGGCTATTAAGCTTGAATCTGCTGAATCCGGTGTCGCATCAGTATATGCCTCAGCCAATTCATAAAAATTAACACCATCGGTCGACCAATACAAAGTATCGGTGTTATCTTCATCACTTTCCCAAAAAGCACCTAATAAAATTTCGCTTGGATAATCGTCTGCTTTTACGTCAGCAGCTTCTTTTACAAAAAAACAGCTGATGAAAAGGCTTAATGAGACTCCTGCGCATAGGGCTTTTTTAATCAAACCTTTTTTTCTCATACAAAAAACCTCCTTTATATATGTTGTTTATGCCGGGTGGTTAAATTATACCATATAAGAAGCATTTTTTAAATAAGTTTATTCACAAATGCATTTAGAACACTTTTCAAGTATTTTTTTCATGATGCTCTCCGATGGCCTTTTTAAAACATGCTTGTACAGGCATGATAAAAGTATAATAATGGCGAAGCTTATACCGGCAAGAACAGCAGCCGTTGTTATATGTGGTTCTATATATCTGCTTACCAGCTTGAGCACAGGTATGTGGAAAATATAAAATTCAAATTGAATACCGGCAAACCAGCGCATGGGCTTTAAGGACAATAATCTTGAGATGATTCCGGCATCAAATGCAAAGAAGAAAATCAATACGCAGAACCACAGGCTGAATATGTGTCTTCCCCATGCATTCTGTTTCGTGAGCATAAAATAATATGTCAGAAACAGGACAGCAGCCTCGCATATACTTGCAATTGCAAATATTGCATGCGGATTTAATGAATCGAGCTTTTTCGATATGGATTCAATAACCATGCTCCAGATGCAGGCGGTCAGCATTCCGAAAAAGAATTCAAATAATCGTATGACAGGCGACACATGAATGTTAAAATTCATATAAGTGTCCGGATGATAAAACTCCAGTTCCTCAATGGTGTAACGTATTGCAAATGCAAGTATAAAGTAGATAAATGCCTTTCTTTTTTTCTTAATCAACCGCAGAAGCACCGGAGCCATAAAATAACAGAACAGCAATGAGGATAAAAACCATGACGGACCGTTAAATGAAAAGAATACCTGTTCATAATTAAACCAGGATTGCAATAATGATAGATTGAGGATTCCGCAAACCAATGTAGAGAGTGAAAAAATCTGTTCTCTGCCCAAAAGCAGCAGACATATCATAAACGCAAGAAAATGCATTGGCCACATTACAGCCAGCTTACGAAGCAGCGCATTAAAGGAATCCTTCCATGTACAGGTGGAAGCCTCCTTGTGACTATAGTAGGTCAAAAAGCCCGATGCAACAAAAAAGAACTCACAGCAGCGCGCTCCTAAATCACAGGGTGGGTTGTTCAACCAGCTGTGCCACCAGAAAATCAGCCAGATGGCAATGACCTTCAGTCCTGACAGACTATGGATCCGGGAATCTTGTTTACCAAGCTTATTATTAAATGCAGACAATGCGGATTGACTTATCATATCTATCTCCTCCGATATAATTAAGACCATAAAAGTCTCTTTATCAAAAATTTTATCATAGTGAATAAATGAAATCAACAAAGAAAAAGTATGCTTTCTTTTTTTGACAGAATGTAATATACTTAATAGGATAGTTAATTAAAATAATAAATTATATGGTTCTTACACGAAGGACACAGAGCAGAAATAATAAAATAGGAGATTCTGATGAAAGAAATTAGTAAAAATCAAAGTTCAAAGGGGCTGCCGTATTGGCTGTGTACATTTATTGTAAGTTTTATAGCCGCTACGGCGGCAATACTGCCGATTCTTGTAAATAATAACGGATATATTGCAATGTCACACGATTTTGCCGCGGAGGAGATTTCTTATAACATATTGATGAACAAGGCGATAAAGTCGGGAGACATTCTGTGGAACTGGGGAATTGATATAGGAAGTAATTTTGTCGAGACATTCAGCTTCTATGGTCTTGGAAGTCCTTTTATGTGGATTATGCTGCTGTTTCCGGCAGCGATGGTGCCTAAGCTATTAGGACCTGTTATGATCCTGAAGTTTGCCGTGGCAGGAACGATATCGTCAGTGTATTTTAATAGGCATTTAAAGAGTAAGAATCTGGTTGTGCTGGCATCGGTGCTCTATGCATTTTCCGGTTTCCAGTGTGCAAGCGTTGTTTTTTATCATTTCCAGGATCCGGTTGCATTCTTTCCGCTTCTTTTAATTGGGGTGGAGAAGCTCATTGAAGATAAGAAGCATGGCTGGCTGGCATTCGGTGTTATGGTGAATGCACTGTGCAACTATGTATTCTTCTTTGCAGAGGTCATCTTTATTATTATTTTTTATGTTGTAAAATATCTTATTCCTCAGATATCGCAGCTGTGTGCAGAGAAGAAAGCTGCCGGGAATTCCGGTGCAAATTCAATTAAGCCGTGGAAAATAGTGCAGCCTGTCCTCATGTGCATGCTCGAGGGAGCACTTGGCGTGGCAATGGCAGGAATACTTCTGCTTCCATCGGTCAACGGAACAATGAGCAACAGCAGAATATCACAGCATATATCAACATTGTCATGGTTTACGATGTCAACCAAGAACTGGCTTATGCTCATAAAGGCATTCTTCCTGCCGGGAGAGACGATGAATGCATGCCTGAGTGTTGAGTATTCAGACTGGATGACCAATGCAGCATATCTTCCGCTTTTTGGTGCTGTGTTTGCCGTTGCATACATGATATCCAAGAAGGACTGGCTGTCAGGTATACTCAAGGTGGGGCTTGTCTGCGCGGTGGTTCCGCTGTTAAACAATGTCTTTTCGTTTCTTTCAAATGAGACATACCGAAGATGGTATTTTATGCTGATACTGTTTATGGCACTCGCTACAGCCAAGGTTATCGAGGAACGCAGGGAATATAAGGTAAAGAAGGCGGCAGTTATATCAGGAGTGCTTCTGGTGTTTTTCTTTGTGATGGTTGTGCTTATGAACAGGGAAGACGGTGTAATCGGTATATATAAGAAAGGGCTGTTTATCGCTTCGTTCTTATTAGGTGTGGCAGGACCTGTGATTGCAATAGCATTGCCGCATTTTATGAAGAATCGTGTCAATGTGCACAGAGTGTATATTGCGTTGGCGGTTGTTATATCTGCTGCGACACTGGGCATAACTGTCAATGAATATGCTAAGGCTACCGACAATACTGCCCAGGATTTCAAGACATATGGCGCTTCGTATGGTGAGAATGTATACGCATATCTTACTGAAATACCTGAGAAGCTCAGTCAGGATGTTCTTCCTTACAGATACTATTTTGACGAAGGAATCGGTTATACATATTATAATCTTGCCATGACCAATCAGCTCCCTTCAATTAACTCCTTCTGTAGTACGGTACATTCATCCATAGGAGAGTATTACGACGCTATAGGAGTCGGAAGAGCGACATGGACCAATGCGGGTTCGGATGGAATAAGAGAGCTGCTCGGTGCGAGGTATGTCGTGTCCTATATTGAACAGCCGGATTATACTTATATCAGAGACTATACCACAAGCACCGGACAGACTTTGAAGCTGTATGAAAATGAGAATGCACTTCCGATTGGATTTACCTATGATATATATATGACGAGAAGTCAGTTCGAGAATGTGGATAATTATCTTAAGCCGGCAACGATGCTTAAGATGCTTATAGTGGAGGATGAGGATGAGGAACTTGTAAGCGGATATCTGAAAAAATACGATCCTTATACTGACGGCGCGATTGTCTATGAAAATATCGCCGAATATGCACAGGCACACATGAAGGAGTGCTCACAAGGCTTTGTAAGCGGTAAGAATTACTTTCAATCCGATATAACCGCGGATGCAGATAAGTACGCATTCTTTTCTGTCCCGTATGATAAAGCATGGAAGGCGACAGTCAACGGCAGTGAGACACAGATTATCAATGTCAATGGCCTTATGGCGGTCAGGATAAGTCAGGGAAGCAATAATATACGTTTTGACTATGAGTATAAGGCGTTGAAGTACGGAGCGGTTCTGAGTGCAATCGGAGTGCTCGGATGGGCTGCTTATGTATTGGTTATGAAGAAACGTGTGAAATAGAATATTTAATAAAGCAGGTTGTGGTAAAAAGACCGGGTGTATACAAATATGTAACCCGGTCTTTTACTATAACTACTTTAGATATTTATCCCAGAATTCCCAGGAAGTAAGATATGACATACTGCTGTTCCAGGCAGCGGTATCTTTCGTGAAGTCCTTGATTATATGAAATACAGTCTTAAAGTAACGTCCTATGCCTTGGAAAAATCGTCTGTAGCTTCGCACGACAATGTAACCTTTGCCGATGGATGGGCTGTATACGTATACACGGTGTGCGAGGTATGGCAGCCATGGCGTGTCTGCATTACATATCTTAGTGCCGCCGACAGGCGGCAGCAGATGGCAGAGGCAGCAGAGAAGATATTTTGTAAGAGTGCCGGCTGTTGAGCTGCCGCTTTTTTTGACAACATGGTTCTCCTGCCTCATAAGCCGTTCAATATCGGTCCGCCTGATTCCTGCTTCCTCCGGAGATATGAAGCTATAGTTGAGACCGCCAAGGGCGGTATGCTTTTTTGCCGGGTCGGTCTGCACAAAATATTCCGGACCTCTGTGAAAATCCTCGTATCCCATAAGTCTGGCATCGGAAACATTATAACGATACCGCACAAGCTCACCGACACTTAAAAAGCTTATATGAAGCAGGGTGTGGAGCTTATCTGTGTTAAGCTTCTTATCGGATGCCTGCATTATAAGCACATTGCGTATATCATAGTACTCAATGCTTGCCGCACCCTTAGAGGCGACAGGTGGGTGCCATACGCATATTCCGTTAAGGAGTATGGGCGGGCATCCTGCACGTATTCCGTATTCCACATCATCAAAGTGAAGAAACATAGGCAGCGGCAGATTGTCGGTGCGGATATGCTGTGCCGGGATACAGCAGTACCACCAGCCGGTGTAGGATGCATTTTCCGGACATTCGTTGGCGCATACGAGGTCTGCGTTCCTGAGGTCAAAAAACTTATGGTAGAAGGTGTACGCATAGGAATCCGTGCGGGCACCCTTTTCAAGCTGCAGATACCTTCTGTTAAGGTCAAGCATGGATGCACCAAGCATACAGGAGCAGAATTCTTCTTTCAAAAAAGAAAGAAACAGATATGTACGTTCAAGTACAGCCGTATCAAGGACAATGTCATCATCCATGAGAAGGAGATGACTGAATGGGTGCCCGCTGTTATTGAGAACAGCTTCTGACATGGTGCGTGTGAAGCCGCCGGCACCGCCGGTGTTCTTGTTGGAAAATACGTGTATATGGTCTTCTGCATATTTTCCTGAGGATGGATTAGTATCTCCGGATGATGACATGCCGGGTATTATTGTGCCGGCATTGTCGGAGATATATACCTCAAGCCTTTCGTATATAGGGCTGTCCGGATTATGGATAATATTGTCAAGCAGTGAGTGCACATTGCGAAGAAGATATTCCTCGCGCTTATAGGTGCAGATGCCGAGTGCAATATAAGGACTGCAGACCGGAATGGAATCAGTCTCATACCAGCCGTCTATGAGTTCCTTTACATCCGTGTCCTCAAGCTCGAAGGGGAAAGTCAGCTCGGCATATAATATTCCGGACTGCAACTTTTCGTCAGAAGAGGAGCCTGGGAAGATATCAGGGAAGTGGATATAGTACATATCATCTATATGTCTGACATCCGCAGGAATCTCCTGCCTTGTGACACTTACATAGGGAGCCATATCAACAGGTGTCTGTACATCGGCAAAGCGGTTGCAGCCGTTGAGGGTTGCACCAACGCTGTTGAAGCAGCGTATTGAGAGAGCATGCCGTGTGCGTATACACAGGGTAAGAGAAGCTATCGAGGTATAATGGCACCATTTACCGACGGAGAAGGCATTGAAATAGGTCTCGAGCGATAAGGTGCTGCCCTTACGCCTATAGTAGAGCTCTTCAATATCACATATATTATCAGAACTAAAAAGCAGAGGCTGAATCTTCATAATCAAATAACTCCATAAGTAATTAAAAGTGATAATAATATTATCATATATTTTAAAAGGATATACTCCATAAAGCAACAAAATGTTTGAAAAAAATATATATGTGGTATATAATCGAATTATAGTGAAGGGAGAACAGATTATGTGTGTACTTACAGTTGCCGTGCCTTCGTACAATGCGCAGAGCTTTTTGTGGCAGAATATACCGACATTTCTTTATGATGGAGCGGAAGGCAGCGTCGAGGTGATAATCGTCGACGATGGTTCTGAGGATGATACGGCAGGAATTGCGGATGATTTGAGAAACAGATATCCGGGAATTGTAAATGTAGTTCATAAGAAAAACGGAGGGCATGGTTCGGCTGTCAATTCAGGAATAGAGAATGCCAACGGAAAGTATTTTATGATATGTGATGCCGATGACTATGTCAACACAGACAGTTTTTGCAAGCTCGTGGATTATCTGAAGGAGCATGATGCGGATATCGTACTTACCGATGCAAGACGTATTACGCCTGATGGCAAGTATGCCGGACATGAAAGTATATCAGGCATTGATAAGAATAGGATAATGAAGTTTGACGATTGTGTGGACAAGATTAGGAATATTGAGATGCACAACTGCTGCATAAGGACGGAGCTTCTAAGGACAAATAACGTGAGCTGTCATGAGCACCTTTTCTATGTCGACAATGAGTATGTGGTATATTCGCTTGCCTATGCTGACACGATAGTGTATCTTGACCTGACCGTATATCAGTATCTTGTAGGACGGAATGGACAGAGTGTATCTATTGAGAGCCGGCGCAGGAATCATGAACAGTACATGACGGTGGTAAATTATCTTGTTGGTTTCTATGAGGACGTATCATGGAACCTAAGCGAGCCGAAGAAGAGGTTCATTGCCCGTAAGATAGCATACTTCATAACCGGAGTGTACTCTGTAATGATGAGCTATAGGGATGCTCCGCACAAGAATGCACTTGAACAATTCGACGGATGGCTGCGGGAGAAGTCGATTGATATATATAATGGAAACAATAATATATGTGTGACGATGCTTCGCAGAACCAATATGGGAATGTATGGCATGGCGTCAATGATATATAGGACTGTTAACAGATTGTGAAGAATACAATGAAGATAAATACAATAAAGGCAGTGTAACTATGTAGTTGCACTGCCTTTATTGTATTATTTATATCAGTGTGTTTTTGTAACCTGATCATCCGATGAAACAACATCATTATAGGATAAGTGTTCCAGTTCCAAAAAAGCTTTTCCATAGCTGTACACACGTATTTCGACACATGTTAAAGTTTCCGGGGCGGTAAAGTCATATGATATGTCAAGATATCCGTTTTCAACCATGTCGGCTGTGTAATTGCGTGTGCAGAGAAGATCAAGGCCGGGTCCGTAGCTATATGAAACATCCGAAGCACAGAGGACAAGCTTATCGGCTCCTTGTGCGGCTATAGCGTCAGCGTCAATATCGGACACTTTAAGTTTTATACTAACGTGATATGTGCCGGGACTTAGTGTCAGATTCTGTGCAAACGCAAGAAATCCCTCATTATGGTCGGAGGTGAACGGTCTGCCGGCGGCTGCTGTGGCACTATACGTTGTAGTGTCTGTCAGAAAGAATGGATTATGCGAATTATACCTGCGGCAGTCCGTCTCGAGCTGTGAGCCTGTGGGAGTCATGACAAAGAGACCAAATGCCTGGCCGACAATGGTATATTTGTCAAGGTCAATATCATCGGTGTGGTACTGCACAAGGTAGTAATCACCATCAATACTGTTAAGCATGTCATGGGTGACGTACTTCATTGTAGTATCCTTTAACAGAAACTGCAGGTTTTCTATTCTGCGGTTGAAGAAGTATTCAACATGGCTGTTGGTCATAAAATAGACAGGTGCATCATTGCTCTCTATTAATTTTTCCAGGACCTCTGCATCGCGGATATAGTGCTGACCGGAGATAACCTCCTTGCTTAGAGCCTCATCTGCACTTATGCCCCAGTAACCTATTATAATGATAAATGCCATAATCCATAGATACAGCTTCCTGAAATATGATGCTGCAAATATAACCAGTCCGATCAGTGCTGCAGTAATCACGCAGTACTTAAGACTGAAAGCGTCAACTTCGGCATTGTAGAATATGGAAGTTCCGCAGCTCATTATTCTGGTGAAGGTCGAAGATGAGTGAAACAGCTTCAGGCTGCCCAGTGCAGTAAAAAGAAGGATACATAAATATGCTGCGAAGTATACCGGAGAGCACCGTCTGCCGGTCAGGTACATAAGTCCGGTAAGTATGAGCGGTCCAACCAGAAATTCTATATATCTACCATATACGACACAATCTATGCGCCCTCCGTTAATCATATATATACTCACAATACCCACTGTACCAAGAAGGGACAGTAAAACATACAGATGCACGGGAAACATACGGCTGTGCATCTTTGTGAAAACCATACGGCACTCGGAAAGAATTCCCCAAAACAGAAGGGAGCAGCTTGCCACGATCAGATAAAAAAATTTGCCGCATACATGCATGAGGAGCCTGACGATGCTATGCTTTCCTGAGAACAGCTGCATCACTTTGTTCCATTGCCCGGAATAGTCATTCTGCCCGGCAAGCCCACTGTCAGTCCACTTCCATACATTATTAATTACAATTTCTTTTGCAATGATGCAGGCAGCAAGAATTACAGCAGTGGCTGATACCATAATAATAATCTTCTTAACCTTTATATGCCTGTCTGATATGAACATGGCAGCAAGCACCATAAAACCGGCAACGATTACTCCCAGAGTACGCTGGTGAACCGTATACATATAAAAACACTCAGCTATAAAGGCGATGAGCGTGGAGGGGCTGCGCTTCTGACAATATGAGACAAGCGTATAGAATGAAAGCCAGTATAAAAAGTACAGCAAAGCCTCCCCCCAGCTGATATTAACCTGAAGAAGATTGTTGCAATATAGGGAAACGACAAAACACAGGAATGCGTTCACGCAGCGGTTACGCTTTTGCCAAAGCTTTCCGGCACACAGTACGGAAATATAAAACGCGCCTACATAAAATGCGCAGTTAAGAACAATGGCAGCTCTGTACATATATACGGAATTCCTGAATATTAGCATAAACGGAACAAGAAGAATGCTGTAGCCATAGGAGTAGTATGGCGACAGGGAAGCAGCTCCTGACCAGTCATAACCGGAGAAAAATGCCGCATTAGCCCAGTATCCGAACTCATCATGCAGCACATATAGCTGATACAGCTTTGGAATGTGGAACAGATATACTGCGACAAGTGACAAGGATAGTATTATCATAAATGAATTATAGAATACTCTGTCGGATAAAAACAAACGATTGCGAATATCAGATGGTTTAGCGTTCGGTTTAGTAATCATATTCATCTCCTAAATATAGTTGAATATGGTAAGTGTAGCACAAAAACCGATTAAAGTCAAAATGACCGGGGCAGAGTATCCGGAAAAAAATATTACATTTATATCGCCGGGATTGACTATCGTTATTGTGTAAAGTATAATTAACATGGTTTTTTTCATAGAATATTATATAAAAAATTAATGTGAGCCATACAGCGCATTTTATAATTACCTGATACAGGATATAGAAATAGAAAGAAGAGAGTCAATAAATATGAAGCTGATTATTCAAATGCCATGTTACAATGAGGAAGAAACGCTTACCATAGCACTTAACGCACTCCCAAGACATATTGACGGAATAGACGAGATAGAATACCTTATTATAAATGATGGAAGTCAGGACAAAACCGAACAGATAGCAAGAGACTGGGGAGTTAATTACGTTGTCCATTTCAAACGTAACCTGGGACTTGCTAAGGGGTTCCTTGCAGGGGTAGACCTTGCACTCAGAAATGGCGCGGATATTATTGTCAACACGGATGCTGATAATCAGTATTGTGCAGATGATATAGTTAAGCTTGTACAGCCTATTCTCGATAAGAAAGCTGATATAGTTATAGGTGCCAGACCGATTGATGAGACAGAACATTTTTCACCTCTTAAGAAGAAGCTGCAGCATTTTGGAAGCTGGGTGGTGAGGAAAGCCTCCAGGACAGATATACCTGATGCTCCAAGTGGATTCAGGGCGTACAGCAGACATGCGGCTATGAGGATGAATGTGAATAACGAGTACACATATACCCTTGAGACGATAGTCCAGGCCGGCAGAAATAAGATGGCTATAACTTCTGTGCCTATAAGAACTAACCCGGAGTTAAGAAAATCAAGACTATTCAGTAATATGTTCTCATACATTAAGAAATCAATGCTGACAATATTAAGGGCGTTTCTGATGTATAGACCGCTTGCTGCGTTTGCAATGATTGCCCTTATATTCGGGATACCCGGAATTATTCTTGCTGTGAGATATCTGGTGTTCTTTTGTATAGGGCAGGGAGCAGGACATATCCAGTCGGTTATACTTGCGGTATTACTTATTATAATTGCTGTCCAGAGCTTTATGATGGGTATGCAGGCAGACGTAATATCAGCGAACAGAAAGCTTCTTGAGGATATACAGTTCAGAACAAAGAAATTGGAATTTGCATTATTGAATCCGGATGGAAGCAGGAAAGAGAGTATTATGTCTTCGGATAAGACGGGAGACTCGGTATCCTATAAGAAAGAAGCAGCAGTGACAAAGGAGAAGAATGAAAAATAGTGTAAGCAGGAAAAAACTTCTTATAACGGCATCTACCCTGCCACGATATGAGGGAGACACTGAGCCAAGATTTGTCCTTGATCTGGCCAAAGAGCTCAGCAGATATTACAATGTCACAATACTGGCTCCGGCTGCACCGGAAGCAAAGTGCAGTGAGGTGCTTGAAGGAGTGCACGTAGAGAGATATCATTATTTTCCGGTTCACAGTCTTGAGACATTGTGCTATCCGGGGGCGATAGTTCCACGTATCAGGGAAAAAAAGATCAGAGTGCTGCTTGTTCCGTTCCTTTTCCTTGGACTGTTGGCAGCATTGTGGAAAAGACGCAATGACTATGATATGGTTCATGCCAACTGGTTTATACCTCAGGGGATAGTGCAGTGCTTGTTTAAGACACCATACGTTGTGACAGGGCATGGTGGGGATGTCACATCGCTCAATGTGAAGCCGGTAAGTGCTATGAAAAGAAATGCAGTGAAAAAGGCTTCGTATGTTACAGTGGTATCACATAGACTGAAAGACGAGCTGCTTCGAATTATGCCCGAAAGAGAACAGCAGGAGCTTTCAGAAAAGATATGTGTAGCACCTATGGGGTGTGATACAACACGGTTTTCTCCGAAATACAGAGTGAATCAGTTGTGGAAGCAAGGAGACAGAAAGATTATATTATTTGTCGGAAGACTGGCGGAGAAGAAGGGTGTCAGATATTTGATTGAAGCTATGAGGTGGGTCGATGCACAACTGGTTATTGTTGGGATGGGCCCATTACAGGATGAACTTAAGCGCATGACAAAAAGCTTGCAATTAGATGATAAAGTAGTGTTTGAAGGAGCTAAAAACCATGATGAACTGCCGGCGATATACGCTTCAGCGGATGTGTTTGCTGCCCCTTCCGTAACGGCAAAGGATAATGACAAGGAAGGCTTTGGTCTGGTTATTCTTGAAGCAATGGCTTCCGGCCTGCCTGTTGTGGCCTCAAGGAGTGGCGGAATTGTTGAAATAATAGAGGACGGTGTCAATGGAAGCCTCGTAGAAGAGAAAAATGCTAAAGGGTTGTCTGAGGCGATCAACAGAATGCTGGAAGATACTGAGTACAGAGAAATATGCAAAAAGAATATGAGAGTGACTGTTGAAAGATACTCATACGAGAATGTCGGGAAAAAATATAGAGACATATTTGATACAATAATGAGATAGATATTCTATCGAAAAAGAGGAAATTGCGATGAAAAAGGTTATAATTATTAATCCATATCTTCCTACGCTTGGCGGTGGTGAAAAACATATGGGATATTTATGTCAGTTCATTGAAGAATATTATAATGGTGATGTTAATATAGATATTCTGGTACATAATTATCATAAAGAGAATATATATGATAAGAATTATGTCACGATAGATAAGGTTAATGATGTATTTGGGCTGAATCTGCAGCATACCGGTATTAAAAAGCTTAACATTGGGCACGCAAAAAATAAGATACAGTTTTTGAAATATAAGAGGATGATTGAAAATATAACTAAAGGATACGATATATGCATCAATTTCATGTTCTTTAGTAAACACTGTGCAAAAGGCAGAGTTAATATCTATCAGGTAATGTTTCCGCCAAAACGATTTATTGAAGAATCACCTAATGCCTCATTGCCGGCGAAGGCAGTATACAGATATTTTGACAGACAGTTTTATAAATCATATGATAAGTTCGTATGTAATTCAAACTTTACAAAGGGATGGCTTGAAAGATATTGGCAGGCAGGTGATAAGAACTGTGTGATATATCCGCCTGTATTTAGTGAAGATGATAAATTATGTGAACGGTACAATGAATCTGAAAAGCAGAATATTATTATAAGTGTTGGAAGATTTTTTGTTAAAGACCACAGTAAACGACAACTGGATATGGTGAAATTTTTTGTAAACAATGAGGAGATATTCAGAAACTATGAATATCATCTTGTTGGTAATGTTTCGACTTTGCCGGAGGATATAGCCTATCTGAATAAAATAAAGACTATAGCCGCCACTGTTGATAATGTTTACATACATGAAAAGATGGATTATGAGGGTCTTATGGGACTCTACAGGAAAGCGAAGATATTCTGGCATGCGACAGGATATGGTGTTGATGAGGAAAAAGAACCTTGGAAGATGGAACACTTCGGAATAACAACAGTTGAGGCTATGAGCTATGGTGCGGTTCCTGTTGTAATTGACAAAGGCGGTCAGACAGAGATAGTAGAAGAAGGGGTAAATGGATACCGCTGGCTGGATGAGCAAGGCTGTGTTGGTAAGACACAGCACTTGATTGATGACGATAAGTTAAGACGGAGAATGGCAGAAGAATCTGTAGAAAGGGCAAAGCTGTATTCTGTAGATGCGTTTTATGAAAGAAACAGAAAGCTGTTTCAGAAGCTTGGAATCTAATCATATCCGGCAAGCTTATATAATAACGTGTAGAAACTGATTTTCGGATTGCAGAGGAGCTTCATCGCAAGTTTAAAAGGGCTGTTGCGATGAAGCTTTATGTATAATCTGGTATTTAGTACACTTAGGAAATTAGACGGATATCCACATTGCTGTAAAGAATCCAGCATTGATGAGAATGATGATATCATGCGGTCTTTCTCACCGGAGTAATTAGAGCAGGATTCTATATGATAGTAGCAGGCATCAGGGTTGAAACCGAAGGTGCAGTTGTTTTCAAACATCAGCAGCCATAGAAAAAAATCATCGCAGCCGTTGTTGGCAATCAATGTGTTTATCCAGCTATCAGGTATGCTTTGCCGCTTTATCAGACATTGCCCCGGTGAAAATATCATATCTGTTCCGAATATATAAGATTTTTTTGATGATATAAGCCTGCTTATCAGCCGGGTATGTGGCTTTGAGTATAGAGGGATAAGGTGTTTTCCATCATCATATACACGGTATCCCATTGCGACACATACATCATATTTACCGGCATGGCCGAGCTGGTTCTTAAAAAAGCTGTTATCGATTGAGTCATCCTGGTCCAGAAATAATATATATTCTCCGCGACTATGTTTTAATCCTGATATTCTTGCAGCCTGAATCCCCATATTTGAAGAGTGCTCTATTATTTTGATTTCAAATGGATAAGCCGGATTGTCAAGTTCTATATGTTCATCGGGATAGTCGTTTACAAATATCAGCTCTACATTGTCACCCCGGCTTAAGGGACGCGTGGCATTGAAAATATTCTTACATATCTTGTCTACATATCTTAAACCTTGAAAAAGCGGGACAATAATGCTTATAAGAGTTGTCCCGGACGCATTTTCAGGCTTGTATATGGTACTGTTCTGCTGCATGTTATATACCTCGTTATATAAATCTCAGTTCTGCTGCTTTAATATGTTATCAAAGAAATTAACATATTCTGAACATATCGTATTGGTGTTATAAGTATTGTAAAGCTCTGTTCCCAAATGAAAAAGAAGCTGGGGGTCATATTGCTTATCAAGGCAGGACAAAAGCTTGTCTGCAAGGGCATGCTTGTCCTCCGGTGGGTAATAGTATTCACAAAGTCCTCTTGTAACCTCCCTGTTAGCCGGGATGTCAGACAACAGAGTAGGCACACACTTGATCATGGCTTCTACTGCAGTCATGCCAAAACCTTCATATAGGGAGGGGTTTACATATAGCAGGGCATTTTCCAGAAGATGATTGCGTGTCGCTTCATCTGTGAATCCGGTAAAAACAATTCTGTCATTAAGGTGGTGTGTGTTTACATAGTCTTTAAGATAGCCGACACGCTTTGGGACATTTCCGATAAGATAAAGCGATACATCGGTGCTGTCTTTTATAAGTTCAAAGGCCTTAATAAGTGTAATTATATTCTTGTGATGAAACTGAAGGTTAAGTGCAGCAATGTATCTCCGGTCGGCATTATTACGGCAGGGCGAAGCAGGTGATACATCTATAGGGTTATACAGCCTCACAATCTTGTCCTTATATTGAGGGTAAAATTGTGTTATTTCATGTTTATCAGCATCGCTGATTGCAATAATATAATCGTTGGTTTTAAAATCATTATTGTACATGAGCTTATACAACAGGTATTTGTAATATGGTATCTTTACATTGGCAAGGACACGATGGGCTACTGCTTTGATATCGTGAGGAATAACGACGGACGGAATCCTATAGTGCTTTAGACCTGTGTTACTATTAAGATGATAGATTATGCTTAGGTTGTTTTTTTTAATTAAGCGTGGTATTATAAAAGTATTGACAAAACATATATTAAGCATACGCTGCAGCTCGTTTGCAGCTTTTGGAGCAGACAGAGGGATAATTCTGATATCCGGTGATATTTTCTTTATAATATTATATGAGTAGTCAAAACAAATAACGCACATGCGTTTCGCATCTCCGCTGTCCTGAAATCCCTTGAGCAGATTAAGCCCCACCTGGTCTTTGCCACCTGCGTGTTGTGGACTTAGATATATATAATTAAGTGCTATTAATCCTGAATTTGTTTTCATAAATAATTACCTTTTAGCTTGATATGTTCATTTTAGTTTAATACAATGATTATGTCAAATATAAATAAAGTCCGGCCGGAGGAATTAAAATGCATGATATATCTATTGTTATAGTTAATTATAATGGGAAAAGGTATATAGATAAATTGTTTGAATCGTTGGAAAGACTTGTACATGATGGCTTTTCATATGAGGTAGTATTCGTTGACAATAATTCGTCGGATGATTCTGTTGAATACTTAAGAAGCAGAAGCTATAAGCTTGATCTGAATATTGTCTGTTCGGATGAGAACAGGGGATTTGCCGGTGGTAATAATTATGGGGTTGCCCGGGCAGATGGAAGATATGTTGTATTCCTTAATAATGATACACAGGCAGACAGCAGATGGCTGCAGGAGTTGTATAGCTTTATTGAAAACAACGATTGTGGTATGGTTAATTCCAAATTATTGTTTTTCTATGACTTCATTAAGCTGGAATTTAAAACGAAGGATAAGATTGTTATAAACAGGCAGTTAAATATAAATGGGCAGAATTACAATGTAGATTCTAAATTCTGTAAGAATGTGATATGTGAGGAGAATAGTCTTACATGCTTTGGACATAGTGAAATATCAGTTCCCTTATTGATGGGAACAACAGATTATGAGATTGGGATACAGGCTGAAGCCATGAAAAACGAGGATAAGATTGTGTGCTGTAATATGGAAGGCATTAACGGCATATCAGGTGATTCACGGTTGAGTATCTCAAGAGCTCATGTAGCGGATAATAAGTACTCTCTTATACAGAATGCAGGTTCCGGAATTGACAATAAATGTAATGGGTATGATATAGGCTTTGGATGTGAGGATGGACCGCAGTATGATAAGCCTTATGAAATTAATAATGGATGCGGTGCTGCAATTATTATGAAAAAACAGGATTTCTTAGAATGCGGTGGTTTTGATGACAGATTTTTTATGTACTATGAAGACACAGACCTTTCATACCGTCTAAAGAGCATGGGTAAGAAGATTATGTACTGTCCTACAGCAATAGTCAGACATATCCATACCGGAAGCAGTACTGAGTGGTCGGATTTTTTTCTGTATCATGTATATAGGAATAAGCTGTTGTTTGTCTGGAAGGATGTATCCAGGGGGCAATTTTTTAAATACTATTTAAGGCAGATGGCAGATGGACTGAAAAACCATAGCATACCCAGAATAAAGGGGACAAATGATGCCCTGAAAATTGTTATGGGATTTAAGAATATACATTATTAATAAATGTGGAGATTAGATCGATGAAACGATTAAATAAGATATATATGTGTGCTGTTGTTGTTGTGACAATATGCTTATGCTTATGTGCGATGTTTTATGATACCTGTTCCATAAGCAGCCGTAAGAATGTGCAGCTTGTAGTGGATATGACGGCAACGGCGCAAGCGGATTATGAGTTATATTATACCGGAACAGAGCAGATGGGCGGAAGTGAACAAAAATCAGTAAGCAATGTCCGGGCAGGGGAACAATCCTTGAAGTTTACAATAAATGCGATGACAAGGGAAGCCAGTCTGCACTTTGGCAATGTTGGCGCAGTTATTGATGTGACAGGGGCATATTTAGAGTATAAGGGTGAATATATAAATCTGCCGTTGGAGAATCTGTTTGACCTGAATACAAGCTATGGAGTGAGAACGCTTGACTCATATTATGATGGGGCAGTATGGCATCTGGAAGTTGAAAATGTTGATTCCATGATTGCAGTTAATATAGCAGACAATGATATAATACAGACTATCCAGAGAGCGGATAGCGGGATGTATTTTATTTTTAAGGCAGTCATATGTTTGTTGTTTGCGGCAGCAGGTGTCATGTTTTTTGTTCAAAGGAAAAAGGTTCAGTCATATATTTATGACCTTTATAAGAACAGGAAGCTTATACTGAGTCTTGCAAAAAACGACTTTAAAACGAAGTATGCGGGTTCTAATCTCGGAATTTTCTGGGCTTTTGTGCAGCCGATTATAACTATAATGGTGTATTGGTTCGTATTTTCCGTAGGATTGAGACAAGGGTCAGTAGGAAAAGTGCCGTATGCACTATGGCTTGTTAGCGGACTGGTTCCGTGGTTTTTCTTTAGTGACGCGTTGGTCGGCGGAACCAATGCACTGATAGAGTACAATTATCTTGTAAAAAAAGTAGTTTTTAACATCAATATACTTCCTGTGGTAAAAGTGCTGTCTGCAGGGGTTGTACATGTATTCTTCGTTGTGTTTACGGTGCTGCTGTACACTGTACTCGGATATTTTCCGGGCATGTATTTTTTACAGCTTTTATATTACAGTATATGTATATTTGTGTTATCCCTGGCGATTGTCTATGTAACAAGTTCTGTTGTTGTATTTTTCAGGGATCTCACACAGGTGATAAATATTGTGCTTCAGGTTGGAATATGGATGACCCCGATTATGTGGCAGATAAATATTGTGCCACGGGGAATCAGATGGATATTTTATCTGAATCCATTCTATTATATCGTGAACGGTTTCAGGGACTCTATGATAGATAAGGTACTTATTATTGACAGATGGGGACAGGGTATCTATTTCTGGAGTGTGGTATGTATACTGTTTATTCTGGGAACAAGACTTTTTAAACGTCTTCAGGTGCACTTCGCAGATGTGTTGTAATGGGTTATTTTGGAGGATATTATAAATGTCAAAATATGCAATTCGTGTTGAAAATGTCAGCAAAATGTACAAGCTGTATGATAAACCTACAGATAGATTCAAGGAGGCAATTGGATTAGGCAGAAAAAATCAGTTATATCGCGAGCATTATGCGCTTAATAATATAAGTTTTGACGTTAAGACAGGTGAATGTGTAGGTATCATAGGAACAAATGGTTCAGGTAAATCAACAGTGCTTAAGATTATAACAGGTGTGTTAAATCCTACAGATGGAAATGTCATGGTCAATGGCAGAATATCAGCACTGCTGGAACTTGGTGCAGGCTTTAACATGGAGTATACAGGTATAGAAAACGTATATCTCAACGGAACAATGATTGGTTTTACAAGGGAAGAGATAGACAGGAAGCTTGATGACATACTGGCATTTGCGGATATAGGAGATTTTGTTAATCAGCCTGTAAAGACATATTCGAGCGGTATGTTTGTAAGGCTGGCATTCGCGGTTGCGATAAACATTGACCCGGAGATTCTGATAGTAGATGAGGCACTGTCGGTTGGAGATGTTTTCTTTCAGTCGAAGTGTTATCATAAGTTTGAAGAGTTTAAAAAGCAGGGAAAGACGATATTGTTTGTAAGCCATGATCTGAGCAGTATAAGTAAGTATTGCGACAGAGTAATACTTATCAACAAAGGAGTGAAACTGGCAGAAGGCACACCGAAAGACATGGTGGATATGTACAAGAAGGTGCTTGTCAATCAGCTGGATGATGGCGGTGAAGAAGAGAAAAAAACGGATGAAGAAGATGTAAAGCAAGTCTTAGATATTCAGAATGAATCAGTTATGTGGAAAAATTATTTTGAGAGAAATCCGCAGACGCTTGAATATGGAAGCAGTCTGGCAGAGATCATTGATTATGGAATATTTGATGAGAAGGGAAAATTATCCAACACAATAGAGAAAGGTACAGAGTGTACTATTGCTGTGAAAATCAGATTCAATCAGAAGATAGATGAGCCTATAATTGCTTTTACGTTTAAGGATATAAAAGGAATAGAGATTACAGGAACCAATACAATGTATGAAAAAGTTGAGAATATAAAAGCCGATGCGGGTGATGTACGGCAGGTATTTTTCAGACAGAAAGTTGATCTCCAGGGAGGGGTATACCTGTTATCTCTGGGATGTACAGGATTTCAGGATGGTGAATTTGTGGTGTATCACAGACTCTATGATGTAATTACTCTCAGTGTAATATCAGAACAGAATACAGTAGGTTATTTTGACATGAATTCTACTGTGACAGTAAAGTAGGACGGGTGAAGATGGAAGAAAATATTGGAGGCGTAAAGCTTAATTACAAGTATTATCCGGGGGAAGATTTATACTCCGACGGAAAGATTGAAGATGAGTTGCTGGATATTGTCCAGAAATACGAAGAGAAAGACTTCAATGCAGTCATCAACGAGAAAAAGGATTGGGCTATACTATATCATCTGTCACACATAAGGCAGAATATAGTGTCTTTCCTTCCGCTTAATAAGAATGACAAGGTACTTGAGATAGGTGCAGGATGTGGGGCAATAACAGGCAGGCTTGCTGATAAGGCAGGAGCTGTTACATGTATAGAGCTGTCAAAGAAGAGAAGCCTGATAAACGCATACAGAAATAAGAGCAGGGACAACATAGAAATAATGGTCGGCAATTTTCAGGATATAGAAAAAGGGTTGACAGAGACATATGAATGTATTACTCTTATAGGCGTTTATGAATATGCAGAGCATTACATTAAAAGTGCAAAAAATCCTTATATTGACTTTTTAAAGATAATAAAGAGCCATCTTTCGGTTAATGGAAAAGTTGTACTCGCTATTGAGAATAAGTATGGACTTAAATATTATGCCGGGTGCATGGAAGACCACGTCAATATGTTTTTTGAAGGGATTGAGGGATATCAGTCAAGTTATGGAGCAAAGACATTTTCAAGAAATGTAATCAGTTCATATGCTGAAGCAGCCGGATTTGAGAATATACAGTTTTATTATCCGCATCCTGACTATAAACTTCCTATGATAATATATTCGGACAGTTATCTGCCTGTTGAGGGAGAGCTTGGTAGATACGGTAATTATAATTTTGACCAGGACAGAATTATACTGTTTGATGAAAATAATGCATTTAATAGCTGCATTAGGGATGGAATGTTTCAGCAGTTCGCCAATTCATTTTTAATGATTCTTAGCTAGCATTCTATATTATTGCAAAAGGAGACAGGAATGGACAAAGTAATATATGTAAAATATTCTGATGATAGAGCGGACCGGTATAAAATAAGTACTTCGATTGTGGAAGATGCAGCAGGAAACAGAGTAGTATATAAAAAACCTGAGAATGCAGCTTCGGCTGCACACATTCATAATATATATGACAATTATAAGAAACTCAAGGATTTTTTTTGCAGTAATCCGGTTTTTGACAGCTGCAAGGTCAATGAATCTGTACTTAATGGGGATGAGTTAAGACTGGAGTACCTCACAGGTGAAAGCTATCAGAAGAAATTGAGCGACATATATTCGAACGATGGTGCTGATGCAATTATTCCATATATTGACCAATATGTTAACAAGCTTAGAAGTGCGGCGACCGGTGAGTTTGTAATTACAGACAATTTCCGTAGGATTTTTGGTGAATATGAAGGACTGAAAGGCGAAAAGAGTCTTGGCATAACAGATATAGATTTTAATTTTGATAATATAATACTAAATGACTATTTTAATATTATTGATTATGAATGGGTTTATGACTTCCCGATACCGGTTGATTTTGTCATATACAGAGCCTTGAATTATCTTGCAATGGAGATTAAAGGCATAGAGGGGAATCCTTATGAGTATTTTGAAGTTCTGGCAGCAAGATACGGTATAGGCAATGAAAAGATAGAAAAATATAATAAAATGGAACAGTCTTTTTTAAGGCATGTAAATGGCAGCGCGGTGACATTGCGGGAAATGTTTTATAAGATAGGGAAAAAAAGACCTACACTATATGATCTGCTTACAGTGTATAACAAGGAATATGATTCCTTGTATTTTCAGATATATTATGACTATGGGAATGGATATGAGGATGAGCAGATTGTTCATGTCACAAAGGATGAGCACGAATATATAAATATTTCAGTGCCTGTAAAGGAAAATGCCATAGCAGTAAGAGTTGACCCAGGTAGTAACTATTGCGTTGCGATTGTGGATGAAAGCAGCATGCCTTTTACTTCCAATGGATATAATCTTAATAATAAAACAGTTGGTTTTACAACGGATGACCCACAAATATATTTTAATAATATAGATAATGAATGCGGCAATATCATTATGAAGCTTCGGCTGGTGGTTCTTAATGAGGAGACGAGCAGGAATTTTATCGAAATTGTTGATTATATAGTGAGAAGATGGGGCAGTGATACGTCAGCACTTAAAGAACAACTGACACAAAAGGATGAAAATATAAGCACACTTAATACAACAATAGGTGGGCTTGAAGGCGAAATCAAGAGACTGAGGCTGGAAAATGAAAGAGTGATAGAGGAGAACAGAAATAAGTCATCACAGATGACAGTGCTCAGCAACACTATACAGCAGCTTAATAATGAGGTGTCCATAAGGAACCGGGAATGTGAGCGTTACGCTAATTCCGGAAGCTGGAAAGTGACAGCACCGTTGAGAGGGATTAGAAAATTTGCCCTTAAGTATCTGAATAACAGATACACCAGACAGTTCGGAAGAGGTGTGAGGTCACTAAGGAGCAGCGGAGTAAGAAAAACCTTTATCAAGGTTAAATGGTGGATAAAAAAGAAGCAGGGGGCACATACGGTGACAATAGGTGATTTTATTGCCATGCCGGGAGTGACTGCAGATATTTTATCGGATGTACCTGAACTTATGAATCTTAATAAGACCATAGCAGTACAGCTCCATCTGTACTACGAGGAGCTTTTAGATGAGTTTTGCGAATACCTTGGAAATATCCCGTTTGCCTTTGATTTATATATATCCTGTCGTGAACAGGCAAATGCCAATAAGATAAGAAGAAGAGCGCTTAAGATAAGAAATGTCTCAAAAGTGGTTGTAAAACAGGTACCGAACAGGGGAAGAGATATAGCTCCGATATTTGTATGGTTTGCACAGGATCTGGAAAAATACGATTATATGATACATATGCATTCCAAGAAATCACTGTACACCGGAAGTGAGAAGCTGGGTTGGAGACAATACTCTTTGGACAGCCTGCTAGGTGAAGAGAGGCTGGTACGTAAATATTTTGGGGTACTGGAGAGTAGCAATGTAGGACTTGTGTATCCTGATAACCATGAGGATGTTCCGGCATTGGCTAACACCTGGCTTTCAAATGAAGCTGAGGGAAGAAAGCTTCTTGCCCAATTCGGAATACCTTTTGAAACCGGATTTTTCAATTATCCGGCTGGAAGCTTCTATATTGCAAAAGTTGAAGCTATTAGAAGTCTGTTTGAACGCAGATTTTCGATAGAAGATTTCCCGGAAGAGAGTGGACAGACCGATGGTACACTTGCACACGCGATTGAGCGCGGAATTGTATTTTTTGCAAAGCAGAAAAATATGACTAGTGCAATAGTTGATTATAGGGAAAACGCTCTGCGGTATGAGTGGAGCTATAAGGCATTCAGACCGCATTTCAATAATAAAAAACAAGGTGTGCTTCAGTACCTTATGCAATTCGATGTAATAAGCTTTGATATTTTTGACACGCTTATAACCAGAATGGTCTTAAGACCTGATGATGTGTTTACGATTATGAAAAAAAAGCTTAAAGAGACATATAAAATCGAATGTGATTTCCTGAGCTTAAGAAAACAGGCAGAGGCACGGGCATTCAGGGAAAAGGGCTGGTATACCAATATTCATGACATATATAAAATGCTGCCGGATGTCATGGATATAAGCCTTGAGCAGGCTGAGAAATTAAAGCGGCTGGAAATTGATCTTGAGTACGAACTGTGTATACCTAGAAGGGATGTACTTGAAGTATTCAATGTGCTAAAACAGAGCAACAAGAAAATTATTCTTGTCAGCGATATGTACCTTACAAAAGAACTCATAGAAAGAATGTTAAGAAAATGCGGCTATGACGGATGGACAGAAATGTATGTGTCATGTGAGAATGGCATGAGAAAAGACTGCAATACAGTATGGGATGAGATTGGGTGCAGATATGGCAGTTCATTAGTACATGTAGGAGACAATCCGCGTTCGGACTGGCAGACAGTTGTTGACAGACACATAGAGTCTCTCTGGGTATTCAATCCACTTGATGCATTTAAGTTTGACAGAAGTTATCAGACATTGAAGGATTTGATGAATTCGGATTTAAGAGCAGAAGATTCCATAGTGTTGGGTATGCTTATCAATGGGGCATTGTATAATTCACCTTGGAATTTTGACGCTTCATCAGGCTGTATTCAGATGACAGATGCATGGACTATGGGATATACCTGCTTCGGGCCGATATTTACCAATTATATCAAGAATATTGATGAAATAGCTGCTGATGATCAGATATTGCTTTTCCTTGCAAGAGAGGGTTATATACTACAGAAATTATATAAAGAATATCATGCAGTTACAGGAGTGCCTGAGAAAAGGAATTACTATTTTGAAGCCTCAAGAAGATGTGTTACAGTAGCGGCTTCTAGGACAGAGCAAGATGTAAAGGAAGTTATAGGACAGAATTATGGCGGTGCATTGTCTAATCTGGTAAGATCAAGATTAGGATTTGAATTGCCAGAAGGCGTGGAGGACAGGCGTATTGACCTGTCACCGCGTGAGACGGGTCTGATTGACGGTGTGATGAAGCTGTTAGAACCATATAAAGAGGAGATGTCTGCACAATTTGAACAGGAGAGGAAAGCATACCTCCAATATATTCAAAGTATTGCAGCTGATGATGAATGGAATAAGTTCATGGTATTAGATGTAGGATATTCGGGAACAATCCAGTACTTCTTAAGTAAGCTGCTTGACACAAAGATTTCCGGATATTATCTCGCAACATTCTCCACCAAGCCGGATAAGATAGGCTGCAAGGTGGGTGCTGTATATGATAAGGATTATAAGAGAATAGCAGTTATTGATCATACACAGTTATTCCTTGAGGCGGCTCTTCAGGCACCTTACGGACAGCTCGTAAAATGTGAGCTGTCAGGTGACGGTGTGGAATTTATTCATAAGAAAGAAGAGTATATTAAGCCGGAGGTACTTGAGCTTCAGAAGGGTATTCTGGATTTCTGCCATCAATTCGGTGGAATGGTATCCATGCTTGACAATAACTTCGGGGATGTAGATGACCTTATCATGCGAATGCATGAGTTATTCCTGCATGGACGTTTTATGACCTATGAAATGGCGGATGTATACAGCGTGGAAGATGACTATTGCTCTAACAAGACATTGGGCTTTATCAAGGATATGGACAGATGGAATAATTTCTGATGTTTAAGAGTGACTAAAAAACGGAGAGATTAATAAGCAATATGAATAAAAATAAAAAAATATATGCCATTATACCGTATGTGATTTTTACGATATATTTTATATTATTATTATGGCAGCATCAATATGTGTATATGTATTTTGATGACTATGGGTATGCAAGCTTGACATACAATCATATGGGGGGCTCGGGAGGAACCTCATACTCTTTTATGGATATCATTAGGTATCTTAGGTGGCATTATTTTGAATGGGGCGGAAGGGTTCTTGCACTGTTTTGTGAAATAATTTCATTTAAAACAGGGGTATGGTTTACAAGATTGATTCAGGCGGCGGTAATAGCAGGAGTAGGTTTTATTTCATGGAAGCTTATAAAAACTGAAAATGAATATAAAAGCAATATAATTAAGGCAGTGGTGATTGCCATTGCGTATGGGACAATCGGAAAAGATGCCATAATAATCGGACTGTTCTGGTATTCGGCAAGTATTTCATATGTGTGGCCTTTATTTCCTTTTATTTTGGGAATATGGCTTCAGAGGAAATGGCAGTGCGGATTGAAAAGCTGGCAGAGTATACTGATTGGTGTGTTATTGTTCTGGGCAGCAGGTTCATATGAACAGGTTGCCGTGGCTGCCGTGGTATATGAAGTATTGTACATTATTTTTCTGTTCTTAAATAAGAAGAAGGTTAATCTTAAAAACATATTACCGGCAATAATGTCAGTTGGCGGTGCAGTATTTGAGCTTGCTGCACCGGGAAATTACGTTAGATCAGGAATATCAATATATACAGATTTCTATTCGATGTCCTTGCCACAGCGATTTGGATATAATTTCAAGAGAATTATAGATGTCAATATTGGAAAACAAAACTGGATTTTTGTATTACTAATGTTAGCAGCATTACTGGTTGTAATATATGAATTACATAAGCTGAATGTGCTAAATACAAAAACAGCAATGGGAGCAGGTATTTTAAATATTTTATTGGCTGCATTAGCCTTTACAGCATTTTTAAATAACAGTAATGGAATACAGAAATATATTTCACTAACATTATTTGCCGTAAATTTTATTGTAAATGCAGTTGTGTGGTATATAAAAAAGAAAGATTTTGATAAGCTATGTTTTTTGGGTGCGGCAATATGCTCGGCAGGAATGATGATTGTATCCCCTGTTATTCCTGAAAGATGCTTTCTGCCATTTTTCTTTATTATATTGATTGTTGCGGCTGACATGTGTGGAGCATGCGGAGATCATGTTATTAGCGGAATATGGGGAATGATTATGATTTTTGTTGTTGTATTTGCGATTAATAATGTAATGCTAACAACAAAAGGATACTATGCAAATGCAGAGGTTAATGACGCTAATGATTCAATTTTAAGAGAAAAATCAGCACAGATACAGTCGGGTAATGAGGTAAACAGCATTGACCTGTATAGGATGAGGGAGGAAGGTTACCCATACATTGTCCCATACAATGATAGTTTTTCATTTATGGTTGTATGGCTGAAAGAGTATTATAATATTCCTCAGGATGTTACGTTAAACTGGAATGTCTATGATGTGCATTGAGATAAGGAGAAGCAAAGCAGATGAAAAAAGTATCTTTGATTGTACCATGTTATAATGAGGAAGAGGCGTTACCGCTGTTTTATGATGCAGTATCTAATGTTATGAATAGCATTAATTATGATTATGAACTGTTATTTATTGATGATGGTTCAAAGGACAGGACGTTGTCAATATTAAAAGAGTTATCACAGAAGGACAGTCATGTTACATACATTGGATTTTCCCGTAATTTTGGTAAAGAATCAGCTATGTACGCCGGTTTCTGTAATGCACATGGGGATTATGTAGCGGTCATGGATGCGGACATGCAGGATCCGCCGGATTTGCTTCCGAAGATGCTTGATATCCTTGAAAACCAGGATTACGACAGCGTTGCTACAAGACGTGTCAATCGGGATGGCGAACCGCCTATAAGAAGCTGGTTTGCGAGAAGATTTTATAAGATAATTAATAAAATTTCAGATGCAGATATTGTCGATGGAGCACGTGATTTCAGATTGATGAAACGCGAGATGGTTGCTGCAATAATATCAATGTGTGAATATAATAGATTTTCTAAGGGAATATTTGGATGGATTGGTTTTAAGACATATTGGCTCCCTTATGAAAATGTAAATCGTATTGCAGGAGAGACAAAATGGAATTTTTGGAAGCTGTTTAAGTATGCTATAGATGGAGTTATTAATTTCTCACAGGCTCCGTTAAGTATTGCCTCATGGTTTGGAATATTTATGACGATTGTTTCATTTATTGCAGTTATTTTTATAATAATCAGGAAAACAATTTTTGGTGACCCGGTTGATGGCTGGGCATCAACTGTGTGCGTTATAACATTTATAGGAGGAATCCAGTTGTTTTGCATGGGTATTATGGGTCAGTATATAGCTAAGATGTACATGGAGGTAAAGAAAAGACCACATTATATTGTAAAGGATTGTAATAGGTCGGATGTTGATAATGTAAAGTGATTTGTAGTTGCCGGGTACATCTGGACCTGGCAATTTTCTATGTAAAGACTTTGGATTATGGAGAAGGATATAAAGTAGAGCAAAACATTATTGTATTTATTATTAAAATAGTATAAAATATGTAGAGATACAAAAACGAGGTAGGTTTTATGCTTAAAATACTATTGACGATTATTTTTGTGATTGTTTTTCCGGTATGTATAGGGAGCATATGGAATATAAACAAAAGGAGCATCGCCCTAAAAGATATTGTGAACGCATATATATTGGGCTATTTTGGGATGAATGCCATTTTTCAGCTTCTGTGCGTTCCTATGTGCTTTATGAAAGCGAGCTTTAACCTGCTTTGTGTGTTATATACAATAATCACCGCTGCTATTACCCTTATCGTACTATTACTTGGTATATTAAAAATAAAGTACAAGATGGTGGCGTACAGTCATCCAGACTTTAATTTACAGAAGACTGAATGGATTTATATTGTATTAGCAGCCGGGTTTCTGGTAGTACAGTTATACTATGCTGTATTTTATAGTACAACGTATATGTCATACGATGACGCGACGTACATTGTGTATGCTAATGCGGCTAAATACGATAATGGCATGTATCTGACAAATGTAACAAGCGGAATTGCCCAGCCTTTAGACAGGCAGAGGGCATTGCAGTCTTCAATAATCTTTATCGCATATCTGTCAAAGGTTACAACAGTGAATGTTGCAGCGATTGCACATACAGTAATGTCGGTGCAGATTATACTGATGGCTTATGCAGCATATTATCTTATGTCATTGACCATCTTAAAGAAGAGGGACAACAGGCTGATTTTTCTGTTGCTGGTCGAAGTGCTGTATGTGTTCGGGTACTATTCGCATTATTCCATGACATTCAGGCTGTTAGGACCTGTATGGCAGGGAAAGGCTATATTTGCCATACTGCTTACGCCGTACCTGTTCACTGTATTGCCCCAGATATTTGGGGAAGATTACAGTACGCGTAATGGAATTATGATAGCCATGCTGTCAGTCGCTGCAAGTGCGATGTCACTGGTAGGAGCCGGAACAATGGTTATAATTACAGCAATAGTTGGTATTCTGCTGACGTTGTTTGTTTATAAAAAATACAAAAATGTGTTGTATCTGGCATGGGGGAGTGCACTGCCGCTGCTTTATATGATAATGTATCTGGTTTTGAGGTGAAAGAATGTCTGGTATGGAATTCCTGAAAAAAGTATTACAGGTGTTGTGGGGAACATACGCATATCAAGGACTGTTTTATATGGGGCTGCTGGTTATATTGTGCCGTTCCAGAAGCAGATGGAAGAAATTGGTATATTCGGTGTATTCTATAATTGTCATAGTTGGTCTGTTGAATCCCATTACCATAATAGCTGCGGAAAAAATATGGGGAACAAGTATAGCGTACTACTGCAGACTCTTTTCGATGATACAGATAATTGTCGTCATCGCATACGCTCTGGTATTGCTGATATCCAGATTCAGCTCATTGATGAAGCTGCTTGTCGTGTGCTGTATAATTGCAGTTATGTTTATAGGTGGCAGTTATGTATATTCCCAGGATTGGTTTGAAAAAGCAGAGAACATTGAAAAAATTCCCGATGATGTCAAGATAATAAGTGAGGCGTTTGAAAAAATCAATGATGTGACAATAGCGGCTCCAAATTCGCTCACATCATATATACGGCAATATGATGCCTCGATACATATGATTACGGGGAGAGATGATGATTCCGAAATTGCCCGGCAGCTGGATAGTGATACACCTGATGTTGAATATATAATGAGGGCTGCGGGAATGGAAGGGGCTGAATTTATAGTCGTACATAATAGGGAAGATGTTATTGGCAGATTTAATGAGAATGGTTATAGAGCATGGTACAAGTCACCAAACTATTACATCTATCAGGTTAGCGGATATGAAAGGGTCAAAAGAGAATACAATGATAAGGAGGAGATTGTAAGCTTAACTTATCTTGATGCGCAGGGGAGACCATCAGTCAATGCTGAGGGGTATGTAACGGTAAGGTATGAATATAATAAAGACTACAGAGTGGAAATAGAGAGTTTTTATGATATATATGGAAATGCGACACAGGACATATATGGGTGTTATGGATATAAGTATGTGTATTTAAAAAATGGAAAGATTGAAAAGAAAATCTCTCTTGACATAGATGGGAAAGCTTATCTATCATTACGTGGGTATGCAATAATTACATATGATTATGATTCTAATGGAAATAAAGAATGTGAGATGTTCTATAACTCCGATGATGAACCTGTGGAAATTGAGAAAGGGGTTTATGGTTACAGATATAAATACAATGATGATTATAGAATTGTTGATATAACATGTCTTGATGGGGATAAAAATGGGACAATCTGTGAGCAGGGATATTCTACAAAAGAAAAAATAATCAATGAAAAACAGTTAGTAGTACAAGAACATTATTATGACATAACAGGTAAGCTGACAGTTATTAAGGATGGATATGCGGGAGTAACATATGAGTATAATGATAGCGGACAATTAACACGGATGATTTATACTGATGAGGAGAATGAAGTTGTGCTGAACAATCAGAAGTATGCAACTGAAGAAAGGCAATACAACGGTCAAGGTAAACTTGCCGAAAGAAGATTTTATGGTATTGCCGGAGAATTAACGCTGACAACTTCTGGATTTGCCATAATTCAATATATATATGATTCATCAGGGCAGAGAACGGCCAGAGTGTATTATAATACACAATATGAAGAACTTTGGAGAGAATAGAGAGTCACAATAGAATAAGATTTACAGATTTATAAAGAAAAGGTGATGGAGCGAAAAAGATGAAAGAGATAGAACATAATATAAGCTTGCGCATTGTAAAAATTTTGAATTTAATAGTTATGGTATTGCCATTTGCATTGAGTTGGTATATATATTATTGTAATCGTACAGCTTCACCGTATTATGCAAAAGGCAATTGGTTGATAGTGGCCTTGTTTGCCATTATATATTTTTCATACGGAAAAATTTTTGATGGATTTCTGGTTTCAATAAATAGGATATCGGAAATGGTTTATAGTCAGATGCTTGCAGCAATTATTTCTGATGGAATTATGTATGTTGTTACATGGCTATTGATGAAGCATTTACCTAATGCTGTTCCAATGCTTTTAGTGTTAATAGCACAGATGATAATGAGTATAATCTGGTCTATAGGTGCGCATACGTGGTATTTTAAAACTAATAAGCCACAGAAATCAGCTATAATTTATAATGCTAGAGAAGGTATGGAACGTCTTATAGGTGAATATGGCATGGATAAGAAGTTCAAAGTTGTATGTGAGGTAAAGTCAGATGCTTGTATAGCTGATTTGAGCATGTTAGATGGAATTGAAACTGTATTTTTGAGCGGAATACACAGTCATGACAGAAATATCATACTTAAATACTGTGTTTTGAAAGGAATAAGTGTTTACGTGATACCGCGTGTAGGTGATGTGATAATGAGTGGAGCAAAAAAAATGCATATGCTTCATTTACCAATGCTTAGAGTCGGACGATACAATCCTAATCCTGAATTTCTTTTTATAAAGAGAATGGCAGATATGGTATTGTCTTTTGCAGCAATTATAATTTTAAGTCCTATTATGATTGTTACAGCTATAATTATAAAGGCTACTGATAATGGTCCAGTTTTATATAAACAGTGCAGACTTACAAAAGATGGAAAAAAATTCATGGTATTAAAGTTTCGCAGTATGAGGGTTGATGCAGAGAAGGATGGTGTTGCAAGGCTTTCATCCGGAGATAAAGATGATAGAATTACTCCTATAGGAAAAGTTATAAGAAAGGTAAGGATTGACGAACTTCCTCAGCTTTTTAATATCCTCTTTGGTGACATGTCGATAGTCGGACCAAGACCGGAACGCCCGGAGATTGCGGAACAGTATGTTAAAGAACTTCCAGAATTTGAATTAAGACTTCAGGCAAAAGCAGGACTGACAGGGTATGCTCAGGTATACGGAAAGTACAATACAACACCTTATGATAAGTTGCAGATGGATTTGATGTATATTGCGAGTCCAAGTGTACTTGCTGATTTAAAAATAATGTTTGCCACCATAAAAATCTTGTTTATGCCGGAGAGCACAGAAGGAATTGCAGAAGGGACAACCACGGCTATGGAAGGAAGTGGTGTTGAGCATGAGGTGGCTAGTACACAGGAGTATACAGGAGATAAATAAATTATGGATGAAGGTTTGAAAAAAATACTTTTAGTTACATTTTCGGACAATGCTGACCACCAGGAAGTTATGTATAGTCTTTTTGAAGAACTGTTGGGAGTATATAATGTCTGGGCAATGGGCATAAAAGAACCCAAAGTTCCGCATGTCTTGAATGACAAAATAAAATATGTTAATGCTCCAAGACGCCCCGGAATAACCAAGGGTACATTCAATTTGGCAGAAATTTTTCGTATATTAAGATTTATAAGAAAAGAAAAATTTGACGCTATATATTTTGAAACTCTTCACACATGGAATATACCTATATGGATGTTTCACAAAAAGAAAACCCGAATTATTCAGGCAATGCATGATGTTGAACCTCATGAGGGGGATAGCTCAGTAAAAGCGGTTGAAATAATGAATAAAGTTGCTGTTAAGTTGGCGGATATAATTTTGCTTAGAAATGCAGGTTTCGTTTCACTGTTGAAACAAAAATATGGTGCCAAAAGTGAAAAAATCGTAGCATTGGATCCCTGGAGACGCTTTCCTCAATATGATCCGGAGACACATTCACATCGGGCATTGTTCTTTGGAAGGATTAATGAATATAAGGGAGTAGAATATATTCCTAAAATTGTTGAATTATGCCCGGAAGTACAGTTTGATATTGTAGGGCGTGTTGATAAAACGGTTGAAAGTATTGTCGAAGACATTAAGGGAAAACAGAATGTAAATCTGGTAACAGAATATGTTACGGATGAACAGATGAGATATTATTTTCATCAATGCGATTTTGTTATTTTGCCGTATAAAAGCGCATCACAATCGGGAGTTGTATTGGATGCTGATAAGTTTGGAAGACCACCGATTGCGTTTGCGACAGGTGCTATTGCAAATCAGATAGAAAACGGTAAGAATGGTGTTTTGGTTCCAGCAGGTGATGTAGAAAAATTTGCAGATGAAGTAAAAATAATGGCAACATTG
>CEAF01022575.1_pt1 | contig 49424 bp, 43 predicted proteins | sample 557431 | NCBI WGS metagenome assembly CEAF01 (sample SAMEA3182068, study PRJEB8094) | gut metagenome | biome: human; feature: gut; material: Stool; isolation source: human stools | place: Canada | collected 2013-11-18 | reverse complement strand
CCTTCTATCTTTCCCCGTAACCTATTGTATTATAAAGCGATGTGTCGTTTTATTCAATATATCGTTTTATACGCTTCGTTCTGTGCCCCGTAATTTCCTTATCTTTCGATTGCACACAGGAGATAATCTCCTCAATCGGAGCGTGGCGCAACTCCGTCATCGCTTCATATACGGCTTTGCGCTGGGGAGTCAATTTCAGTCCGGCTTCTCTTATTTTATCTGTTCCTTCCATTTATCCATCTTATTTTGCGACAAATATATTGCGAATATTTTGCAATTGCAATTTTTTCGCAATAAAAGTCATATAAAATTTCAAATTCAAAGGAAATATAAAGAATCAGGCAAGTTCTCCCCATTCGTTTCAACCCTTTCGTCCTTTCATTGTTATACTGATAAACGGTAATTATATGGACTCCCAACTCTCGGACATACGAAAAGAATATAAGAAAGGCAAGCTCACCCGTAACACCATCTCGGAGAACCCCTTCGAGCAATTCGCCCGCTGGCTCGACGATGCCCTGCATTGCGGCGAGGACGAACCTACGGCCATGATTGCGGCCACCGTCTCGCCCGACGGCTGCCCCTCTACCCGCACCGTCCTGCTGAAAGGCGTGGAAAACGGCCGATTCATCTTCTTCACCAACTACGAAAGCCGCAAGGGAAGGCAGCTCGCGGCCAATCCGCACATCTCCCTCTCTTTCGTCTGGCATAAGCTGGAGAGACAGGTACACATCGAGGGTATAGCGGAGAGATGCGCTCCCCGTGAATCGGACGCCTACTTCTCCACCCGACCCTACAAAAGCCGGATCGGCGCAAGAATATCCCCGCAAAGCCACGTTATCGGCAGCCGGATGGAAATCATCCGCGCCTTTGTAAAAGAAGCCGCCAAACTGGCCGGACAAACCGTGCAGCGTCCCGACAACTGGGGCGGCTTTGCCGTCACCCCTACCCGCTTCGAGTTCTGGCAGGGACGTGAAAGCAGACTGCACGACCGCTTCCGATACACGCTCCGCGAGGCGGCACCCGTTCCCGCATGGACAATACTCCGTCTTGCCCCCTGACCGGGCATCCGGCTCTTATATCCTACAAATAAACCTTAAAATGAAAAACAAACTCATAACACTGCTGTTAGAGGGGAAAACTTAAAAGAAGATAGTTATGAATTATGGAATCAGTGTTCTCTTTCGCGCCATCCCACTGTTGATGGCCTTGTTTTGTTTTGGTTACGGAGCTTTCGTGCTCGGCATGGGAACAGACCCGGCCAGGTACGTTGCCGGCCCGGTAGTGATGTCATTGGGAATGATATGCATCGCCTTGTTCGCGACGGCGGCAACCATTATCCGGCAGATAATCCACACGTATAACACGGTCGCCAAATACGCCCTGCCCGTTCTTGGCTATCTGGCCGCCCTGCTCACGTTCATCTACGGCTGGGAATACTTCAGCGAAGCCCCTACCGCCGGACATTTCGTAGCCGGACACGTCATCTGCGGCGTAGCCTTCATCACCGCTTGCGTGGCCACCACCGCCACTTCGTCCACCCGCTTCACCCTTATCCCCGCCAACTCCGACGCTACGGGTCACGACACACCCCCACAGGCCTTCAGCGCCATACAGGGCAACATTCTCATCGCCGTTGCAGCGCTGCTGGCACTCACCGCCTGGATATGGACTATCTGGCTGCTTGCCAAGAGCGACGTTCACAACGCCTACTACATTGCCGGACACGTCATGGCAGGCATCTCCTGCATCTGCACCAGTCTCGTGGCGTTGGTGGCGACCATCGTACGCCAGATACGCAACAGCTACTCGCACCCCGAACGCAAATGGTGGCCTGCCGTGGTACTCGCGATGGGCACTCTCGGCATCCTCTGGGGCTTGCTGGTAACGACCGAACACAATCCCGCCAAATCATCCATCGGTTATATCATGATAGGTTTAGGACTGGTTTGTTACAGTATCTCGAGCAAAGTCATACTGCTTGCGGCCATCTGGCGCAACACCTTCAAACTGGCCAACCGCATCCCGCTGATACCGGTATTCACCGCCTTGGCCTGCCTGTTCCTCTCCGCTTTCCTCTTCGAGATAGCGGGCATGCACGAGGCTTACTTCGTACCCGCACGCGTACTGGCAGGCTTGGGCGGCATTTGTTTCACGCTATTCTCCATAGTCAGCATACTGGAAAGCGGTACCTCAAAAGGGTAACCGCTTATCCCGTAATCTCTACGTCGGTAAAGATGTCCACACTCTCAGCGTGATGCGCCACGTAGGCCGCCGGCCCCGTATCGCCCGATTTCATGATGTCGTACACCACGTCCGTCTTGTTCTTGCCCGTAATCAGGAATACAATCTTCCTCGCGTTGAACAGCAGACACCCCGTCATGGCGATGCGCGGCTGCCCGTTATACGGATTCACGCTCGCCTCGTACGGATGGAAAGAAGACAGCAGATACTCCTGTCCGGGGAAGATGGACGACGTATGCCCGTCATCTCCGGCTCCCAGCAGTACCAGGTCGAACGCCGGGAAGCCCCGCCGCAGAGGAACCGTGCCGAACACCAGGTCTGAGTAACGCTTCGCCTCTTTCTCCGGATGGCGGCAAGCGCCGTCGATAGGAAACACAAACTCATCCGGCATACCCACCTCTCTCAGCAGCAGCCGCAGCATGGTGCCGTAGTTGCTGTCCGAGTCTTTGACGGGTACGCAACGCTCGTCCACCCAGAAGATGCGCATCCGCATCCACGGAGTTTCTTTCTTGAACTCATGCGCCCAAATGTCAAACATAAGGGAAGGCGTCGTTCCCCCACTGAAAGCAATGTGGAAGATTCGCTCCGGCTCCCGGTTCATCATGTCTATTATGTACCGGATAAGAGCCCGTGAGGTCGAAGTCGCGGCAGGATATATATAACTTTTCATAATTCGCAATATTCATCGGTATTCGTCAAATTCTTGCACGGGTTCGTCCATTCGGCTCCGTGCTCGCGCATCATCGCTTCACTTTCCAGAGGACCCCAGGTTCCTACGGGATAACCGTACAGCGGCGCCTCGGGATGCTCCTGCCAGAATTTCAGTACGGGGTCGAAGAAACGCCATGACGCGTCCACGGCATCGCTGCGCGTAAAGAGTGTCTGGTCGCCCTGTATGCAGTCCTCTATCAGGCGGGCATACGCGTCGCCGGTGGGCAGTCCGCCCAGGTCGGAATAGCTGAAGTCCATCATCACCTGCTTCACATCGAAGCCCGGTCCCGGAACCTTCATGCCGAATTTCAGCACGATGCCCTCGTTGGGTTGCAGGCGCAGAATCAGTTTGTTGGCACGCGGGCAGTGGCCGCCCTCGCAACGGAACATCTGGTGGGGCGTCTCACGGAAGTGCACCACGATTTCGGTCACTTTCGTCGGCATCTGCTTCCCGGTACGGATATAGAAAGGCACGCCGCTCCAACGCCAGTTGTCGATACCAATCTTCATGGCGATGTACGTTTCCGTACGTGAGTCGGGAGCCACATTCTTCTCCTCGCGATAGCCGGGCTTGGTGGCGGATGCGGTATATTGCCCGCGCACGATATGCTCGTTCAGGTCTTCCTCGGTGAGCGGAGAGAGCGATTCGTACACTTTCACCACCTCGTTGCGGAAGTTATCGGCATTGAACACCGCGGGCGGTTCCATGGCAGTGAGCGCCACCAGTTGAATAAGATGGTTCTGCACCATATCGCGCAATGCTCCGGCTCCCTCGTAGAAGCCGCCGCGCTGCTCGATGCCCAGATTCTCCACAGCCGTTATCTCTACGTAGTCGATGTAGTTACGGTTCCAAAGCGGCTCGAAAATACCGTTGGCGAAGCGGAACGCCAGAATGTTCTGCGCGGTTTCCTTGCCCAAAAAGTGGTCGATACGGTAAATCTGGTGCTCCTCGAACACCGAGGCATAGATACGGTTCAGCTCGCGCGCCGAGTCCAAATCATAGCCGAAAGGCTTCTCCACGATGATGCGCGTATGAGGACGGTTCAGTCCCGCAGCCTTCAGGTGCAGAGGAATCACGCCGTACAGCGACGGCGGAGTGGCCAGGTAGTACAACATGCCGTCCGGCTCCTGCTCGCCCGTCAGCTCCTGCAGGCGGGCGGCCAGTCTGCCGTAATCGGCGGCTTCGGCGGGATTGAGCGAGAGGTAGTGCAGACGGTCGCAGAAGTCGGCCATGCGGTTGTCCGCATGCTCTTCCGGGGCTACAAAACGCTCCATCTCCGTCCGTATATAGGTACGGTAGGTATCATCCTGATATTCGGTACGTCCGATACCTAAAACAGCGAAATCTTCCGGTAAGCGGTTATCCTTGTACAGCGCATACAGTGCCGGCATCAGCTTTCGCTTCGTCAGGTCGCCGGAAGCGCCAAAAATTATCATCACAAATTTACTCATAGCTTTATGTTTGTTTTTTTTGGGGGCATTTCAGTAATCTTTCTCCGAGAGGGGGCTACACGTTGTAGGTTCCCGACTTCGTATCTCCGCCGTGTCCCGTCCAGTTTTCGTGGAAGAATTGTCCTCGCAGTTCGTCCACACGCTCAAAGGTGTGCGCTCCGAAATAGTCGCGCTGCGCCTGAATCATGTTGGCCGGCAGCTTGGCCGACACGAGCGAGTAGAAATAGTTCAATGCCGACGAGAAAGCGGGAACCGGAAGTTCCTCTTTCATGGCCTGCGCCACCAGATGTTTCCAGCCGGAAAGCAGTTGCTTCATCTCGTTGCTGAAATAGGGAGCGAGCAGAAGATGCTGCGGTTTCCCGGCCTGCTCGAAAGCGGCGGCGATGTCATTCAGGAAGATGCTGCGGATGATGCAGCCGCCACGCCACATACGGGCTATGGAAGCCAGGTCGAGGTTCCACCCGAAAGCGTCCGAGGCGCGTTGCAGTACGGCGAAGCCCTGTGCATAGGACACCAGCTTGGACGCGTACAGCGCCGAATAGATGTCTTTCACCATTTCGGGCTTGTTGTACACCACGTCCGTGCGCTGGCACACAAAATGCTTGGCGGCCGATTCCCTCAGGCTTTTCTGCGCCGACAGGCTGCGTTCGAATACCGCCGTGGCAATCAGTCCCAGCGGCATGCCCAGCTCCATCGCGTTGATTACCGACCACTTGCCAGTACCTTTCTGTCCGGCGGTATCCAGAATTTTATCTATCAGATAGCCGCCCGACTTATCCTTGTGCCGCAGGATGTTGGCCGTAATCTCAATGAGATAGCTGCGCAACTTGCCCTCGTTCCAAGTCGAAAAGACGGAAGACATTTCCTCGTTATTCAGTTGCAGCAGGTTCTTCATCACCCAGTAGGCTTCCGAGATGAGCTGCATGTCGCCGTATTCGATGCCGTTGTGAATCATCTTGACAAAGTGTCCCGAACCCGCCGGGCCCACCCACTGGCAGCACGGCGTGCCGTCGGACGCTTTGGCGGCGATGCTTTGCAGAATCGGTTTCACCTCGTCCCAAGCGGTCACCGAACCGCCCGGCATGATGGAAGCGCCGTTCAGCGCGCCCTCTTCACCGCCGGACACGCCTGCGCCCACAAAACGGAATCCTTTCTCTTCGGCCAACGCCACGCGGCGGTTGGTATCTTCGTAGTTGGAGTTGCCGCCGTCTATCAGTATATCGCCCGGCGAGAGCAACGGAAACAGTTGTTCCATCAGTTCGTCCACGGCACTGCCTGCACGAACCATCATCATTATTTTACGCGGCGCGGCCACCGACTCCACAAAACGGGCTATATCCGTATAGCCGCAAATGCTCTTACCACGTGCGCGGCCGTTGATAAAACGGTCTACCACACCTTCTTCAATCCCCGGAACCGTACGGTTGTAAACCGATACCTGCCAGCCTTTATCCGCCATATTCAACGCCAGATTTTCACCCATTACGGCCAGCCCTATTAGTCCAATGTCAGTTTTATTTAAATTCTCCATATATTGATACTTGTAAAATTTATCTTTATAGTTGAAACAATATGTGCCCGCTATTTGTTCATGTCAAGTTTGAAATTATTCCATATTTTTTTTAACTTTTGAGCAACCGCTCGTTTCAAGGAAAATCAATTACAAATATCCCGGATTTACGGGCGGTTCGTCAAGCAGTGAAGCGGCCTCGAAACAGGGACACTCCTTTATCCATTCTTCGGGCTCTATCTCGCCGTTGCCGTTCAGGTCGGGACTGAGGTCGCGGTGCCCGCAAAGGCGGCTGCCGGGACAGTCTTTCAACAGTAGCAGGACGAGCGCTCTCAGGGAGTGTTTCTGAAAATCGGTACGGGTATCGGCAGGCCGTCCCCGTTCGTTCAGCCCGCCCTCGTAGCAGATGCCGATGCTGTGGGCGTTGTAGCCTCTGGCATGCGCGCCGGGACGTTCCAAAGGCCGGAGCGTCTTTATATCACCGTTCTTACGGATGTAAAAATGATAACCTGCGCCGGAGAAGCCCCGGCGCAGGTGGTCTGTTGTCAGGTCGTGTTCCGTATAGCTGCGGTCGCAGCGGGTGGCGGAACAGTGGACAACGATGAGGTTGATGAATCTCATTTGGAGCTATGAGTTATAAGTTATGAGTTATGACTTTGCTACATGGGCATTGCGTGTGCGCCCAATGCGCCGAGAACGGCCGATGCTACTGCGATTACGATTTTGAGGAGCTTGTCCCACCAGGTTGATTTTGTTGACATAATAATTGGGGTTAAGTTAAGTAAATACGCATAATCGGCTTATACTATCTTGATATAAACTGGTTTTCAATATTTACTTATGGGTTATTTATAATAATGAAAATTGATTGAAATGTTATCAGGGGATAGGGTACGGACGGGCAGGCGGCCTTTCAATAACGGGATAAGGCTTGAAATCCATTCCGCCTCGTCTTTTACCCTGTTTCAGCCCGGCGAGTTCTTAGCCCAACGGGTTCTCTTCTTCTCCGTCGTTTCCGCCGCCGTTGCCACCGCCGCCGTTACCGCCGCCTGTCTCTCCGTCCATTGCCGCCTGTACATCGAGAAATTCAATCTTCTCCCCTGCACGCGTAGACGTCAGATTCGGTTTCACACTGCTCGAAGCTCGAAAGTTAATCTTCACCGTCCTGATATTCTTGGATGTACAATCCTTTACATCCGCCACTCCCGCCGAGTGCGCCGAAAGGCTGAATACGCCGAACTCCTGAATATTCACCGAATGACCGTTATACAACGCCGTCCGCATCGCTTCCACGAAGTTCGTCAGCACACTCTTGATATCCCCGTAAGAAAGGGAACTTTTCTCTTTCATCTCGTACGCGATACTCTCCAGCGTCATTGTCTGACCCATCGTAACGAGGCGGGGATGAAACACTATCTCGGAATTTTTATTCTTCGGGTCTTTCCGATAACCCACTTTCTTAAATGGTACTGCCATAGTAAATTGAGAATTGAGAATTAAAAATTAAAAAATAGGGAGACTGAGCCGGGGTGCGCAACTGGCGGTTAACCATACCCTCTCTTGTTCCGTAGGACAAAGATACGGAAGTACGCACCGCTGTTTTGTCGTACATGAGTGCGGCGGTATATGTATGTCGATAGTTGGATTTCAAGTGATTATAATGTGCGGTTCGCTTCCGTAGTCCGTATTTTTTCCGTATATTTGAGGTATATTCGAGAGATGGCTCAAACAAAAAAAACAGTAATCATAAAACGTTTAAAATCATAACAAAGAGATGGAAAATCATTGCATTGAAGAACCTTTCATTATCCGTTCTTACAGAAAATCGGAGTTGGCGCACTTATATAATCCCGATATGCCGCTTGTGCCCGCTATGCGCAAGATGAGGTATTGGATACAAAGAAATCCCGAACTGTACGAGGCCATGTACAGGTCGGGAGAAGCAAGGGGAGACCACCGCTATACGAGGCGGCAGGTGAGGCTGATTGTAGAGACGCTGGGAGAGCCGTAAAAAACAATACCACCGACATCAAACATATACCGAGTTTTTTACCTATCTTTGTCAGTGTACAAAACAAAGTAATTATGAATACCTTAGAATTAGAAGCTTATAAGGCAGAGTTGGCAAGGGAAGTATTGAGCATTGACAACAAAGAAGTGCTGGACGATATAAAAGAAATCATATTGAAAGGTACGGGACATAATGCACCCTGCCGGATGAATTTCAGTGAGGTAAAGCAACACCTGCAAGCTTCTGAAAAGCGGTTTGATGCAGGAGAATACATCAGTGAGGAACAAATGGAAGAGCTTTTTAACTCACTGCGGTAATGATTATACGATACGACGTTAAAGCCCGGTATCAGATTGAAGAAATCTTTCAATACGGAAAAAGTAACTTCGGTTCTCAAACCGCTTTAAGATATATACAGAAGCTGAGAGAGAACATCAACGGATTAAAACAGCATCCTTTGGCAGGAAGCATTGAATGGCTGCTCACCGATAAAGAGCATGAATACAGATTTATTTTTGTAAAGCCTTATAAAGTAATCTATTCTATCAAAGGAGAGATTATTAGAATACATCTCTTTTGGCATACCTACCGAAATCCCGACACTTTAAAATCCTGTCCTCTCGAAGTCTGTGAACCATCCTCTCCCTACGGAAAAGAATAATATTTTGCCTATGCCGCCAATCCCGTTTGCCGTACATCAAACGTAATTTGCAACATAGGCAGAACTTTTTTTGATATACATCCTATTGCCGGAAGTTGCGCTCCACCTCGTCCGATTGGAACTTCACCACCTCATACTCCGTACTGCCCTGACCGTTCGTACGCGTCGCAAAACCATACTTCTCGAGCGCCTGCACCAGCTCCTGCTGCGTCTGCCGGTTCACCTGCACCTTACCGTAAATCGTAAGATGGGTAAGGATGGCGGAAGCGGGCATCCACTGAACAGACAAATCCTCTGCCAGAGGACGGCGGAAAAAGACGAACAGGTTCTCTTCCACCGGGTCCTTCATCCGGTGACGCTCGTTATGAGTGTTCAGCCCGTCTATCTCGTCGCCCTCGTACCAATACCGGAAGCCGCTGCCCAGCAGCGACATAGCCTGCGAATACACCCCCTGATAATTCACGGGACGCCGATAATCCACCGAAAGCACCGATGAGGGCAGGAAACGCCGGTTACCGTCGATGTCCTGCAAACACTGACGCTTGTTGGTACTCGCGATGAACGAGGCATGCCGCGCGAAACAGAAAGCCTGCGTATCGTACACCTTGCGCTGCGTCACGCTCTCCTGCGTGATGATACGCTTCAGCCCCGCAAGGTCGGCCGCCTTCACACCCTGAAACTCTTCCATGTTGATGAGATAGCGGGTGGAAAGCAGCAGCATGTCGTCCTTGCTGTCCGGACATATCATGCCCGTGTGGTAGTACTCGCGCCACTGGGGCGGAAGCAGACGGCTTATCCACGTGCTCTTGCCCTTGCCCTGACCGCCGAAAAGTATCAGCACGAGCTGGTTCACCTTCTTTTCGTACAGCGCGCAGGCCACCGAGCCCACCAGCCAGCGGCGGAAACTCTCACGCCAGAACTTCCCGTCTTCCGTCCGTACGGTATCGGCCAGCTCGCCGATGTAGTCCGTTACGCCGTCCCACGGGGGAAGATTGAGCAGATAGTCCTCAAAGGGATTGAACGCCGTGGCGTAGTCGGAGTCGACAATGGCCTTCAGCGTGTTCAGGGAGCAGTTGATACCATCCGTCAGCAGGCTTACGTAGATGGAGTTCAAATCCTTGCTCCGCAGGGGGCTGAAAACGGGAGAAGCGGTAAGGGAGTCCGTCCCGCACGCACCGTCCTGCTCGCAGAACTCCAGACGGTCCAGCACCGTATTGCGGCGGAAGCGGTAGCGAAGCGAAAGGAAATCCATGACGCGGCTGACGACGGGAACCTTGTCCTCTTTCGCCTTCTCGGCCGCACAGGTCTTGCTCACGTACAGGTAGGCGTTGCCGATAGCCCCCGCAACGTCCAGATCGTCCTGCCGGAAGTCACGTTCGGCAAGGAGCACGGCAACTTCCTGAGGGATGTCTTTACGGAAGCAGCGGTTGCCCAGTATGAAGAGGAAATTGTCACGGTTGCCCTTACGGAAAACCTCGGAACGGCGGGTGGTGTTGAGCGCCTTTTTATACTCCATGAGATGCCAGGGAGCTATTTCGGCAGACAGGGCGGAAGCGTCGTCACGCCGCGGCCTGTCACTCTTCTTGCCCTGCAATGTTCCGTTATCCGCCGTTTCGTCCGGCAGCCCGTTACTCATCCTCTCACCCGGCAGTGCACCGCCTGTCCTTTCACCCGGCAGCTTCCCCGGCAACCCGTCTTCCGCCGACTTATCCCCCGCCCCTTTCTTCTTCCTCTCCGTCTTCCCGGGCACGAGCACCCGGGTCGTCACTTCCTCAATCTCCCCCAGCAGAGCCGTATTCAGATACGCCTGCGCATCGAACGAAGCGAAGAAGCCCCTACCGATATCCTTACCGCTCACGTCCACCGGAAGTCCGATGAGACGCTCCACGTACAGGCGGGCGGCCTCGTACATCAGCGCATGATGGTTCTCAAGCTCCGCGTACGTGATGAAAGGCACGGAGAAGGTCATCTTGCGCAGGCGGCGGGCATACGCCGTGCGCAGGTAGAGGAAGATTTTGAAGCCGTGCCGCTTGGGCGTGAGGAAGCACGCCACAACGTCGGCGTCGGCCTCAAGCAAACGGCGGACGGCATCCACACGGTCGTCCGCCAGCTCGTCCACGTCCACGGTGATGACGGGGTTGTAGCGAAGCAGGCTGTAAGGCTGCCGCAAGGCGGAGTAGTTTCCCGTGAGCGTAAAAAAAGGGAGCTGCTTCTTGATGGCGTTCGCTTTGGAGAGGTCGCCCAGACGCAACTGCTGCTCCACTTTCCGAACCGTATGGAAGTAGGCGCCGTTGCGGATGTTGGTTATCACAGTAGTCAGGTTCGTTTCACCGGAAACGGTGGAGAAGCCGCTGTAAGCGGTAATCATGAGGTCTTTCATCGATGTTTGTTTTAGTTTGCCCTATCGGCGGGAACAAAGATAAGCGTACGCACCCGGATACGAAAATAGTCCTCTCCACAGGAAAGGACTATCCGCTTCACTTATTTCGGACGCTCATCGGACGCACCCTGCTCCTCTTTCGGGAAAAGACGGGCAAGGGTATTGTACAGCGCCGTTTCGATGGACTGTTCCTTCATCTCCGAACTGCGGTCGCGGTCTTTCTCCACAAAGCAGAACGCGTGCAGAATATGAGCCCAGCCCCTCACCTCACGGCTTATACTTAAATCAGGACATCCCGCCGTCTGATGGCCGTGTATCTGGCAGGCAACGGCCTCGAACAGAAGCTGTTTGCCCGTATCCACGTGCACCTTGCCGTCAAACATCAGGTCAATCCCCGCAACGATGCGGGATACGTCGAGCTTTTCATCCTTCGAAACAAACACATAACGGTCGCAATCTACAAACTCCGCTTTTTTAAAATAGCACTTTTCATACTCTTTTCTCTTTTTTCGTTTAACATTTAAAGGCTTCAATTAATATTAACAGGCAAATTTAAACATTTATTAAACGCAGGCAAAACAATCGCCGGAAACTTGTTGAGAATAAAAAAAATCGCTGACATCGTGAAGAAAGGCAGGAGGGTATATCCCCCTCTCTGAGGAATCGGCGATTTTTAACCGAAAAAAAAGAAAGAATACGCCCGTGCGTGCGCACACGCGCATGTACTATATATATGAAACCTGTATCATCAGGGAAAAGTTGTAAAGAACAGAGAAATAACGGCAGGGAGTATTGTAACGAAAATTCAACGAAAACAGGGGTGTTTTTTAAACGTACGTTTGATAAACACAAAGATACGCATACTTTTCATAATACCAAATTATTTTGATAATATTAATTTTGGATGACAGCAAAATAATTTTTCAATATGTTGTGGAACAGACGCTTACATCCGAAATAAAAATAGTGCCCTGACAAAGGAATAAGTATAAAGGGCGGGGCTGAAAGAGAGCCCCGAAAAGGTGTTTTTCAGACGTACGTTTAATAAACACTTTGCCCTGAAAAGCAAGTAAACAAGCAAACAAACAAATAACATTTATGAACCTGAAACCTTTGTTAATCATTGGGTTTATGCAGGTGCTGCCTTTTCCGATATATTCACAGGAAGCGCGAGAGACAAAAAAAGAGGTCTTCAGCGCCGACACCGAACAAAAGACAGAACTCGTACTGCATTTCCGCTTTGACCGCTCAATGGTCGACTACGGATATCGTGACAATAACCGGATACTTGCCGCCATGCACAAAATCTTCGCAGACAGCCTGTGTGTATCCCGGATAGATTCCGTGTGCATACAAGCCTTTTCCTCACCCGAAGGAGACGCCGATTACAACCGGCGTCTCGCTCTGCGACGCGCACAGGCCGTCAAAGGGTATCTGGTCTGGAAATACCCCGGACTGAACCAGTACCGCATCCGCACCTCTGCGCAGGCGGAGAGCTGGGATGCCCTGCGTGATGTCGCACTGAACGACACGCTCCTGCCCTGCCGGGACGAAATATTGCAGATATTGAAGCTGAATACAGGCGAAAAACGGAAAGAGGCTCTCTTGAAGAAGCTGAATACAGGTATTCCGTATCGGCATATAAGCCAATGGATTTTGCCTGAACTGAGAAACGCATCTATATGCACCGTCTATATGCGGCCGCTAAGGCATGCACAGCAGGGTAGCAGGCTTGTAGCAGATGCTCAGGGTAATAACGGGAAAGAGTACCAGAAGGCAGACGGAACGGAGATTACGGATGATACGGAAATCGTAAACGGTGTAAGAGTTACGAAAGGCGATGTTGCAAACGCAAACGGTACAGAAGTTATAAACGGTGTAAGAGTTGCGAAAGGTAATGATACAAACGCTAACGGTACAGAAGTTATAAACGGTGTAAGAGTTGCAAAAGGTAATGATACAAACGCTAACGGTACAGAAGTTATAAACGGTGTAAGGGTTGCGAAAGGCAATGATACAAACGCAAACGGTACAGAAGTCATAAACGGTGTAAGAGTTACGAAAGATAATGATACAAACGCAAACGGTACAGAAGTCATAAACGGTGTAAGGGTTGCGAAAGGCAATGACACAAACCCTGACGGAACAAAAAACATAAACGGTGTAAGAGTTGCAAAAGGCAATGATACAAACGCTAACGGTACAGAACTAACAGACAACACAGAAATCATCGGTAGCACGCAAGTAACAGGCAATGCCCAAACAACAGGCAGCGCCAACGCAATAGCACCCGGCAAATCCCGCCGTCACCCCCTCTTCGCGGTAAAAACCAATCTCCTCTTTGATGCGGCGCTCATGCCCAACATCGAGCTGGAAGTCCCCATAGGCAAACGCTGGTCGCTCAACGGAGAATACATGTTCCCCTGGTGGCTGATAAACGATGACAGATACTGCCTGCAAATACTCATGGGCGGACTGGAAGTCCGTTACCGGCCGGGCAAAAGGAGCGGACGCGACGTACTCACCGGACATTTCATCGGCCTCTACGCGGGCGGTGGAAAATACGACCTGCAATGGGACAAGAACGGCTATCAGGGAGAATTCTTCATTGCCGCCGGAGTGAGCTACGGCTACGCCCACAGCATCGCCCGCAATCTCCGACTGGAATACAACATCGGCATCGGAATGCTCCGAACCGACTATCGCCACTACCACTCCCGAGACAACCACCGGACCCTGCTCTGGCAGGAAAACGGCGAGTACACCTGGCTGGGCCCCACAAAACTGAAAATATCACTCGTTTGGCTGATTACAGGAAAAAACAAAAAATAAAAGAATATGCTATCCCCTCTTACTCAAATAGCAATAACATTGCTGCACGACATCGCCATGCACGAACCGCATGAAGCGATAGGCCACTGCACCTCTCCCGAAGAGCTGCGATACATATACACACGCCTCGAACAGAAAGGAATGATATGCCGCAAGGAAAAGGCAAACGAAAAAGCAACAGAAAAGGCAACCGAAAAGGCAACAGAAAAAGCAGCCGAAGATGCCGACGCCGATACATACACCACCTGTTCCTACAAGTTGTGCCGCCCGTTATGCGAAATCTCCCTGCTCGAAGTGCTCGAAGCCATAAACGGACACCTGAACTGCAACCACCCCACATCCGAAGCGTTCTACACCCGCTACGGAAAGATGGCGCAGAAACTGGGAGTGGTCAACTATATTACAAGGCTCTATCTGTCGGAAATAAAACTGATAGATTGTTAATACTAAAACACAGAAATAAATGAAGAATACAGTTTTGTTTTTGCTACTGCCGCTCTGGCTGGCGTCCTGCGAACGAAGGGAACTGACCTTCTATACGGAGGCCGAAATAACCGTGGCGGCCGACTGGAGCCGTGCCGACCAGCAGGAAGAAAACCAATACGGAGCCACCCTGATTTTCTATCCGCAGGACGGAGGCACACCGCGCGTCGTACTGATGGGAGACCGTACGCAAACTACCGTACGCCTGCCCGATGGACGCTACGACGCCATACTATTCAACCGCTCGTTCGACGAGTTCGGCACAATGGCCTTCCGGGGACAGGAGCAACTGCACACCCTCGAAGCCTACGCCCTGCAAACGGAGACGCGCTACGGAACGAAAATCATCACCGCGGCGCCCGGCAAGCTGGCTTCTGCCGTGATACGCGACTTTGAAGTGACGGACAACATGCTGGGCAACTACGCCCCGGCCGGAGCGCGCAGCGTGGCCGACTGTCCCGACGGAGCCTGCCGGTTGCAATTCACTCCCCTGCCCCTCACCCGCAAGGTGAAAGTAAAGCTGCACATCACGGGCATCAACAACATCAAGCAGGCCACGTGCCAACTCAGCGGCGTGCCCCTCTCCATCTACCTGCACGACGGCAATACGGACAACGCCGAGAAAGGCGTGCAGGAGTTTGAAGTAGAGGACATCACCCCGGACGAGGACTTCGCCGCCAACGGCACGCTCAGCGGCACCATCCACCTCTTCGGACTGCCCTCTACCGAAGAAGTACAAATCAAGGTAAGAGCCTTGCTGAAAGACAACACCACCGTTATAGAGCGCGAAGTGGAGAACATCGAAGCGAACGAAGAGGCGGACGGCAGCGGCGTCACCACCCTGCATATAGAAGCCGACATCACCGAACCTCTGCCCGACGTAACCATCTCGGAAGACTCCGGATTCAACGCCAATGTAGACGAATGGGGACAAGAGAACGATACAGAGATTCCGATTTAAGAAATACGGCTCATCAACCTAAAGACGCAAAGCTAAAGATACAAATTTAAAGATATAATTTATCAATCTAAAAACAACATTCAGTTATGAAAGCAAAGAGTTTATTCTCACTGGCCATCATCGTAATGGCCTTGGCAGGATGTTCGGAAAATGAGATTACCGAACAGAACCCGGACGCCAACAAGCCTATCGGGTTCGACACCTACACCGCGGCGCAAGCCCGTGGAGCGGAAAACGGGCTTCCCGCTGTAAAGACTTCCGGCTTCGGGGTGATGGCGTACCAGACCAACGGAGCTTACAGCACCTCCGGAGCAAAGTCCGAATTCATGAACAACCAGAAAGTGACATGGAACAGCAGCGGCAACGCATGGGTATACAGCCCCGTAAAATTCTGGCCGGCAGACGCCAACGACAAAATCTCGTTCTTCGCCTACGCCCCCTATGCGGGCAGCAACGGCATCACACCGGTGTCCGCCGACGCAAGCAACAACCCGAAAGTAAAATTTGAGCTGCAAACCAACCAAAAGAATATGGTAGACCTGGTAGTATCCGATCCTACGGACGGTTCCAACAATACGATGGACAAGAATTCGACTTCGGGCACGGTAAACTTCAAGTTCCTGCACCCGCTGACCAGAGTGGCCATGGAAGCCAAAACGGGTACGGACATCAGCGCCAACACCGACACAAAGGTATTCATCACAGCCGTATCGCTGATACATACCAGCAAGCTGAACAGCAAGGGTACGCTGGACATGAAAACCCTGACGTGGGCAAGCAATACGTCGGATTATCTGGCATCTCCTTATGCGCTGACGGCAGCCTCATCCAACGGCATATTGAACCTGACGGCAGCCAACTTCGCAGGCTACACCACAAGCTCCATCGACATATCTTCCGCCGGAACAACCGCCACATCGCTATTCCCCGCCAATGAATACCTGTTCCTGCTCCCGGTGAGCAATGCCACAGGCACAGCCGCGGCCGGTGATGTACAGGTAAAAATCGCATACGACATGGTGAACAAGACAGGTGCCGCCACCCACACCAAATCCTCGGTGGAAAAGACAGTGAACCTGCCTGCCGGTGTTTTCAAGAAAGGCACAGCCCAAAAATTCACTTTCACGGTGAGCCTGAACGCCATCTCCTTCAACGTAACTACCGTAGAAGGCTGGGGAACGGAAAGCGACACACCCGTAACCGTTCAATAACCCGATGTAACGAAACGATAATAAAACGATAATAAGACGATTTCCCATCGCCCGGTCAAGGTTGAATGTCCTTCTCCGGGCACACAACAAACTTTTTCAGTAAAAGAAGCAAGCAATGAATATGACGAGAAGAATGAAAGGCGCGTACATCCTTATTCCGCTGCTGTGCGCCCTGTGCGCCGGCTGCGACAGCAAGGACGAAAGCCTTATGTCCACCCGGGAGATTGGTTTCTCCACCACCGTAGCAAGCAGTGAAGCGGAACCCGGCACACGTGCCGAAGCCACCACCGACAACCTTACGGAAATGGGCGTATTCGCCTACTTTACGGGCACAGGCAACTTCAGCAACGGCAGTTCCACTCCCAACCACCTGTACAACCAATCGGTGAAGAAAACGGGCGGCGTCTGGACGTACAGCCCCGTAAGGTATTGGCCTGCAAACGCCAACGAGAAAGTATCATTCTTCGCTTACGCGCCCCATACCGCCGCCGTTTCCGGCAACGCCAACGACAAGATACGGATAACGAAACCCACCGCCTTCAACGCCCCGGGCAGACCTGTTATCAGCTATTCCGCCCCCAAAGGGGAACTCGACCTGCTGCTCTCGACAGGCGTAACGGACTGTACCAATACTCATGGCCCCGTGCAGTTCACCATGAAGCACGCCATGACCAAGGTGGTCTTTAAAGTAAAGACGGGCGGCAGTGACTCCAAAACCATAACCGGTATCAGCACCGAGTGCGCCTCATCGGCCGACTTCAGCATAAACGACGCCAACACCGCGATCACCGCGGAGAACATCGGTACAAGCAAAAGCACTTGCACGGCCACCGTCAGCATAGCGGCCGACGGCACGGCAAAGACCGTAAAAGAATTCTTCCTGATACCCTCGCACCTCAAAGATACGAAAGTAACACTGACCTATGCCGATGGAAGCAGCTCCACAACCGTAACAGCCACCCTGCCCAACGTCAGTGCCAACGACTGGCTGTCCGGCAAAGCCATAGGCTACACCCTGACGATACAAAACAACCAGATAACCGCCATCACGGTGAACTCCGACATAACATGGGATGAACTGAAAGTCCCTACCCCTTCCGACACCGACTATGACTATATCATAGCCACCGCCGAAGACCTCGCCCAATTCCGCAATGATGTGAATAACAGTAAAATCCGTCCCGCCAAAGCTTTACAAGTAGCGGACATCGACATACAAGACCTCGCTACCTCGAAATACTTCTCCAGCGATGCCACCGACTGGACACCGATAGGATATAAAGTCGAGTTTCAAGGAGTATACAACGGAAACGGGCATACCATAAAAAATTTAAAGATAAAAACCGGAAAGACAGGCGAGGGTACCGGCCTTTTCGGACAGGTAATTCAGTCTCTGCTGGTGGGTATAAATCTGCGCGACGCAGATATAACAATCCAGTCTCCTATACCCTGCACAGGAACACTGGCAGGAACGGTCGACAAAGAGACGCAAGTAAACTATTGTTCCGCCACCGGAAAAATCAGGAAAGTTCCATGTAATGCCGACGGCAGCCAGCCGTACATAACAGGCGGGCTGATAGGAGATGCAAAGGATGCTTCAATAATCTTATGCCATGCCAATGTAGATATAGGGGAAGGAGGTATTTACAATCACACCTCGTCAGCCGCCATGAATGCCTGCACCATAGGAGGATTAGTGGGATACATGTCAACAAACAAAAGCAGAATCGCATCCTGTTGGTCTTTAGGCAATATAAAGCTGGGACCTATTCCCGCAAACGCCGGGTATATTGTCACAGTCGGCGGATTTGTAGGCGGCGATGCCCATAGCGGCGATATTTACGGTTCCTATTCTTTAGGAAGCATAGCACTCTCTTTCAGCGGAATGGCCAGCAGCGGTGACACCAGAACAGTAAACGCAGGCGGTTTTATAGGCACTGTCAACGCTGTTCTGTGTACGTCTTGTTATAGTTATACGCCACTTTCCCTTACGTACCCCGATATAGATTCGCAGGGCGATATAGGTACTGTTAATTTCGGCGGTTTTACACCCCTAGATTATTCGACATTCAGATACTGCTATGGAGACGGCTCGGTTCTGCCCAGAACAAGCTATTTCAATTATAAAATAAGCTGCTATGAGTTCTCCGATAGCCCGAATTCAACATCTTATTCCTGCAATACATTAGGCGGGAAAACGGTACAAGAAATTCTCAGACCAAGCAGCAAGATTAAATCATCCAAAACATTCAGATGCGCCAAGTACGACTCTTCCATCAATGCATACTATACGATGCCCCCGATGCTTTACATCATAAATTGGGACAGCGATAATTTCTGGAAGCAGACTCCGGCCGATCCGACATACCCCGAAATAAACTATTATGTAGATATGACGTCGTTATAGGCGTTATGTCTTTGCAGATACCATGTCTTTATCCTAAAAACAGCGTAACGATGAAAAAGCATATTTTACATATCCCATACAGTAAACGCAGCGTATGCAATGGTGCACACGGCATACACTGTGTACGTAACACATTCCGTGCACGTAACACAAGCCATATACACAGTCTATTCATATGGTGCGGCATAGGCCTGTTATGGCTCTGTACTGCCTGCACGGAACAGGACGAGTTTTCCGCCGCCATCTTGCAACCTCTCACCTTCATCATAGACGAGCCTCTGCTCTTTCAGGAAATGACAGCAGGCAGCGGCAACACCGCCGCTCAGCCGTCAGGCAGGGACGACTCGCATGCACGTCCCCATACCCGTATCGCGGATTCGGGCAAAGCCGTGTCCTGGGAGAATAATGACAAGATATATCTCGCCGCAGCAATAACCGTCAGCACAAGTACCACGTACGCCTACTCCACCGCCACATACAACGGCAGTACACAAAAATGGAGCGCGCTCACCCCGCCCATCTCCGCCCCGGCAGGCGCCAACGTCAATGTGGAAGCAATCTACGCCAAAGGTACCCTGTCCGGCAACACCATGACTCTTGCGGACAACAGCATCATAATGAAAGCGAGTACCCAAAACATTAAGGTCACAGCCCCTGCCGAACCCATAAATCTAACCTTTCTGAGCACGCAGGTACGGGTGGAAGTAGCCGGAATGGACAATGGCATTACCCCCACTTCCAGCCTTGCAAATATTCCCCAAAGCATAGACATACAGCCCGCCAAAGGCAGTTTCAGCATCACCACCGCCAGTAAAACGGATTTCATTTCCGGCAACGGAGTGTATTATGTATTTCCCGGTGGAATAAACCTTGAAACATCCAATCATAAGGTCATAGCCCTAACCAACACCCGAGTCAACAGCTCCTATTTTCTTGATATGAGCGGCAGAGGCGGCCACGTCCGTCCCGACGGAGATATCCATGTAGGCGACTACTATTACAGCGACGGCACCTGGAGCGACGGTGGCTACCGGCTACTGACGGACGGCACCTGCCTGCAAGAAAACGTACCGCCCCTCGCAGGGAAAACATGTATCGGCATCGTATTCGCCGTAGGCCATTCAGATTATGATACATCCAACTACAGAAACACCGGCATCCGTCAGGATAAATGCCAGGCCTATGTGATAGCTTTAAAAGACGTGGGCGCTGAATGCCGGTGGGGCGTCCCCGGCCCTGTTGTAGGATGCAGTGTATCCAACAACGGCTCCTATCCCGAAAAAGACTGGAGCGGATATTCATATACCAAAAAAATCGCTGATTATGCCACTGCTAACGGCTCAGGACTCGATCCTGAAAACTATGACGGATACCCGGCCACTTATCATGCCAAAATAGCCTATGAAACGCAAGTAGCAGCCCCAGCGACAAGCAGCGGCTGGTTCCTGCCCGCCATCGGACAATTGTATGAAATTTGGCAGCAGAAGGATTTATTACACAACATTATTCCCGACCATAGACGGTACTGGTCGTCTTCGGAAGATAGCGCGTATGCAGATTTTTCCGCACTGGTATTAGATGTAGCAGCCACTCCCGTAAGCCAACGAATATCAAGCCTTAACAAACATGAACGCTATTCAGATCCTAACGGCACGTATTCCTGGGCGATTTTGGCTTTTTAGTCCATTATAGCGTGAGGCTGATATGACATGTACTGAGAACGGCGGAATAAATTGGGAAGGAGACGGCAACGCCTCGGACAATAATCAATTCGGAAATGGTACTCCCGGCTGGCCCGGATACAGCACAGAAGCCTCAAACGGTTGGGGAAGCAGTCACTGGAAATCATTCAGCCATGGCTCTATTCCCGAGTTGCTGTGGGAGTAGCGGGGGATGAATGGGGAGAGAGAAATAAAGGTAGTAAAATAAGAACAAAGATAAAGAAACAGAAAAGAGAGAATAAGATAATATTGTCAAACTTTCAAGGATATATCATTCCGTTCTGAATGACAGCATGATATATCCTTGAAAGTTTGACAACATTATTTATTAGGAATCAGCGTATTCATTTATCCCCATAATGTCCTTTGGTTGAAATAATCGTCACCGTCACCACCTCTTCTTCAACGGTATAAATAATTCTATTAAATTTATCTATTCTCCTACTCCAATACCCGGAAAGATTGCCTTTCAATGCTTCTACTTGTCCCGTCCCTGTGGTAGGATGTTCTATCATCTCTATAAGTAGTTTTTCTATTTTAGATTTTTATCGGTTTGACTTAACCGATTGGGAAATAAACTTTTAGCGAATTATTTGATTGGAAATCAATATGTCATCTTTCTTATACTCCGTAATGGATGAGATATTTGCTTCTCCTTCAAATGGCACAACTCCCAATTTATTCTGAAGCATATTGTCGGTTGTAACATATGTTTCCGATGCAATATCTGCATATTTTATTGACTTAACCACAAAAGGTGCTACTTTGGAGAGGTCTTCCTGATTGTATGTAAGTGAAGATAGCAGTTTCTCTATTTTTACTTCAGAACTCTCCATCTGTTGCTTTAATAATGATATAGAATCATCTATCTTGCCAATCTCCTCTACAATCAGTTTCTGAATGTCTGCAGGAGGGATAGGTATTTTTATGGATTTTAAATTTTCCAGATTTATATAGTATGAGTTGGAGAAGAAATTAAAAACCAATTAATTGAAAATAAACAATCTGTATAATAAGTATTTATCTTGTATTTATATTTTCACTTGTTTTCTATGTTTGCAGAAGGTTGGTTCTTTTTCAGTACATTTTTGTTTCTTATTTGTTCCTTAATCTCGGCTTTTATTTGTAGTTTTGCAGCAGAAATAACGAGTAAAAGAGGAAGAACTATGCCACGAGTAAAAAGCCTGCAAAAGTCAAAGAACCTATCCGGCTTCGGATGAAAGATTTAGCAAACGGAAACAAAAGTCTGTATTTGGATATCTATCGGAACGGTAAACGGACATATGAGTATCTGAAAATGTATCTTATCCCCGAAACGGATAACAATGCCCGTATGTGGAACCAAACGACTATGGCGGTAGCCAATGCTATCAAATCGAAACGGATCATTCAACTTACCAACGGCGAAGCGGGTATCGAAACCCATGAAAAGGTTTTTTTTCTGGACTGGATGGAAACCTACAAAGAGAATCAGGCGAAGCGAGGAAAGAAAGATGGAAACCAAATCCAAGTTACTATCCGCATCCTGAAAGATTATGCAGGAGAACGGGTAACGATGGATCAGATCGACAAGGCGTTCTGTCAAGAGTATATCGACTATCTATTGACTGAATATCGACCAAAGGACAAACAAGTATCTAATTTTACGCTACACACCTATTACCGCATTCTGAACGGAGCTTTGAATGCAGCCGTGCGAGCGTAAATTATAAAAGTCAATCCTTTTACCAAAATCAACAATTCGGATAAAATCCGTCTGCCGGAGAGTAAGCGGTCGTATATGACCATAGAAGAGGTTAGGGCATTGATTGCTACTCCGATGAAAAACGAGGCCGTAAAACAGGCTTATTTGTTCTCCTCTTCTGCGGATAAGCGATATTATCAGCTTGAAGTGGAAAGACGTGTTTGTCGATAGAGGACAATACCGTTTGGCTGTATCCATGCAAAAGACCAAAGAACCGATTTATCTGCCACTATCTCCCGAAGCCTTGAAGTGGATGCCGGAACGTAGGGAGAAGACATCGGAAGACCATGTATTCGATTTGCCGAGCCCAACGATGGTAAACACATTTCTTAAACCTTGGGCGAAAGCGGCTGGAATAGATAAGCGATTTTCATTTCATTGCTTCCGCCACACGTTCGCGACGATGATGCTGACGCTCGGTGCAGACCTCTACACCACCTCGAAACTACTCGGTCATTCGGATATGACAACACTATAAGGGGCAAATTCTTTCTTCTCCCTCTTGTCGGATACCTGCTCAATACGGACAGACATAGGCAAAATCCCCGATATGCTCAAAGCAATCTGCCTGTCTGTTTGCCACTTTATAATCAACTTGACATCGGACAATCTCAACACCTCTGCTTGCAGATTGCATGGCAACTCTCCCAACGATAAGGCGGTTGAGGTATTAGGCTCCCCCGAAAGATATTTCGTGGCACATGGGCAAGCCCGAACTAAAACGGCTGTGGCAAAAATGCCCAATGCAAGAAACAATCCCAACCACCGAAAGCTATCCGATAAAATATCACAAAAGAATGTCGCTATGAGGATGGAAAGGTTCAAATGGAAGCAATTATCAAGACTATTGCATGTTCTTGATTTCGTTATATAAAGCCAACCCTTTTGCCGTAAGCAGATATTTCTGTCTCGGATGATTTGGTTTTTCTGGGTAGAGGACCTTAATGAAACCCGCTTGAAAAGCCGGATTGATATAATTCTCCAAAAATGTCGGACGATGTTTCAAGCCGGCTTTCTCCATCAATACTTTTAACGATAATTGTTCGTTTGACAAAGCTAATAACAAAGCGCGAACTTGTTCGGTTACTTGTACGGCAAGTTGTTCGGTGCTTGTACGGTCGATTTGCTGGACTTGTTTGGCAGTCAGCTCTTCTGGAGCATTAACCACCATATACCTATTCCGCAACTCATTGTTTTCACCCAATAACAGATTGCGAAAGAACTGTTCCAAATATTCGGAATTACGCATGATGCCTTTTTGCACGTTTTGGTAGTTGGCACGTACCAGCGCATTACGGAAATACCACGAATAATTGGCGAATAGGTCATTTGTTACGTCAAATCCCATAGAACGTAGATAGAGAATCGTGAACACGGCAGTTGTTCGAGTATTTCCCTCGCCGAACGGATGGATTTGCCATAGTCCCGACACAAACTTGGCTATGTGGCTCACTAATCCATTCCTGTCCACTTTTGAATAGTCGAACTGGCGTTCTTGTTCCAAGTCGTATTCGATCGCTTTACGAAGATCGGGCGCGGAAACATACAGCACCGTATCACCACGCAGCACCCATTCCTTTTTCGTGATGTTGTAATCTCGTATTTGACCGGCAAACTTGAATACGCCATCGAATATCCGACGATGAATCGATGTCAATCCGACAAGCGTAAACGCAAATGTTTTTTCGGTAAGAAGTCGGCGAATGTTAGTCGATGCCGTATCCGCCTCGTGCATTTCCACATCTTCAGGTGTACGCGCTTCTTTCGACTGGTAGTAGCTTTTTATGAGCTGTTCTGCTTCATCAATCGTAATTTCGCCCTCAATATCTTTTCGGGCGGTTTCAATCAGATAGTGGGATGGTTTAAGTCCATCGACGGCCTGCAGGCCGATTGCAGTCTGCCACGCATAGCCTTTCTCCCGTTTTTGCGGTTCGCCTTGGCGGATGTATTCGTCGAAGTTTATCATAGCTCAATCACTTTATTCCTAATTTATTACACAATTCCTCTATTGTCTCTGTGAGGTATGTATAAGATTGTGGAGCAACAATATTATTATCCAAACACATTAAAGATTTCGGAGTCTCTAATTTGAAAACCGTTTTAAATTTAATTGCATAAGAATCTTGATGGTCGGCAAAATAGAGCATGAAAAAATCTTTGGAAACACCAGCATGTCTTTTAGTTTTTTCCCACACACTTTCTGGCGTCCCCTTTAAAATAGAATCAATCTCAATCAAGGCGACAATCTTTTTGATAGGCGCAGTTGCATATACAACAATATGTCGTATATCCGTAGGAATGCGCTTGCGATATTCGTATAATTTCTCCCCAGATAGTATTTTTTCAATATGACTTGGATGAATGGATAATATGATCGTTTCAGTTCTCATGTATCAATGCTGAATATTGTTGATTATCAATTTTTCTAATACTTTGGATATATCCTTCAACTTTGGCCTTAGCAATCTGTTGATAGGATATTTCTTTATCAAGAGCAATATACCGGAAAAGTATTACTAACGTCTTTTTCTCCAGAATCTTCAATAAATCCAAATAACTGTAGACAGTTCGTTTTGCAATGGCAGGAAATACTTCGTCGATATTTTCTGAAAATAGAACATCTTCGACAATTCCTATGCATTGTATGGATTTCCGGTCTTTGCTTCGGTAAAACAGGATAATATCCCCTTTACGAATCGTTTTTATTTTGGAATGGCACAAATACGCTTTTTTGATTGTATTTCCTTGGCAAGAATACAACGATTGATCTTTCTCGAACAAGGAACCTTTCATGTTGCTGAAGTCCGGGAACAAATCTTCATGGTATTGCGGTCGAATAGGAATGATAAACTTTTGAACAGATTCATTATCCTTGAAGTAGGGATAGTATCTTATCAAAGAATCCAAACTACCGCAATCATCATCCATTAATTTCATTGGCTTTATATAAACATCATCTTGTTTGTATTTACCGAGACAATAAAAGCCATAATCTAAACAAAGCCCTACAAGCGTTTTTTGTTCCTCTCCGAACGTATGTAGATATACCCAGTCCAACTTGTTTTTTACACAATAATCGAATGCGATATACAAAAGTCGCTCACCTAATTTCTTCCCGCGAGCTTTTATATCGACTTTAAATGTACAAAGCTTCAAGATGCGTCCGGGAATAACCTCTCCGTTATCAGTCAGCTGAGCATCTTGCTCATGTTTGTAGATGCAGATTGCAACGATGTTGCTGGTTTCGTCTTCGATACACCAACATTTCCGCTTGTCTGCGGCACATTTCTGAAACCACTTATCAAAACCATCATACGACTGCCGTAAAGATTCGAAGAACGGCTGTTTTTTATCTATTTCATATAGAAAGCACTCTTTTACACCTGTGTAATCGAAAGAAAACGGGACAGTCGTATATCGGCGAAGTAATAACAAGAATTGTTCTAACCGATATACTTTATCCTGCAATCCGATTTTCGAGGCTTTCCGGTGAATGCCTTCGTCGTTTGTAACGAGAAGGTGCGCTGCACCCCGATACAAAGCGAACAAAACATTATTGTCTACTTTATCATTATCGTTAGATTGCGATAAACCGAGTTCATGGCATTCCTGATCGGATAAGATTGGTGGATTTTCTATCTTTGAATATTGCTTTAACCGAGATAATACGATTTTCCGTCTTTCTTGATTCTTGTCTCGGTTGATGTCTTCAAGCTGCATTGGATGAATATACAGACAGTAATGCTGCTCTGCGGAGAGTTTCCGCAGTTCGGCAAAAGAAGAATCGAGTATTCTACTTGTATCTTCTAATGGAATAATAATGTTTGTATCTAACAATATATTCATCCGTTAGTCCCTTAATTAGATGGCGTCAATCAGCACACGTAATATTTTATATGCAGCACCATAAGTTTTGTTTGCCTCATTGTCAGGGACCAATTCTCCATGAAAGAGAGAGTTGCGCATATTATATATAATTTCAATCAACCCTTTAGCTATATTTTCTTCTTCTTTAATAAACCTATAGTTACCGCATTGATAAAATTGTCTCTCATCATTTATATCAAACCCCGTTGTAAAATCTTTAGAAATATACGGCTCAACTTGTTTATAGCAATTTAATATTCTATTCTTCCTGTCATCTTGTGAGATAGCAATAAAACTAGGATGAATTTTGAGTTCTTCAATACTATAATCATCTTGCTTTATACTAACAATAGCCTTCCCTGCCTTATTTTTGATCAAAACATGCGTTTGTGTATTTCCGGCCACTCCATTTCCATATCGTACTCTATAGCCTATACTTCTATAATTATATTCGGCTATATTTTGAGAGTTTTTTCCTAATGTAACACACGTAAAGGTTATTCGTTTGTCTTGATTGTAAATATAATGATTCTCCAATAAGTCATGTAACTCTCCTAATAGCCCCTTGAAGTAAACCCCATCTTGATTTATCGCATTAAGCGAAGTGCATATTTTGTTTCGAAATGGATTGGCATGTTTCTTAATTTCATTAATTTTTTCCCGGTCAGTATGTAATGCTGGGTAACTAACATTCAGCCACGCATTAAATGGAATATATGCCTTTACAAACATTCCAAAGTAATCAATGTCGGCTAATATTTTCCATTCATCTTTATGTGCTATATAATGATTTGCCATATATTATTTCCATTAAAAATCATGTTTCATACTTGGCTTTAACTCTTCTAATATCAGTTCCTATGTTAACAACTCCATCGCTAAGTTTTCGCCTTGTTCGATGGCTGTTTCAACAGCTGTTTTGGCAAGGTTTAATAATCGTTTGCTTTCACGTCGTAATGCAAAACTTTCTTTTACCTTATTTGTAATCTCCTGCTGAATTTCTTGGCTAAACTTTGGGATAATGACATTCTTGATTTCCGACGGTTTCCAGTGTTGTATGATTGATCCGCCGGCATCTCGTTCCGCCTGCATACCAACGATAACAGAATTAAGGACAAGCGTCAAATAATCAGGCATAAATTCATTATCCGTAATGGTCAGATGCAATATCGCGCCTGAGGTTATGACATTTATATCTTGTTCGACTTTATAAGCAATACCTACACTTCCGTCTTTAGAAAGTAGAATAGTATTTTGTTTAGGCCGAATTACATCTTCGTATTCATCTGGCGATAAATGTATTTCCGTATCCGAAAAACCGAATTTAGACAGATTGCTAACACGAATAAAAGGAATACCTTTATTTTGGTATGCTTCGCTTCCGGGTTCTATCGATTTGCGGATTTGGACTATATCACCTAATCGTTTGGTCTCAAAGTTACTCAATCGAGAAAAAAGATCATCGTATTTAGGTTGATAATATTCTGCATCCAATCGGCCGCTATTAACGAACTCTGAGAATTTATTATGCGAGTATATTACTTCTGTCTCCATTATTTGGTTGAAACATAGTTCACCCAATAATATCTGCTCCACTTGTTTATACAATTGATCTGCATTTCGCATATTTGCATAATAGCGATGGTAGACATCTGCAATGGCATCCTGTAACAACGGATTTGCAATGTATATTGAGATCTTACGAACTCGTTCTAATGTTAATTGAAATTGTATGGTCTGTTCTCGCTCCCTGTATAATTCTTGAAATCCATATTTGCTGCGCAGAAAGGTCAATAGATACAAAGGATTAACTCCTGTTATGTTTTTTAGCCCCATTACTGTTCGAGAAAGGGCAACCACGTCGTGTTCATACACAATGCTGGCATAACAAGGACTGCCTACTTTTGTTATGACAATGTCATTTTTATTCAAAATGTTGACACCGATATTATCTTTGATGAAATCTTTTGGTATTTTTTCAAATGATTCGTCTTGTTCTTTGGTTATAAGCGGATAATCAATACAATCAACGCACCTAATAAATGGAGTATCTCCAACGGCATATAATTGGGTTGCCGCCGGATAGAATGCACTCGCAACAAATGTGGCAATTTCTCCAAGTGTCTGGTGAGGCAACTCTTTTAGCCGTTGCTCAATCAACAAATTGTATCTTTGAAAATATTCAGCATCAATTCGGTCTCCTAAATCGAGGTTCTCTTTTGATATAATACTTACTTCCAGCCCCTCCAATAAAGCCTCGTATTTTACTTTATCAAAGGGGCATCCGCGAAAAAAGATAGCTGTTCTTTCTTTGCGAATTCGACAAACGCCTCGGCAATGCCGTCGGGGGTAATCTGCTCTATTTCATTGCACTTTCTCTCTTCGTTCCAGTTGTAATTTACGGTTGCGAGCAAATCATGATATACAATAGGGTGGCCATATTTGTCGCAAAGCGCGAGTTTCGGATCGGTCGTCGTACCGCTTTTATCCGATTTCCAATAGAGTTTATCGCCGCTGTTGTTTTTGCCCTCTTTCTGTTGGGTTGCGAAAAAGATGTTATAATCATCGACTTTCGGACACAGTATGTCATCCCATTTCTGGACGAACAATACACTCGTCTTGGTGCCGGTATGCGGTTTGAAGGTGTTTCCGTGCAGCCCCACGACAGCAAGAATACGGCATCGTTCTGCAATATATTCGCGGATGGCCTTGTCGCTACTGTTATTGAATCTACCTTGCGGTAATACGATTGCCATACGACCGCCCGGCTTCAAGAAATTGAGGTTACGTTCTATGAAAAGAATATCACGGCTGACACTCTTTTGTGCCTTACCATTCTTCATACCCAAATCGTAACGACTTAAGATCTGCCCCTCTTTAATCTCACCGGCAAACGGCGGATTAGCCATCAGAATGGCAAAGTTGAACTGTCCGAAATCGTTACCGCCACGTAACTGTTTCAACTTTTTGAAGCCTTCATTGTAGGTATCTACCCATGTTTCTTCCTTTGTAACCGTATTCCAGCGGGCCCAATCGAGCGTATTCAGGTGCAGAACATTCGTATGACCATCGCCGGCAATCAAATTCAGGGTTCGAGCAACTCGGACGGCTTTTTCATCGAAGTCGATGGCAAAAACATTATCTTGTACATATTCGATCTCCGCATGACTTTTCGGCGTTGCCGTGAACAGATGATTTACCGGTTTATTTGCTGCTATCTGCATCTGTTTCCATACGTGAAATATCGTGTGAACAGGGAATCCCGAGCTGCCTGCAGCCGTATCGATCATCGTTTCATCCACCTGCGGATTGAGCATTTTGACACACATATCGATAACATAACGGGGTGTGAAGTATTGCCCTTTTTCACCCTTGCTGCTTTTGCTCATCAGATACTCGAAAGCCTCGTCCACTACGTCGAGATTGGAATTGAACAATTTGACGCCTTCGAGCGAAGAGACGCAAATCGACAAATGCGGGGGAGTCAGAGCTATTTTTGCATCTTTAGCAAATACGCCAGTCCATTTGCTACATGCCTTGCGGAAGAGGTCTTCGATTTTATTTTTCAATTGAATATCGCTTTGTCCGGAGTTGCGGAATACGAGATTGTAATCTTTCTCCGTAGCCCCGATTTGTTCGTCGTACAATTTAGCGAATATCAGTTTGAACACCTCCTCAAATACATCGACGCCGGCATTTGCCAGAACTTCATCCTCCATTTCGAGAATCAGGTCTTTAAGCGACTTGCCTGTTTTGGTCAGTTTGTCGTTTTTGACCAAATCGTCCATCGTAAAAGGAGTTTGCAGGATATCCTCCAATGTTTGGTGCACATCGGGAATATTAGGAATATCCTTAAAATAGTTGGGATTCTGGCGTTGATAATAGGCTATCGTCGTTCCGTTAGTCCATACGGCCATACTTGCACCCGTCGCATGGGTGTAAGATTTCAGCTGTTCTCGGCCATCTTTGGCTTTCGGTTTTTTCAGCTCAACAATGATGTAGGCGACGTTAGCATCGTCATTATCCCGGATCACGATATCTGCGCGCTTGGTTTCACGTCCGAAATAAATCGGATATTCAAAAGCCAACCGGCTTTTAGGATAACCGTAATCATTTATCAATTTAACCGCATATAGTTGTCTGACAATTTCTTCTGGTGTCAGTTTTATTTCTTTATTACGCACAAGGCATGATACAACCGGATAGATTTTACCTTTTTTGTCGATCCGTTCAATAATCCGGTTCTCCAACTCGGCAATGACTTCTTGGCTGAACATATCCAAACTGTATTCGGAGCCTTTGAGGATTTCGTATAATTTCATATGTTTGGGCTTATTTACTGATGATTAAATCTTTCGGATCAACATGTAGGATACTTGCAATCTCGAACAGCACATCCAAACTCGGCTGACGTCTGTTGCAGACATAAGAATTGACGATACAAAAACTCTTTCCGAGTTTTTCCGCCAACCATATCTGTTTGATGCCTTTTTCTTCAAGCACCTCTTTTATACGGTTCTTTGGTTTATCCATGTTTAATCCGTTTGATATTTACCTGCAAAGATATAAAATATAATGCGATAAAAAGATAAAAACAGGATGATATTCTAATCGTTTTTAATCTCTTTGATGTCAGACTTAGTTGCCCAAGAGTTTCCTAACCATTCGTATAGGCTTCAGAAGCATGATTCAGCCCAAAAGTTGCATTGCAGCCAAAAGAGAAAATACGATGCAGTTCCGTATTCTTTTTCGGCTGAGCGATTGTTAGGAAGAAAGTGCAAAAAAGAGACGAAAATTCAGTTTAGTTTAGTACATTAGCCTATATATACTAAACCAAAGTAAACTAAATATAGGTAGGCATATTTGCCTTTCCATATACTCTAATACTGCTGTTGCCATAATAATACTTAGTATATTCGCAAATATATAAAATATACATTATATATAGAGTGTATATAATACAGATTTTATATAGATTTATATTTTCATATCTCTTATCATCGAATATTTAATTGGATGCATCGATCCGGCCATTCTTATACGCAGCAAATAAACTCTCCTTTACTTCATAGATTCTAACTTTTATACTATCTTTGTTCTGTGGCACTTCAAAGGTAACACGTTGAAGTACCACAGAACAAATAAAAGCTATGAAGGATAAAGAACTTGATATTGCGTATTTTGTTTCATTTTGCATTGAACAATACAAGGTGCATATCTCTGCCACCGGTGGAGAAGTCATGAGTATATTCGACCGATACGGAGTTACAGAATATTTATCTGCAAACTTTGATGTATTACATACTCAAAGCAGACAATGGCTGTTAGAAGAAATTGATGACTTCATACAACAAAGGAAACAGGAGGAACAAAAATGAAACTATATCACGGCAGTATAGATATCGTAAAAGAACCTAAAATAATAAAGCCCACCAGGACTCTTGACTACGGCACAGGATTTTATACCACAACTTCTTACGAACAAGCAGAACAGTGGGTAAGAAGACGCATGAAATCCCCTGTAAACATCGGTTACATAAATATTTATGAAATAGATGATAATATACCATCGGAATTAGACGCTTTATGGTTTCATGAACCTACGGAAGAATGGGTTGATTTTGTAATGCTTAACCGTACATCAAAAGGTTTTGAACATAACCACGACATTGTATATGGCCCGGTAGCCAATGACAGGGTGTATGCCGCTTTTGCTTTGTATGAAAGCGGACTTCTGGATAAAGAGGGACTTATCAAGGAATTGAAAACTTATAAATTAGTAGACCAAATGTTGTTTCATACCCCTAAATCACTAAAGTATTTGAGATATATCGAGGTAAAGGAGGTGACATTATGAATAGAGAAATAACCAATCAAAACCTACATTTACTTTTACCCGCCAAAGTAAGTCTGTTCGCCAAAATCTATGCCGCCGAAAAAGGCGGAACATTATTAGACGCCCTTCGGGCATTCTATAAATCCGATACATATAAAGAACTGGAACAAGAGGAAACAAAATTATGGCACTACGGCCCGGTAGCTCTTTATGAAGAGTATATGGAGAAAACAAACCGCAAACATCATAAAATTAATTTACCATAAACTCCGACATACAATTTATGCCGGAGTTTATTGCATTTTCCCAGCTATATTTTGCCATCTCGCAAAAAATAGCGAATTTTGCTCGTTCAAAACAACGGTCATACAAAATTAAAGATAAATGAAAAAAGCTCTAATCTCCGGAATTACCGGACAGGACGGCTCGTTCCTTGCAGAATTCCTATTGCAGAAAGGCTATGAAGTGCACGGCATCATGCGCCGTTCATCTTCCTTCAACACCGGACGCATCGAGCATCTGTACTTTGACGAATGGGTGCGTGACATGAAGCAGAAACGTACCGTCAACCTGCACTATGGAGATATGACGGACAGCAGCTCGCTGATACGCATCATCCAGCAGGTGCAACCGGACGAGATATACAACCTCGCCGCACAGAGCCACGTAAAAGTATCTTTCGACGTGCCCGAATACACCGCCGAGACAGACGCCATAGGCACGCTGCGCATGCTGGAAGCCGTACGTATCCTCGGACTGGAAAAGAAAACGAAGATATACCAGGCCTCTACATCAGAGCTGTTCGGCAAGGTACAGGAAGTGCCCCAGAAAGAGACTACCCCGTTCTACCCGCGCAGCCCGTACGGCGTAGCCAAGCAATACGGCTTCTGGATTACGAAGAACTACCGTGAAAGCTACGGCATGTTCGCCGTCAACGGCATCCTCTTCAACCACGAAAGCGAACGCCGCGGCGAAACATTCGTAACCCGCAAAATCACACTGGCCGCCGCACGCATAGCCCAAGGCTTTCAAGACAAACTGTATCTGGGAAACCTCGACGCACGCCGTGACTGGGGATATGCCCGCGACTACGTGGAATGCATGTGGCTCATCCTGCAACACGACACACCGGAAGACTTCGTGATTGCCACCGGAGAGATGCACACCGTACGCGAGTTTGCCACGCTGGCCTTTGCAGAAGCAGGCATACAGCTTCGTTGGGAAGGCACAGGCGCAGACGAGAAAGGCATCGACTGCAAAACCGGCAAAGTACTGGTGGAAGTAGATCCCAAATACTTCCGTCCGTCCGAAGTGGAACAACTGCTGGGCGACCCCACCAAAGCCAAAACGTTACTGGGCTGGAACCCGCAGCAGACGAGCTTTGAAGAGCTGGTGCGCATCATGGCGGAGCATGACATGAAGTTCGTACGGAAACTGCATTTGAGAAGCAAAGAGATTTAACCAAATAATTAATTTTCAGAAACCATCCCATTCATTACAATGTTAGACAAGAACGCAAAAATATACATCGCAGGGCATCGCGGACTGGTAGGTTCCGCCATCTGGAAAAACTTGCAGGAGAAAGGCTACACCAACCTCGTAGGCAGAACCCATAAAGAACTCGACCTGTTGGACGGAGTCGCCGTACGCCGTTTTTTCGATGAGGAGCAACCGGAATACGTGTTCCTCGCCGCCGCTTTCGTAGGCGGTATCATGGCAAACAGCATCTACCGCGCCGACTTCATCTACAAGAATCTCCAGATACAGCAAAACGTCATTGGCGAGAGCTTCCGCCACAACGTGAAGAAACTGCTTTTCCTGGGCAGCACCTGTATCTACCCGCGTGACGCCGAGCAGCCGATGAAAGAAGACGTCCTGCTCACCTCACCGCTGGAATACACCAACGAGCCGTATGCCATCGCCAAGATTGCCGGGCTGAAGATGTGCGAAAGCTTCAACCTGCAATACGGTACGAACTACATCGCCGTCATGCCCACCAACCTATACGGACCCAACGACAATTTCGACCTGGAACGCAGCCACGTACTGCCCGCCATGATTCGCAAGGTACACCTTGCCCACTGCCTGCAACAAGGCGACTGGGATGCCGTACGCCGCGACATGAACCTGCGCCCCGTAGAAGGTATCGACGGCGGCAACAGCAACGAAGAGATACTGAACATACTTGCCAAATACGGCATCGGCGAAGGGGAAGTCAAGTTATGGGGTACGGGAACGCCATTGCGTGAATTCCTCTGGAGTGAGGAAATGGCGGACGCCAGCGTATTCGTCATGGAGCACGTGGACTTTAAAGATACCTGCAAAGCCGGAGAGAAGGATATCCGCAACTGCCACATCAACATCGGTACGGGCAAGGAAATCACCATCCGCCGCCTTGCCGAACTGATTGCGGACACCGTGGGGTATCGCGGAAAGCTCACTTTCGACAGCAGCAAACCCGACGGCACCATGCGTAAACTCACCGACCCCGGCAAACTGCACGCGTTGGGCTGGCAGCATAAGATAGACATCGAGGAAGGTGTAGAGCGGATGTACCGCTGGTATTTAAGCAACGATAAATAAGCATGACGGTAAAACTCCGGCACATCGGCGGTATCGTATGGCTGATGCTCCTCTTTTGCATCGTCCCGGCAGTAGCGACAGCCGTTGCCACAACCTACCCTGTCCGGGGAAAAGTCATTGACAAGAACTCCCGAAAGCCCGTCGCCTACGCCAACGTAACGGTAACGGGCCTTCCGGGCAAAGGGGCTTCCACCGACTCGCTCGGCGTATTCCGCATCGAGCAGGTACCGCCGGGGATATACCGTTTCGAGGCTACGTGCATAGGATACGTCACCGCATCCAGCCCGGAATATATAGTCTCCGCCTCTACCCCGTTCATCGAAATAGAGATGGAAGAAGACGCCAATCTGCTGACGGCGGTCGTGGTTACACCCTCTCCTTTCCGGAGAAGCATAGAAAGCCCTGTAAGCATGCGTGTCATCGGCCTGCAGGAAATCGAGAAAAGCCCCGGAGCCAACCGGGATATTTCCCGCATAGTACGCGCCTATCCGGGCGTGTCATTCTCTCCTGTCGGCTACCGAAACGACCTTATCGTACGGGGCGGCTCACCTTCCGAAAACCGTTTCTACATGGACGGCATCGAAATACCTAACATCAATCATTTCGCCACGCAAGGCGCGTCGGGCGGCCCGGTAAGCATCGTCAACGCCGACCTCGTACGGGAGATTACATTCTATACAGGCGCATTCCCCGCCAACCGTTCCGGAGCATTGAGTTCCGTGCTCGACTTCCGGCTTCGTGACGGCAACCCGGACAAGCAGACTTTCAAGGCAACGCTCGGAGCATCCGAAGTGTCCCTGAGCGGCAGCGGACATTTCAATGACCGCACCACCTACCTTTTCTCCGTACGCCAATCGTACCTGCAACTGTTATTCAAAGCATTGGGGCTGCCTTTCCTGCCCAACTTCATAGACGGGCAATTCAAAATAAAAACCAGGCTGACGGAACATGACGAGCTGACCGTACTCGCCCTGACAGGCATCGACAAAATGAAGCTGAATACGGACGAAAAAGGAGAAGACGCCGAATACCTGCTCAGCTATCTGCCTACCATCCATCAGGAGACTTTCACCGTAGGAGCCGTGTACAGGCATTACGCCGGAAAGCACACGCAGTCCGTCACCCTCAGCCACAATTATCTGAACAACCGCAACCTGAAATACCGGAATAATGATGACTCTTCCGAAGACAACCTTACCCTGCGTCTCCGTTCGGTAGAACAGAAAACCACCGCCCTGTTCGAAAACCGGACCCGTCTCGGACAATGGACTTTGAAAGAGGGTGCGGAACTTACCAACTCCGGCTATACAAATAATACCGACAGTCCGTTCTCCCTCTACAAAACCTCGCTCAATATCATCGGCTGGGGAGCTTTCTTCTCGTCCGACTATTCCACCCGCGACAACCGTTTCACTCTCTCCGCCGGCATCCGCGTGGACGGTAACAACTACAACCGCGGCATGAAACAATTGTGGAAACAGTTGTCTCCCCGCCTCTCCGCCTCGTACAAGCTGTCGGAGCAATGGATTCTGAACGGAAGCGCCGGGCTTTACCACCAGTTGCCGCCCTATACGGCGCTGGGCTACAAAAACAACAATGGGACCTACCTCAACAAAGCATTGAAATATATGCGGGTAATGGAGAGCAGCATCGGCGCAGACTGGCATCTGCACGACCGTATCATGATTTCCGCCGAGGGCTTCTTTAAGCGTTACAACCGTATTCCCCTCTCCCTGCAAGATAACATCCCGCTGGCCTGCAAAGGCAACGACTACGGCGTGGTAGGCAATGAACCGCTGGCTTCTACCGCCGACGGCAGGGCATACGGCTTGGAAACCATGTTCAGGTGGCAGGTATCCGGCCGCTTCAACCTGGTATCTTCCTTCACCCTCTACAAAAGCGAATACCGCAACCATTCGGGAGACGATTACATTCCGTCCGCATGGGACAACCGTTTCATCCTCAACATGAGCGGCACGTACAACCTGCCTAAGCGCTGGAGCATAGGCGGCAAGGTGAGCTACATAGGCGGTGCGCCCTACACTCCCTACGATGAGGACAAATCATCGCTCGTCCAGGCCTGGGACGCCAAAGGACAGCCTTATTACGACTACTCGCTCTACAATACCGGGCGGCTTCCCGACTTCGCCCAACTGGATGTGCGTGTGGACAAGTCTTTCTACTTCCGCCGTTGCATGGTGGGGCTCTATCTGGACTTGCAAAACGTGACCGGCAGCAAACTGAAGCAGCCGGATGTCATCATGAGCACAGGCGTCATTGAAAACCCCGCCGCCCCCGCGCCCGAACAACGTTACAAGATGAAATACCTCAAACAGGAAAGCGGAACCCTGCTGCCTACCCTGGGCGTTACCGTAGAGTTTTAGGAAATCCGCCGGAGTACTATTTTCCCCTAAAAGTTTGCATTCTCTATATAAACCCTTATATTTGCACAATTTTCAACTAAATGTGCAATATAATAATGGAACAAAGTTTTATCGCCTATATAGAGAACAGTATAAAGGAAAACTGGGACCTGGACGCCCTGACCGACTATAAAGGGGCAACCCTGCAATACAAGGATGTAGCCCGCAAAATAGAAAAGCTGCATATCATTTTTGAAGCGAGCGGCATCAAGAAAGGCGATAAAATCGCTGTCTGCGGCCGTAACAGTTCGCACTGGGGAGTGACTTTCCTCGCCACACTGACGTATGGCGCAGTCATTGTGCCCATTCTTCACGAGTTCAAGGCCGACAATGTGCACAACATCGTGAACCACTCCGAAGCCAAGCTCCTTTTCGTAGGCGACCAAGTATGGGAAAACCTCAACGAAAGCGCCATGCCGTTGCTGGAAGGCATCTTCATGATGACCGATTTCACCCTGCTGGTATCGCGCAACGAACGGGTTACTTACGCCCGCGAGCACCTCAACGAGATGTTCGGCAAGAAATTCCCCAAGAACTTCCGCAAGGAACACATCGATTACCACAAAGACCAACCCGAAGAGCTGGCCGTCATCAACTATACTTCCGGTACGACCAGCTACTCGAAAGGCGTAATGCTGCCCTACCGCAGCCTGTGGTCCAACACCAAGTTCGCCTTCGAGGTACTGCCGCTGAAAGCCGGCGACAAACTGGTATGCATGCTGCCCATGGCGCACATGTACGGACTGGCATTCGAGTTCCTGTATGAGTTCTCCGTGGGTTGCCACATTTACTACCTCACCCGCATGCCGAGCCCGAAGATTATCTTCCAGGCCTTCGCCGACGTGAAACCGAACCTCATCGTAGCCGTACCGCTCATCATCGAAAAGATTATCAAGAAGAGCGTATTGCCCAAGCTGGAAACCCCCACCATGAAGCTGCTGCTGAAAGTGCCCATCATCAACGACAAGATAAAGGCCACCGTACGCGAGCAGATGATACAGGCGTTCGGGGGCAATTTCGCAGCGGTCATCGTCGGCGGCGCAGCTTTCAACCAGGAAGTGGAGCAGTTCCTGCGCATGATAGATTTCCCCTACACCGTAGGCTACGGCATGACGGAATGCGGCCCTATCATCTGCTACGAAGACTGGACGCGCTTCAAGCCCGGTTCCTGCGGTAAGGCCGCTCCCCGCATGGAAGTGAAGATTCTCTCTCCCGATCCGGAGAATGTCCCCGGCGAGATTGTCTGCCGCGGCCCCAACGTCATGCTGGGCTACTACAAGAATGAAGAGGCTACCGCCGAAGTGGTGGACAAAGAGGGCTGGCTGCATACCGGCGACCTCGCCCTGATGGATGCCGAAGGCAATGTCACCATCAAAGGACGCAGCAAGAATATGCTCCTCGGCCCAAGCGGACAGAACATCTACCCCGAAGAAATAGAAGATAAGCTGAACAACCTGCCGTACGTATCCGAAAGCATCATCGTACAGCAGAACGAAAAGCTCGTAGGACTGGTATATCCCGACTTTGACGATGCCTTTGCCCACGGCCTCAACAACGACGACATAGAACGCGTCATGGAAGAGAACCGTGTGGCGCTGAACGCGGAATTGCCCGCTTACAGTCAGATTTCCAAAATGAAGATATATCCCGAAGAATTTGAAAAGACACCCAAGAAGTCCATCAAACGCTTCTTGTATCAGGAAGCAAAAGGATAAGACGAAATAGTGGATAGCGGTGAGTGATTAGTGATTAACGGGTTATGCGGCCTGCGCTGATTGTTCACCGCCATTCATTCAATCCCCCCTAATCACTAATCACTAACCCCTAATCACTAACCCTTTCTTTCTCCGATGAAAAACGAATTATTATTATCCGCCGCGTTACTTCCGTTATCCGGAATGGCAGGAGCAGTCCAGGCGAGGCCATCAAGCGAGGCAATGCCCGCCGCGGAGCAACGCCCGAACATTATTTTATTTTTAGTGGATGATATGGGATGGCAGGACACGTCCCTGCCTTTCTGGACACAGCGCACCCGCTACAACGACACGTACCATACGCCCAACATGGAGCGTCTGGCAACTCAGGGCAAGATGTTTACACAAGCCTACGCGTGCAGTATCAGCTCGCCTACGCGCGTCAGCCTTTTTACGGGTATGAACGCCGCGCGACACCGGGTGACAAGCTGGACGCTACGTAAGAATACCACCCACGAGCAACCGGACTCCGTTATGATTTATCCCGAATGGAACGTTAACGGCATTTGCCAGGAGCCCGGTGTGGAACGCACCACGCAAGTTACCTCGCTGGCACAGGTACTCAAAGACAACGGTTACCACACCATCCATTGCGGTAAAGCCCACTTCGGGGCCAATGACACGCCCGGAGCCGATCCGCTGAAAATGGGATTTGACGTGAACATAGCCGGTCATGCGGCAGGCTCTCCCGCCAGCTACTACGGCATGCAGAACTTCGGAAACAAGCCTGACGGAAAAAGCCCGCTGGCTGCCGTACCCGGATTGGAAAAATATCATGGAAAAGATATATTCCTCTCGGAAGCGCTCACCATAGAAGCCGAAAAAGCCTTGGACGACGCACGGAAAACGGACAGGCCTTTCTTCCTATACATGGCTCATTACGCCATACACACTCCTATCCAGCCCGATATGCGTTTCTACCAAAAGTATCTGGACAAAGGCCTTCCCCCGGTAGAAGCGGCGTATGCCACACTGATAGAGGGTATGGACAAAAGCCTCGGCGACCTGATGGACTATCTGGACAAGAATAATCTCACCGATAACACCGTCCTGCTTTTCATGTCCGATAACGGCGGGTTGGCCGCACACACCCGTGCCGGACAACTGCATGTGCAAAACTACCCGCTCAACAGCGGAAAAGGTTCCGCCTACGAAGGCGGGGTGCGCGAACCGATGATTGTACGCTGGCCCGGCACAGTAGCCGCAGAAACCAAATGCGACCATTATCTGATGATAGAGGATTTCTTCCCCACCATTCTCGAAATAGCCGGTGTGAAGCATTACAATACGGTACAGGAACGCGACGGCATCAGTTTCCTGCCCTTGCTTACCGGCAAAGGCAAAATGCCCGCTCGCGACATATACTGGCACTACCCGCACAGTTGGGGTCCTTCCGGTCCGGGTATAGGAGCCACCTGCTCCATCCGCTCCGGAGCATGGAAGCTGGTATACTACTTTGACAGCGGCAAGCGCGAATTGTTCAATATCCCGGCCGACATCGGCGAACAGCATGACGTAGCAGCCGGGAACCCGAAACTTGTAAAGAAACTATCCAGAAAATTAAGCAACTATCTGCGGTCAGTGGACGCACAGCGTCCGATACTGCGCGCCACCCGACAGCCGGCGCCCTGGCCTGATGAAACATTATAAAGAATCATGAAACGTATATTTTCACTTATTTGCCTGTCCTTGCTGTTGGCAGGGACAGGCTATGCCCAGACAGGCAAGCGGCAACCCGTCCGTAAAGGAAAAGCGGGCGTCAACCTCTCCCTTTGGAAGAATCTCTCCACACAACGTACGGACACGGTCGGAAGCACTTTCTTCAATCTCGGTATCTTCTCGGCCATGAACCGTTTGAACGGCTTGGGAGTAAATGCATTGGGAGCCGTTGTGGGCAGAGACATGAACGGAGCGCAGTTCTCCGGCATATCCAATATGGTGGGTGGAAGTATGCGGGGCGTGCAAATGGCAGGAATCACCAATATCAACGGCAATAATCTCAGCGGCCTGTCCGTTGCCGGACTTGTGGGTATCACCGGGAATCATGCGCAGGGAGCGGTCTTTTCCGGCTTGGCCAATATCACGGGCGATAACAGCAGCGGAGTGATTGCAGGCGGCCTGCTGAATATCACAGGTGACAAGACCGCCGGCGTACAACTTGCGGGACTTGCCAATATTTCGGGCGGTAATTTTGCAGGCTTCACCGCATCCGGCCTGTTGAATGTGGCAGGCGGCGATATGAGGGGAATCCAGATTTCCGGTTTGGGAAACATCACAGGCGGTACGTCTGCCGGCGTGCAGCTTGCTCCCCTCAATGTGGCGGTTCGCGCTAAAGGACTTCAGATAGGTCTGGTGAACTATTATAAGGAAAAGCTGGACGGCTTCCAGTTGGGACTGGTCAATGCCAATCCGAATACCAAAGTGCAGATGATGCTTTTCGGCGGTAACGCCACGAAACTGAATCTCGCGGCCCGCTTCAAGAACAAGCTGTTTTATACCATTCTTGGCGGCGGTACGCATTTCCTCGATTTCAGCGACAAATTCTCCGGCGCGCTTTTCTACCGTGCCGGACTGGAACTGCCTGTTTACAAGCAACTGTTCATCAGCGGCGATTTGGGCTATCAACACGCAGAAACCTTCAGGAACAAAGACTATGGTTTCCCTGCCCGGCTGTATTCTCTCCAAACCCGCATCAACCTCGAATATCGCCTGACGGCAAAGTCAGGAGTGTTCGTGACAGGCGGTTACGGCTGGGACAGGCATTACAACAAAAACGCCGCCTTCGACAAAGGGATTATTGTGGAAGGCGGCGTGGTATTGTTTTAGAAAATCTCCTTTTCTTTAATGAATCCCGTCCGGTAGGCTACCAGCAGCTTCTTCAAATCTTGGATTTGCGTTACGAGCTGCTTGCCCTTATCGGTATCTTTCACCATCATGCGCTGTGAGTTGAACTCGATAACGAATGTCGTGGACTTGATGTCCTGTCCCTCTTCAATCGCTTTCTGACGGCTTTGGAACGGGTCGTGCTGCACCAGCTGCATGCCGTGCGAATGATATACCAGCGTATAGCCCGCGATACCCGTTTCGGGCTGATAGGCCTTGGAGAAACCGCCGTCAATCACCAGCAGTTTGCCGTCCGCCTTTATGGGGCGCTCGCCTTTAATAATCTTCACGGGCACGTGTCCGTTGATGATATGTGAATGAGGCCCCGGTTCCACTCCGAACTCGGCCAGGATATTATCGCAGATATCGGCACGGTTGCGAAGCGTGTAGTAATATCCCTTGCTCTCTTTATGCAGCGCCTTGTCGGCTATGAAGTAACGCTCGAAAGTCGCCATCTTATCCTTGTCGAAAGACGGAGCGTCCGGCCCGCACCACATATACCACATATAGTCCAGCGCAAAGTTCTTCTCTTTGGAACCATCCTCGTCAAAGTAGGCGGTACGGATAAGCTGGTCGGTCTTTTGCAGCAGCTTATGCCCCCAGTACTCTTTCTTGCCGATGCGTACGTGCTTGAAGCTTCCGTCCTCATTCAAAGGCACGGACGCATGATACAGCAGGTTGCTGTTACACACCAGATACATACCGCCGTAAGTAAACAGGCAGCGCATGTGCTTCTTCAGCTTCTCGCTGTTCATAAACGAGGCATGAATCTTGTCCACCAGTTCCCGTTCCTCATCGGTCAAGCGATACGGGTCAGCCGGGTCGATGGTCGGGAAGTTGGCGTCGCGCAGTTCGTATTCCTTACCCTCGTATATAAATACGCCCCGTTCAAAGTCTATCTTATGCAGCAACTTCCGGTTGGCCATGCCGAATTCCGGGCGGCGGTCTATAATCTCCGCTTCCAGTTTAAGCTGGATAATCGTAATGGCCTTGTGCATCTGCGTAATCAGGCGCAGTGTCTTTTCATTGTAATTGGCGTCGGCGAAGTTCATTTTCGGGGCAAAGATAGCGCAGGCGTCATCCGCATAGGTATCCATCGCGAAGGTAGCCAGAGGCAGCAGATTGATGCCGTATCCGTCTTCCAGCGTCGCCAGGTTGGCATAGCGCATGGACATGCGGATAACGTTTGCTATACAGGCATCGTTACCCGATGCGGCGCCCATCCACAGAATATCATGGTTACCCCACTGGATGTCGAAGTTATGGTAGTCACAAAGCGTATCCATGATGATATGCGCGCCCGGACCACGGTCGTAGATATCCCCCACGATGTGCAGGGAATCGATTGTAAGCCGTTGGATAAGGTTGCACATGGCGATGATGAAGTCGTCCGCACGCTTGGTAGAGATAATTGTACTGATGATGACATTGATATACGCGTGCTTGTTGGGCTCTACGCTGGACTCGTGCAGCAACTCCTGAATGATGTAGGAGAACTCTGCCGGCAACGCCTTGCGCACCTTCGAGCGCGTATATTTGGAAGATACGTTCTGGCAGACTTTCACCAGTTGGTTCAAGGTGATGAGATACCAGTCGTCCAGGTCTGTTTCCTGTTCCTTTATCAACTGCAATTTCTCTTCCGGATAATAAATCAGCGTACAGATTTCTTTCTTCTCGCTTTCGCGCAACGTATGGCCGAAAATCTCATTCACTTTTCGTTTTACCGCGCCCGAAGCGTTCTTCAATACATGCTGAAAAGCCTCGTACTCTCCATGAATATCCGTCAGGAAATGCTCTGTTCCCTTAGGCAAATTCAGAATGGCTTCCAGATTGATGATTTCCGTACTGGCATCGGCGATGGTAGGAAAACTGCGCGACAACAATTGCAAATAGCGTAAGTCGCTGATTATACTTTCCGGAGTAATAGTTCCCATGATATGATTTCAGATTTATGATTTATATTCGGTTATCGATACTATCAGGAGCGATAACTCCTCTAACTCCTGACACACATTATTTCTCATTTTTCAATTTTCAATTCTCAACTTAACAAGAACATCAACAACACCTGCGCTATGATTACCCGCAGGAACATACACATCGGATATACCGTTGCATAAGCCACTGACGGGTTATCGCCAGGGATGGTGTCGTTGGCGTAATTCAGCGCCATCGGGTTCGCCATGCTTCCGCACAGCATGCCTGCCATAGAGCCGAAATCCACTTTCATCCACTTAAAGGCAATCACGCCCACTATCAGTACCGGGACGACAGTCAGCGTAAATCCGGCCGCAATCCACAGCAAGCCTTCCGGACGGAATACCGTATCGAAGAAATGCGCTCCTGCGTCCAGTCCCAGGCAAGCGAGGTACAGCGACAGTCCCAATGCGCGCAGCATCAGGTTGGCGCTGCGTGTGGTATAAGTTATCATGTGCATTCTCGGTCCGAAAGTACCGATGAGAATACCCACGATAATCGGTCCGCCGGCAAGCCCCAGCTTCACCGGAGCGCTGATGCCCGGCAGGGAAATGGGGATTGCCCCCAAAGCAAGTCCCAGGATGATGCCGATAAATACCGCAACCAGATTCGGCTCCTTCAGGCTCTTGATGGCGTTGCCCAGCACTTTTTCCACATTCTGGATGGCGGCGGCCTCACCTACTACCGTCAGGCGGTCACCCAACTGCAAGGTCAGTTCCGCAGTGGCAAGCAACTGTACGCCGCTACGGTACACACGGCTGATGTTGATGCCGTAATGATTGCGCAGGTGAAGCGAACCCAGCTTCTTTCCGTTCAGCTCGGGACGTGTCACCACGATACGCTGCGAGATGAGCTGGCTGTCTATGGCATTCCAGTCGATATCCTCTTTATTCCAGTCGGTATGTTCCTGCTCGCCGAACAGTACGGTCAACGCCGGGGCATACTTCTCCGAAGTCACCACCAGCAAACGGTCTCCTTCCTTTATTATCTTCTCGGAAGTAGGAATACTTACGTTGCCGTCCCGCCACAAACGGGAGATGACGAACTTCGGATAATTCAGACCGCCTATCTCCTTGATGCTTTTATCGAAGATGGCCGGATTGTGTACCTGAAACGCCGCGATATAGGTTTTGTTCGCATCGTCTTTCTCTTTCAGTTCCAAATCTTCCTTACGGGCCAATGCCTTGCGTATTATCAGTACGGCAAGAATCACTCCCACCACCCCCAGCGGATAGGCTACCGCACAGCCCAAAGCCGGAGTGCTGGACTCCAGTCCCATCTGCTTCAAGGTCTGTTGCGCCGCGCCCAGCGCCGGCGTGTTGGTCGTGGCGCCACAGAGGATGCCTACCATGTCCGGCAGCGATATGTTCAGTCCGTAACTGCCCAATACGGCCATCAACGTACCGATCAGTACCACTCCCAGAGCCAGCATGTTCAGTTGCACCCCGCCCTTGCGGAAAGAGCTGAAGAAACCGGGCCCCACCTGTAAGCCCAACGCGTACACAAATATTACCAGTCCGAAACTTTCCGCGTAGTTCAGCATCTGCGGGTCGATGGACAACCCGAAATGCCCGGCGAGAATACCGGCAAAGAAAACAAAAGTCACGCCGAGGGAGATACCGCAAATATGTACTTTCCCCAACCCCAATCCGATAGCTGAAATCAGTGAGAGCACCACCACCGCCTGCAAAGCGGAGTGTTCGATAAACAAACTATATAGCCATTCCAAAGTGTTACGGTTTTATCTACATTTAGAAGTGCAAAGATAGGAAGTTCCGCGAAGCCTAAAAAGATAAATGCAGGAAATTCACGCAAAGCCCCTCATTTCCCGCCTTTCACTTGTACAAAATATCTTTTATCACTACATTCACGGCATGAAACGCCTTATTATACCGATTATATGTATGCTCCTGCCGCTGGCCGGATGCCATGAACGCAAGCCGCTTCCCGGCCTTGATATCGCGGACAGCCTGCTGGTCAACGCCGGCGATAAATCCGGAGCCTTGCGCATCTTCCTGCAGATTGAGGAGCAATTGAAAAGCCGGCAAGACCCTTACGGCAAAGGACTGCTCTACGAGCGCATCGGCGACATATACTACGAGCAGATGAACTACGTACGCGCCTACCACTACTTCAAGCAGGCCAGAGAGAATTTTCAAGTATCCGACAGCCTTCGTGAAGAGACGGAAGCCACGCTTGACATGGCCGCCGCGTCCTACCGCCAGAAAGACCTGGAACGTGCCATGAGGCTGTACTCGGCCGCCCTCGACCTTGCCGACGAGCAAGATAGTGAAGCGCTTGCCGAAACAGCACTCAGCAATCTCGCTTCCCTTTATGTAAAGTCGCACAAAAAGCAGATTCCGCAAGACCTGCTGCAGCGCATCGAACGGTCCGCACGCAAAGACACACTGTTCGGCAACCATACCATGATTGACGTACAGTTGCTCAAGCACCGTACAGACAGCGCACGCCATTATCTGAAACTGGCGGCGGCTCAGGATAATGATGTGCTGGACAAGGCGGAATTGCATTACACCGCCTACCGGATAGAGGCTTTGTCCGGCAATTTCCGGCAGGCCACCGATCACATACACCGTTATATCTATCTCACGGATTCCCTGACACGCTCAATCATGCAGTTTTCTGCCGGTGTAATCGAAAAAGAGTACTATCAGGAGCGTTCCGCTTTCGCCGAGTACCGGATGAAGCACCGCATTTTCTGGGAAATAGCCGTTATCTGCGGGATATTCCTTCTTGCGGGAGTAGCTTTCTATATTGTCCGCCAGCGCCTGCACCTGCAACGTGAACGTAACGACCATTATCTGCTGCTGGCAGAAGAAGCCCGTGCCGAATACCAAGCTCTCACCCGGCAAATGGAAGGGCGATACGACACGGAAAAACGTTTGAAGAATCTGGTAGCTTCCCGTTTCGACATCATCGATAAACTCGGCAAGACCTATTACGAACGGGAAAACACCCCGTCACAACAGGCTGCCATGTTTCAGGAAGTGAAACGAATCATTACCGATTTCTCAGAGAACAACGAAATGTTTCAGGAATTGGAGCAGATGGTCAATACCTGCCACGACAATGCCATGCAGAAGCTTCGGCAGGTTTTTCCTGCAATGAAAGAGAACGACATCCGTCTGCTTTGTTATATTTTTACCGGTTTTTCTCCGCAAGTAATCAGCTTGTTCATGAAAGAAAGCGTGGCAAACATCTATGCGCGTAAATCCCGGTTAAAGTCACGCATCAAAACTTCCGGAACACCTCATACGGAGCTGTTCATGTCCCTCTTCGGATAACTGTCAGACGCATGTTAGAAAAAGACAAATCCTCCGGAGATTAATCTACTGTAAAACAAGCATATAGAAAACATCCTGTTAGATTTACACGTTTATATCGTAACTCCCCGAAGAAACGGATTCGCTACTTTTGCAACCGAAAATAACGATAATAAAAGTGTAAAAATATGAAGAGTAAGATTGTTTTTTTAGTGTGTATCATGTTTTTTATAGTAGCGTGCGAGAAAGAACAGATTCCTTTGGAGAAACCCATTGAAGCCCCCGCCCCATCCAGCAATGACGAAAAACCGGAAGAGAAACCGGAAGGTACGACAGAAGGGCAACCGGAAGAGAAACCCGAACAGCAACCGGAGATACAAGCTACGCTCGAGAAGTTATCAATCGCGCAACTGCCTCATAAAACTTTCTATACTTTAGGAGAAGAACTGAATCTAAACGGACTTCAACTAACCGGATTATACAGTGACGGGAAAGAATATCCCGTCACTGTCAGTCCGGAACACATCAGCGGTTTTTCTTCCGAAGCTCCCGCAGAGCATTTGGAGTTAACAGTCAATATAGAAGAACGGCAAGTGAGCTTTATCATTCAAGTTGCACCCGTTCGCGTGCGGGAAGGAGTGCTGACAGAAGTCCTTAAAGGTTACAGTGAAATCACGCTTCCCCCCAATGTAACGGCTATCGCGCCGCAGGTATTCCAAGGTAACCGGCAAATCGCCAAAGTAATAATGAACGAAGGATTAACTTCGATAGGCGAAAGAGCATTCTTCAATTCGAGCATACAGGAAGTAGTCTTCCCCTCTACTTTGAAACAACTCGGACAAGACATCTTCTATTACTGCAACCAGTTGAAACACGCCGATCTCTCACATACGCAAATCACCCGCTTGACTTCCGGAAGTTTCGTATACGCCGGTGTAGAAGAAGTATTATTGCCGTCTACGCTCCAAAGCATAGAAGTACAGGCTCTGATGAAGACAGGTAAGCTGAAATCCGTTGTCATCCCTCAAAATGTAAAATATATCGGTCAGGAAGCGTTCCGGGAAAGCGGCATCATCAATGTACAGCTCCCCAACGGTATCTCTACCATTGTAGACCGCGCTTTCTATTACTGTCCCAATCTGACGGAAGTGTCAACCTATGGTCCTGTTTCGGACAACGACCCCGACGCCATGATTCAAGCCTATTGTTTTGTTGGATGTCCCAACCTCTCCCGGCTTGAAATACCCCGGAGTATCCGCATCTTGGGACAAGGGCTGATAACGGGTAATCAAAAGGTAAACAAACTGACAATCCCGTCCCGTGTTGTCCGAATCAATTTTTCCGCTTTTGACAATACAGGAGTTAAAGAGGTCATTGTAGAAGCCGTCACGCCACCCGCTACTCCCGAAGGCGAATGGTACGGATTCCCTAAAACGGTAACAAGTATCCTCGTCCCGGCACAGGCTGTCGAAGCATACAAAACCGCCCGAGGCTGGAATAAATTTGCAGAAAAGATTGCGGCCCGTCCGTAACGCTTTCCGCTTCCTCTGCCATAAACTTAAATAACGGAATCCGCATGACAACAAGCAGATATAACACTTTCGGGTACATCCTGATATTTATTTTCTCATCGATAGGAACGTCCATATACGCACAGGAAAAGGGAACCGTGAAATATTGGAAAGTGGAATTAACGGGAGCCGTCAACACTTACGACGGCTGGGAAATAGAACCTTCCGTAACCTACCAACCCGTCCGTTATATCGGACTGACGATGGGACTCTTATTCTGCAATCCGATAAACGAGAGCGGTTTCATCGGAGAATCGCAAGACAAACAATGGTATTGGAGTGCAGTGGACGACGATAATGGAAGTTATCTTTTTGCCCTGCGCCCTTCCGTCCTATTCACCTCACCTTCTATATGGCTGGGCGAGGATAAAGATTACGCCTTATCTTTTTCCATTTCTCCCGGAATAACCATGCCTTTGCCCCCGAACCGGGAATTCAATATCGAGTACTTCCCGCAAAAGCCCGGAGCATGGACCGCCTTTAAAACAGAGCATGTCAAAAACAAAGATGCGACCTTTGTTTACTACCATCTCCGAAGTGCCGTATCGCTCGAAATAGACGACAGCATCATCCTGTCAATGGGATATACTCTTTCCAACTTCGACTTATATGGCGGAAGCCGGAATATTGTCATCGAGGGCAGGAAACTGAATCCTGAACGGCACCCCTTGATGCATTCTTTCTTTATAGGTATCGGTTATCGCTTTTAAACGAAAAAAGCGGTTGTCAAAATGACAACCGCCTTTTTCGTTTTAAAAAAATAACTCAAAGAAAAGTACACCCTCAGGGATTCGAACCCTGGACCCACTGATTAAGAGTCAGTTGCTCTACCAACTGAGCTAAGAGTGCTTCTATTAAATTGTAGTGGATACGAGAATCGAACTCGTATTACATGCGTGAGAGGCATGTGTCCTAACC
>CEAF01006136.1_pt1 | contig 49425 bp, 42 predicted proteins | sample 557431 | NCBI WGS metagenome assembly CEAF01 (sample SAMEA3182068, study PRJEB8094) | gut metagenome | biome: human; feature: gut; material: Stool; isolation source: human stools | place: Canada | collected 2013-11-18 | reverse complement strand
AATGTAATTCCACGATTTAAATTTTCATCATCTTCAACCACGAGTATACCTGGCATAGCATATGCACCTCTCTTTATTAACTATTCATCTTAAAATGCTTCAATGCCTCCACAATTGCCCTCTCCATATGTAGCCTTAGTCTCTGCAGATGTTATATCCATATCATCAAGTTCAATCGTGACATTAATGTAATCATCCGGCTTTTATTTCAGTTGGAACAAAAGAATAACCGTCTCAAGTGTCGGAAACTTTTCCAAGGTAACAGTATGCTCACCAGACTGCTCTTTATCCAAAGAAATACTATCAACTCGAACTACTTCCTTGCCATCTCTAAGAATCGGTACCGGAAACTGAAATTTGATATTCCTAATCCAATTACCATCTTCACGTCTTTCCGGAAAGATGTCGATACGCTCAATAAATACTTGCATAAACTGTTTCTTTTCAGCATCCGTACATTCTGCATATAATTCATTAAATGCGTTCAAAAAGCCGTATATACTGTCCGCATCAATCTGATTTTTCTTAAGTTCATATACCTGAGACTTCAAATCTAAGATTGCCTCTTCCACTTCATCTATTTTATCATATTGGGTATCTAATCGTCTCTGTAAATCTGAAATTTTTTTATCGTAATGAATATCTGTAACATCCAGATTATCCATCTGCTGTTCAAGACGTGTTTTAATTATCTCTGCCTGATGGAGATTTGCGTTTAATACAGATAACTGCTTTTCCAGATCAGAAGTATCAACTGTTGCCATACATTCCTTTTCCACAACATGGACATTTCAATATTCCTGACAAAATATGTGCATGCTCCGGATCATGAATCTTTTCTCTTCTGTAATTATTTATAGAGCGTTTCTCCTGTGCAAGATTCCAGTCCTCCTCAGAAATAATTGCTTCATGAATTCCCTCATATACAGGGAACTCCGATTGTTCCACTACATGCATTTCATTACGTGTTCCTGTTTTCTTTTCGGTGCGCCTGCGTCCGTATGCTATCTTCCCCATATACACTGGGTTATCAATAATCTTTTTGAGAAAATAATCATCATATGCTTCACTTTTATCGCCCTGCTTAAAACAAAAGTATTCGGAAAAAGACAAGGGAAGCACATGAACTTCATCTCCTCTTCCCTCAAACTCAGTCAATATATCTTTAGATAAGAAAGTATATCCATTTTATATAAAATATGCAATCATATCATTTAATTTTTTTGCCGTATGAGGCATTTTTATAAACCATGTAAATTTTTCTTTCAACCTTAAAGATATCTACAGCCTCACCACCCTGTCAAACCTCTCAACTCCAGTCATTCTATGTGACACCATAATAACCGTTTTATCCTTCATAGGCGAATCTAGTACCTTAAGAAATACATTTTCACTGTGCGTATCAAGAGCTGAAGATGGCTCGTCCATCAGAATAACAGGTGAATCCTTAAGCATTGCCCTCGCAATCGCTATCCGCTGGCGCTGACCACCTGACAGATTCATTCCACCGGCGGTCAGCCTTGTGTCATATCCATCAGGCAGTTCACTGATAAATTCATCTGCATATGCCTGTTTTGCCGCTCTGACGATCATATCCATATCCGGACTGCCTGCTTTATTCCAACCATATTCAATATTCTCCCGAATCGTACCCTCAAACAGATAACTTTCCTGCGGTACATAAGTAATCATATTCCTCAACTGCATTAAAGAATACTCATTCAGCTCCCGGCCATACAATCTGACACTGCCGCTTTGGGCAGGATAGAACCTCAGTAATAGTTTTAAAAATGTGCTTTTACCACAGCCGGATTCTCCTGCCATCAGAATTTTTTCACCATTTTCCACCTTAAGCCCCTCATAATAAAGCTGTGTATTTTCCATGTCGTCATATGAAAAATGTAGTTTGTAAAGTTCTATAGCAACATTACATTTATCATGCAAATCCACCGTATCAACCTGTGTCTGCGTATTCCAGCCCACACATTCTTCCTGCTCCAACTCAAGGAAATCAAACACATGCCCTGCTCTTACAACCGATGTTGAAAATGCCGCCAGTGAACTTCCTAACCGCTGCATAGCTGAACTCATACTCATCTGCAATGTGACTACAGCCATAACTATTCCGAAATTCAGCTTTCCATCTGCCACAAGCAGTGCGCCCACAATAATTGTACCAAAGCTTCCGATAATCCCCAATAAAAATGCTGCCATCTCAAGTAACGCTTCCATTCTTACCCTCGACCTTTCTGCCTGTGCTGATTCTTCATTTTCTTTGTAAAAATGTTTCAGCACAATTGACGCTCCCGGATTCATCTTTAATGTAACAAAGCCTGATATTATATCGCTGAACAAGGCTGCCAATTTTGCAGATTTCTTCTGTACATTTTTTGCATGTTTCTTAATAGAATTATTTATCCTGATGGACACAAATGCAGTAAGCACACTGATTATCAGCGCAATGCATGTCAGAATCGTACTGTAAAAACACATTGCAATAACCGACGCAATAACAATCACAATCTTTCCTGACACCCAGTATACATGTGAAAACCATGCCGTTTTTAAAGAGTCAGCGTCCATATTAAGAGTTCTCATCGCTTCTGCGCTATGTGTATCATCATAAAATTTCATATTCATATCCAGCAGTTTTTCAAATAGTCTTAACTTAAGGTCATACACCATTCTTCTTACAAGATGAATATGAAAATACCGTAGATATGGAAAAAGACATTTGCATATGACTATAATCACACATACTATTACCGCTGTCCTAAACATCTGCATATTCTGAAATTCAATCGCATTAATAGTCTGTTTGGTAACATAAGAATACAGAACCTGCAAAGCTGACTCGGTAATTAATGTGATAATCAGAATCAGCCAGTAGCGGAATCTGTATTTCCCAATATATTGCAAAAATCTTCTGGTATCTTTCATACTCTGTCCCTCATTTCCTTGTTAATAAATTCCTTGTACATATGTGCATATCTTCCATGCATGGTCATCAGTTCAGAATGTGTTCCCTGTTCCACAATTTCTCCCCTGTCCAGCACATAGATTCTGTCGTAATCACGGATTGTATTTAGTCTGTGTGCAACTGTAATTACCGTACGGTCTTTGGAAATTTCATCAATTGTTTTGCAGATATTAATTTCAGTCTTGGAATCCAAAGCGGAAGTCGGTTCATCAAGCAGAAGAATCTCTGCGCCTTTCACTATTGCACGGGCTATTGAAATCCGCTGTCTCTGTCCGCCTGAAAGATTGCCTCCGTTCTCCGACAAGACGGTTTCAATTCCTTCAGGCAGTTGTTTTACAAATGTTTCACAGCCTGCCATATTCAAAGCTTTCATAATATCATCATGCATAGCCTGCGGATTTCCAATTCTTACATTATCTGCAACAGACAACGGAAAAAGTGTGGTCTCCTGTGAAATCAGTGCAATCCTTTCTGTAGCAAACTGTCTTGAAATCAGTTTTAAAATAGTACTTTTTCCGCTCCCACTTTCTCCTGCAAATGCAATTCTTTCGCCAGGCTTCACGCTAAAACTTACATTATGCAAAACATTTTCATCTTTATATGCAAATGACACATTTTCAAAGCTGATTAGCGAATTGCCTTCTTTTTCAACATATTTTTCTTCATAATCAGTCTTTTCAGGCTGGATTTCAATTATTTCAAACACTCTCGAAACTGACACAAGTGCTGTCTGAAAACGCACAACCAACTGATATGTGTATGACAATGGGTCAATTAGTTTCTTAATTATGCTCATATAAGCGATTAACACGCCAATTGTAATTACATTTCTGAATACAAATACGCCTCCTACGCATATGGCAAGTGCCAGCGGAATCTCCTGAATTGCCCTTGAAAGCGGTTCGAGATTATACTGTGCCAGATCAGTTTCATCAGATGTCACAAATGTTTTGTAAAGTGCTTTTTCATACCGGTTCATCATACATTTCTGAAGATTGTATGATTTGATAACTTCTACCCCTGCAAATGCTTCTTCTATATTATTGTTAGTCTGCCCCAGCTCCCTTGCATACTGGTGCTGGCGCAATTTTATCGGTTTTAAAAGCTTTATATTGATTGGAACTATAATTGCAAGTGGCATCAGACATATTGCCGCCAATGGCGGATTCATTAAAAATAAATATACTGAATATACAATCGTAATGACCGGCACATATAAACAATCCTTGAAATATCCCGACATGAACCCCGCCAATCCCTCAATATCCTCAGTAATGCGCTCCATCATGTCACCATAATTACATTTATTGATGTATTCAGGTGATGCCTTCATCAGCGCATTTACCGCATCATTTCTAAGATTCTGCAGCAAACCTGCTCCAACAAAACCAGTCATCGCAACAACCATGTAATTAGACACAATTCCTGCGCATATTACAATCAGCATTTTAATTACAATAAAATGAATTGTCTGTTTAAGCGTACCACCGGCAATCAGGTCTATTATCTGCTTTAAAATATCAATAATCATTACCGTAGACACAGACGCCGTCACACTTGATACTGCGGCAAGTGTAATCTGTATCCAATACTTTTTGCTGTACTTTAATAATTTTCCCATATAGACATTTTTCACTCCTTTATATATACTATATGCAAGTATAACTTGTGTAAAATGTGCTAACAATGGCATTTATGCAGCGGATTTTTATACTATTTGCAATCTACGTTTGCAGATAGTGTATAATTAATTATTAAAAATATTTACAGAAATGAGGGATAACATGCCACAGACGGACAGACATAAAAAAAGAGAGATTCCAATTGAATTTGATTTCTATAATACATTAGATAAGCTTCCTGTAGAAAAGAGATGTACTATCATTATGATTTCGTGTGGCAGTACAACTATCAAGATAAATGAACATTTTCAGACTGTGAATGCTCCTGCTGTGCTTTGCATTTCACAATACGATAAGTTTCAATGTATAGAAAAGACACATTTAAGCGCCAAGGCATTTCATTTTGACCCTTGGTATATAAAAGCATGCCTTAGATTTGAAAATCTTGATGACGACATCAGTATTGATGAGAAATATGTTTATGAAAGAAATATGCTTTACATGTTTACCAAGCATTCTGGAAATTTTCAAGGAATATTTCATTTAACACCACAGCAGTATATTCACATTAATGAATTAATGCTGATGATTGGTGCTGAAACCTATGCGCAGAGTGACGATTACTGGACCTGTCGCATAAGGAGAATGCTGCGTCAGACGATAAACTGCATATATGATATCTATGTCGACCAGCGCAAATTAAAATTCTACGAATTGTCTGAAAATACTAACCCAGTAACAATATGTACAGACTATATTCACGCCAATTACCAGAATGATATTACCTTAACTTCCCTGTGCGAACTCGTTCACCTTAACCGCACAACATTGAACCAGCGCTTTAAACAGCAGCTAAACTGCACCTGCATAGAGTATCTGCTACACTACCGCTTAAAGATTTCGCAGGAGCTGCTATCCAATACCAACCTCAAAATCGAAGAAATCTCCAGTCAGTGCGGCTTCAAATACGGCTCGTACTTTAACCGCCAGTTCACGAAATGCTTAGGTATATCACCGTCTGAATTCCGCAAGAACCCAACTGGATATAGTTCGTTTGAAGGTGGGAAGGTGCGGAAATTGTGAAGGGTATGTTATTTTTGATTGTATAAAGTATAGAACATTTGTTTGTTTTGTGCTATAATATTTAAAAATAGCAGAGCATTACTTACATAGAAGAAAGAAACCTTATAATAACAACTCAATATAGGAGGTCCGATTATATGAATAAATCAAGCATTATTATGTACACAACAGAAGATGGATTAACAAAGATAGAAACTACCTTTGATGAAGATACTGTATGGCTTTCTTTAGACCAGATGGCAGAACTGTTTCAGAGAGACAAATCAACCATTTCCAGACACATAAAAAATATATTTCAAGAGGGAGAATTAGTTCAATCATCAACTGTTGCAAAATTTGCAACAGTTCAAACCGAAGGAACACGTACTGTAGAAAGAAATATTGATTATTATAACCTTGATGTCATTATCTCTGTCGGATACCGTGTAAAATCTCTTCGTGGAACACAATTTCGTATATGGGCTATGGGAATTTTAAAAGAATATATGAAAAAAGGATTTGCCCTAGATGATGACAGACTCAAACGATTAGGTGGTGGAAACTACTTTGATGAATTGCTTGCCCGTATCAGAGATATCCGTTCCTCTGAGAAAGTTTTCTGGCGAAAAGTACTGGAAATCTATGCAACCAGCATAGACTATGATCCTCGTGCAGAAAGTTCTATTCTCTTCTTTAAGCAGGTACAGAATAAAATGCACTGGGCCGCTCACAAACATACTGCTGCGGAAGTTATCTTTGAACGTGCAGATGCGGAAAAAGAAAATATGGGACTCACCTCATGGGAACATGATGAAATTCATCGTTCAGATGTTGAAATTGCTAAAAATTATCTTACTGAGCAAGAGCTGGATGCTCTTAATAAGATTGTTACTGCATACCTTGATATTGCAGAAGTACACGCCCTTAACCAGGAGCCTATGTATATGAAAGACTGGCTTGAAACCATCGACGATTACCTCAAAATGACACGCCGAGATATTCTTACCAGCAGCGGTCATATCAGCCATAAACAAGCCATTGAAAAAGCTCATGCAGAATATAATAAATACAAGAAGCTTCTTGAAGATAAGCTCTCTCCTGTTGAGAAGGATTTTATTAAAAGTATTGGCGTATTGGAACATATAATGGACAAGTCAAAATAAATTGTGAGTAAATGTTAGTAAATACAATCTTCTATGATAAATCATGACCACCAGCTCAGCTGGTGGTTTGCTCTGCGGCTATAAGCCTGTGGTACTAGCCGGCTCTAAAGAGCCATTGAAGATTCGCCACATACATAGCTACCACAGGCAAGCCCTAAAGGGCTTTAGCTTATGCCTTATTTACCGGCTCACCCGTAAACGGGTCGATGTATTCCTTCAGTGACATCTGATCATATTCCAGATCTTCCTGCATCTGATTTTTTACATACTCTTCAATTTTCTTTGCATTCTTACCTACTGTGTCGACATAATATCCTCTGCACCAGAAATGTCTATTGCCATACTTATACTTCAAATTTGCATGTCTATCGAATATCATCAAAGAACTCTTTCCTTTCAAATATCCCATTATTTCCGATACACTGTACTTCGGTGGTATACTCACAAACATATGAACATGATCTGGCATACACTCTGCTGCTATTATTTCTACACCTTTTCTTTTACATAATTCACTCAATATGTGACCTATATCTGCTCTTATTTGCTTGTATATAACCTTTCTTCTGAACTTTGGTGCAAATAACTATATGATATTTGCATGTCCATTTTGTGTGTGATAAACTGTTGTTATCCATTCGGATACCTCCTTGTTGTATTGAATTTGGTTGGCGAACCTTAAACTCATTATAACATGGAGGTTTTTTCTTGAAGCTAAAGCTTTCTGGGAACACACCTGCATAGCAGGTGGTTTATTTTTATTGCCGATACAATAATCAGGCTGAATACTCCTATGTGAGCATTCAGCCTTGTTCTAATTATTCAATATAAAAACTAATTTGCGATGCCTGTATCAGATTAAGTCCCATGCATTGACTCCATTTTTTATATTTGTTAAATAACCTTTTAATCAGTAACAGTTATTCGAATTTTTCGAACAACTCTATTTAATCCTGTCTCACCTCTAACCGCCTCGAATTGCACACAGTTATAATCCTGATTATGAAGTTCTTCCCAAACGGTTAAAAAATAACCTGTATTTCTGTTTCGCATCCAGTTTTGAATATTAAATTTGAGATTATTATCATTTCTATATTACTTTGTTTCATGAAATTTTGACAGCAGAAACATCATCTCAACTTGTAATCAGACCATTATTTCTTTGTATTTTTCTTCCAGTCCTCCATTATCATCAGAATATAGCATTCCTCACTGTCTTATGCCAGATTCAGATAAGCCTAAGCAATATGTTCCAATGAACGTGTTTTCTATTCTGAAAGTTAATTTCTTGGTATAGCGTGTAACCTGACGAGAACCTTCCGTTTGAACTATCCGGAAATTCCGGATAGTTGAATCTTCCTCAAGTTCTGAATCTAAATAAATCTTTTTAATGTGTTCATTTACTGTACGAACATCCACATCATATAACGTGGACATCATCTTCTGTGTCAGCCATATATTCTCATCCTCATAGTGCATTTCAAAACTGTCCTTCTAGTCACCGAAATTGGCAACATAAGTAAGTATTCTGCTACGCTGAAACGAATTGTTACTTCTTCTTTTTTCTTTTTCAAATACCTCCTTCATCGCATGATCAAACCATCTGATCTTCATTCTTCTTTTCTTGGCAACACCGATTTCACGAGCCATACCACGGCTAACCACTCCGCCGAATACCCAGAGTTCGGTGCATTTGCCAAGAAGTACATAATTGAAGTGCATAGCCATTTCTCGTTCTGCATCATTGCCGTCATCCATGAACTGTGGATAGAGAAGATGAGGTGTTACTGGGATAGCATTCTCCTTAACGACATATCTGCTGTATGCTTTTGCGTTCTTTACATTATTCTCGATATCACCTGCATACGAACTGCAAACATATACCAACGGAAGATAGGCAGCCTTTTTATCAGCTGCCACTTCTTCACGATGGATATTGGTAAGAGCCTCATATAGAGTCGGGTCGGAATAACCTTTATGATTAAACTTATTCCTATTCAATAACGGGTAAGATGCCCTCGCTCTTCAGAAGGTCATAAAGGAAAAGTCTGCCCTTCTGTGTCCAATAGGTATGCATCACACTTCTGCTCTCATCGATTACATAGGTACGTGATTGTGTGTATCCGCATTCTGCATACTGCTGATATAAAAGCCATGTCTTTCTGAACTTGTACTGAACTCCCAGTTCGTGAAGAAGTTCATTAAATTTACGACCGCTCATACCGTAGTCCTTTGCAATCTGTGTAATAGGTACTGTGTTCTTGTTCTGTAAAATAAGGTCATAGTAGCTTGCCTTTGGCTGAAGTTCTGCAATCTGCTGACGCTGAACAAGTGTCAAACATTCAAGCTGCTTTCTTCTCTCACGCTCTTCCTTAAGCTGTGTGAGTGTTGCAATCGCAAGATCAGGATTTTCCAAAATCTCATCGATGGCATACATTCCATGCTTACGGATTGCAGGAAGAACCTCTGCTGTTACCCAATGTTTGAACTTCTTCGCATTAGGCATTTTGCTGGAAAGGATAAGACTGTAAAGACCGGACTCATTGATGATGATTGTTTCCTTATCCTGATTACCATCAAAGAGCATAATCTTGTGTCTGTCCTCTTCGTCTACATGGCGGTTAATATCTCGACTACCGTTTTGGTAGCCGAGAATGTCTGCCACATCCTTGCCAACAAACATAATCTCACCGTTTACTGTGGTTGTTCTGACAGAGCCAAACTCTGCACTACTAAATACTTGTAATTCCATACGAATTACCTCCTTAAATTAATTTTTCGGAGGTGTCACCCTCCTACCTGGTAGCCTTGGGAGAAGGGTTGAAAGGACGTTTTTGAAAAAACTTTTTTTAATTTGTTGATTGCACGTCTGTAACGATGACTGACATTATTGGCATCATCATCGATTGAGGCTGCATACTCGCCAACCGTATATCCGTCAAGTGCAATGGCAATAACCATATCTGCTACTGCAGGTTTAAGAAGACTTCTCAATGTTTCACAGCATTCTTCGTATTCAAGCTGGTTATGTACACCATCAATAGAAATGTTAAAGGCTGACTTATCAGCTGCTCTGAACATGATTGCCTCTTCTGTGTTGACCTCAACTGTCCCGTCCTTACTCTTCATATAAGCATTGCCAGTATGACGGTCATGCTTGTGCCAGCTGTTGTAATCGAGTCTGTTAAATCTCTCTTCGATTACATCTTGGATTCTCTTTTCGTAGTCTCCCTGACTTTCTTCTTCTGAAATGGAGATATTTAACCATTTCTCCAATTCCATGTTTTCGACCTCAAGTGTCTGATACTCGTTCTCGTAACGAATCTTGATTTTCATAAAGTTCCTGCCTTTCTGCCTGGTTCTTGCAGAAGGGCATAGGAAACAAATAGGGTCGGTGCTTATAGAAGTACCGACCCATGAATTGCCTGAAAAAGGGCATAAGGAAATAAGGGTACTTCTATCGCACCTTTCACAGGTTGTCCTGTGATTGATGCCGATATCTGTATCCCAATGCCCTTATAGCTAATCAGGCCTTGTGATATTAATTACTGAGTGATGTTTTTACCTTATATAACGATTCTTGATTTCGTTAACCAGGAGCACATCGGAGTTATTGTTTAACTCTGTAATAAGTATAATCAACAGCATAAAGTAATTGAAGATAGCAAGTTTTCACATAACTTATTTGTTTTAGTAAGGTATAATGTGTTGTAATTTGAGTTATTAAAGAGTATAATTAATACATTCCATATAATTTGCCATTACTATTTTTAAGCAAAAAAATAAAGCCATGACATAAGCCATGACTTTTGGACCATAGAAAGGAGCCCAAAATGCCCCAAATCGAAGAAAATTTTTTTGAAAATATTTTATTTAAGTTTGAAAGTTGTAGCTGCGACTGCGTTGAAGATATAGAGCACATTGCTCCGGGAGCAGAACCTATCAGCAAATTCAAGCTACAGGCAATACCAGAACATCCTGTCCTCTTTGGTTATGCAGCTAAAGACGGATTAGTCCGTATTGCACCCAACGGGACAATCGAAGAAAGAAACATTCTCGGTACTCTGATGTCTCTTGCAAACAAGCCTACCAAGGAACTCGTATCATTTATGAAAGACAATGGTTTCCTATTTCCAGTTTGTGCAGGCACCTATGAAGTATTTGATGAGATATCTTTATACGGAATAATCAAACGCTTAAAAATGACTGTAGAGTTAATGACTGCCGCAAATGAGATCAGAAAGAATTACAAGAAGATTTGTGACCTAACAATTTCTTTATTGTTCTCTGAAGATCTTACAATAAAAACCGACTCTATGAAAAATGCCTATTCCAGCTGCCATCATAAATATGTAGATACACTTATGAACCCACCTATTCAGTTATCTTACAGCAGACAACAAGAAGCATTTGAAGGAGACACCTATAGTATCACCGATTGCATATATGGTTCTTATACTCTTAACATCCAGGATTACAATAACATTATTGGTGGCTACTCTTCTATTCCAGGGTATCAGAATGGATTTTATCAGAACATCACTTCGATGTTTGTTAATTATGAAAAACAAGATATGCCCAAGAAGATTTCTGATTTCCTCTTCCATTTCCTTTATGAAATGAACGGAAATAGTTCCGGGAAATTTTCTGATGAAATGAAGTCAGCACTGATTGAAATCGCAAAGTACATAATCGGAGAAGAGATTAATGCTAACCTTGATGGTATCCATCCTGTTTATAATTCAGAAACAATGACCCCATCATGGAAAGTAGATTCACTTCTTTGTGCAGCTTACTTCTCCATATTCTATTTGAAACCAGACCTCGAATTGTATCGTCCTTGTGACAATCCTAGATGTGGCCGCTACTTCCTTGTAAAGACCACTTCAACAAGAAATCGTTTCTGCAGTCAAGCGTGCTGCAACAGAGTCACTCAGGACCGTTACAGAAAACGAAAAAGAGAAAAAGAAGGCTTATAAGAAAAGAACCTCTGTCTGCGACAAGGCAAACAGAGGTTTTAATATTTATCAGCTTTTTATTCAACACCATATGGAGCAGGGTCTTCTGCAACCATTAATGCTGCAGGAACTGGAGTTGTATATGGTGTTATCTTTGTTATCGGTGTTTCTCCTGTAGATGTGATTGCCTTCTTTCCAAGAACAGCCTCTATACATTCTGCAAGAGCAACCTTTTCCTTTATCGGCTTACCAGAATAATGATACATCAGATACCTCGTATCCATGACGATTCCCTGGATACGTTCATAATATTTCTTGTTGTATCTCCAATCACCAACTGCCTCTCCGATATTGCCAACAACTGATGTAAGCTTGAAATGGTTCTTTGCCATATTGTATGGCATGATGAACGCATTAAATAATGAGTTTGTATCTACACCTTTATACTTTTCCAGATACTCACCGTATGTAATTTGCTTATTAATTGACGAACCATTAGGCAAATGATCTGGAATACCTGTCCAGCCATACTTATAACACTTAGCATCGAGAATGTAATACTTGTCATTGTAAATCATAATGGTATCTGGCATCAAAGGTCTCTTTTCCTTGTACTTGCCATAATCAAGCAGCCATCTTGAACGAGGAAAATATTTATCCTTATCCTTCACACCAAATGCTCTATCAACAAGTTTCTCCCATACATGGTCGAAATCATCAGTGCCAAAATAGAACTGTTTATCAGAAGTCTGCTCGTCCATATACTCAAGCATATCCTTCATACCTCGGAATAAAGATTTCTTCTTATCATCATTAGTAGCAGCAAGTTTGCTCTGAACAATTCTGATTGAAGTTTTCACATCTGGGTGTAGTCCTGGTTCTTCCGGCATATATGGAACATACAACCATCCAAGTCTCTTGAATGCCTCATAAACACAAAATCTATTAATCTGAGTTATTTCCTTTGCGTCATTCGGTGTTGATGAGCGAACCTCGAACTGTGTAAATACAAAAGAACTCACACCGTTTCTACTCTGAACAAGTGGCATCTGCTTTCTTGCAGTTCTTGCCCAGTCCTGCTTTCCGGTTGGAGCCGTGATATACATCTGTTCCTTCTCAACATAATATGTACCACCGATGGAAAAATAATATTCGATGACGCTTTTGTATGCGTTGATTGGAAAATCAACTGTCTGCGGTGCCGCAAACTTATTGATAGCAAGTAAGCGGTCATCCTTTGTTGTAAACTCAGACAGCACTTGTATTAAATGCTTAATATCCGTTCTGATCTCGGCATCGGTTTCCGGCAGTTCATATCCGATAGGGAAATAGACCATAGCATTATCTGAATCTGCTTTGATACCTACAAAACGGTCACCATCTTCATTTGTGTTAATATGGCAGTGCTTTTTGATATCATATTCCATGATTGAATTCAAAGCTGAGCCTAAATCCATCTATCATCACCACCTTACTCTTCGTCTTCTCCTGTAAAGGCATCCTTCACATTGTCTTTGAAAACCTTGAATCTATCTAATCCCTGTGCATACATAAATGCACGGATTACCTGCTCAAGGCTCTGGTATTCTGTAACCTCAAAGATTACTTCACGGTTAAACTTAAATGCATCATCCCACAGATACTTGATTACCTTTTCAGGGAACTTTCTGTTCTGTCTTATAGCATCACGGATAATAGCAATTTGTGTTTTCTCATCATCTGTAAGAGTACCTTTGCTTTCCTTTTTGCGAAGTGCATCGTATACTTTTAAATCACCCATCGCATCATTGAACTTAAGGTCACGAAGATGAACAAAGTATGCTCCAAGTCTCTTATCTTCTGCAGATGTCATTCTAGCACTGTTGCCAACAACAATCTTATTGATTTCTACACAGAAGTTTCTCCATGTAACTGTAGTATCAAGAATTTCTGCATCTGCAAGTGTTGGGTCAACATTATCAAAATCATTTTCAATAAGACGCATATCCCATCTACGCTGAAATGCTGTATCTAATGTGAAAACATTCTGATCTGATGTGTTCATTGTACCAATGATAGAAAGATTTGAAGGAATACGAACCTTTTCTGTTTTTCTATCTTTGCCATACATTTCTTCAGCAATATTCATATTTGTAATGCCGTACTCACTTGTTCCAACAGGGAATCCATCATCATCGATATCACGGATTTCAACCTTACGGTCAAGCAGCTGGAATACCTCACCAAAGATAGCTGGAGCATTACCACGGTTAATCTCCTCGATAATAAGGATGTACTCCTTGCCAGGATTGTTATAAGCCTCACGAAGAATATTTGTAAAAGGACCTGATGTAAACTTATAGCTTACCTGCCCGTCTTCTGCAACTACAGGAAGAATCTGACCAATAAAATCTGAATAAGTATAGTCCGGGTGGAAAACAAGTCTTTCAACAATACTTCCCGGTTTACAATACTCATGCTCGATAGTCCAACTCTTACCAGATCCGGGAACACCGTAAAGAAGAACATTGCATCCAGTGGTAAGACGATTAACAAAATCATAATTAACTATTTCCTCTGCAATAGCAGTTATTTCTGTTTCTGACAATTTAACCGAAGCAATAATTTCCCCTAGTGCTCTAACTGCAGAATTTTCATTCTGTATCAGACTATATCCTACAAGTCTCTCTATTCCAGAATATGTCTTATAATAGCCACGATTTGAATCTGTTAATCCAAAAGTGGCTTTCATCTCTGCATACGATGACTCTTCATTATTAAAAATGTATTTCTGAATAATAGCGTCATCTATAGAATCCACCAAATGAGCTCTTACCGCTTTACCCTCGTTTTCAAACGGCTTGAAATTAGTCCCAGGATTAACCAACGAAACAACGGGGATGTATTTTAATATTCCCGTACAAATTTTCCCTTTTTCCGTGACTGGATTTTTATCATATGCAGACAAAATCCATGTGATCAGATCATAGTCACATGCAACAAGATTTCTAGAAATATCCCTTTTTAGAATTCCTGCTTGAACCAACATCTTAGCCCACACATCGAATCCAATCTGCCTTTCATTAACATCTGCCACATCCTCTTCTCTTGCCGACAAAAGATTTTGGATGAATCCATCGTTAATTTCTTCTATCGAATTACATTCGACAATTTTTGAAAAATCATATGCTGAAAGATATGATTGTTCCGGCTCTGCATTATGAATCAATTCGAGAGTACGCAGGATTAATTGAGTCGGATAATAACTAACTCCATCATTCTCATATAAATAATTCACTATATAATAAAACGAGAATTCACGAACTGACAGTTTATTCTCACAATATAACCTTCCAACTTCGGTAAGCTGTTCTGCATCATCCATACACCCATATGCTTTAAAATAAGTGAATAAAGCTCTGCGAACCCTACCTTTTGCACCTTCATAATCCTTATAGACGCCGCTATTTCCTAATTCTCTTTCAACAGCATCTATTTCTTCTGGTTCGGAATCGGAATTTATATTATGTGCCACAATAATTTGAAGAGCTTTTCTGGTTATTTCGCTTATATATTTGTGTGTATCCATCGACCACTTCATAATTAATCCTCCATACACTTCAATGTTTCCACAATCAGTCCCATCATCACATCAACGACTACAGAATTTCCTGCCTGCCTATACATCTGCGTATCCGAAACAACCTGTTTGAAATCATCTGTAAATCCCATCAGCCTTAAGCATTCGCGAGGTGCCAATCTTCTGATTCTTCCGTTCGTAGTAACATAATTATCTTCACCAGCACGGTGCATCTTGTGCATTGTACTCATCAAAGGCCTTGCTATAGGAAGATCAATTTCTGGCTTCATAGAAAAACCTCCTGTTCCTTCACACATAATCCCTGGCAGAATTTTATCTGAAAGGAAATACTTATTAGGAACTTCTCCGTTCGATTTTTTCACCTTGATTTCACCCTCTTCAGAAGTAACACCTCCCTCTGGGGTATTTTCCAACAAAAAATCTTGCATGGTAAACTTAAGTTCTTTTTCGACTGGAAATTCAAAGGTTTCTCCACCATTTTTAAAACCTACAACAAAAACGCGTCTTCTTTTTTGTGGAACACCATAATTGGCCGCATCTAAAACTTGTGTATGCAACTTATAGCCAAGCGAATCAAAAACACGCTGAACCACTTCCCAAGTTCTGCCCTTGTCATGTTTTAGCAATCCCTGCACATTTTCATAGATAAACGCTTTTGGCTGAATTTCACTTACCAGTCTAGCAAACTCATAAAAAAGTGTACCTCTAGCCTCTTCGAGACCTTTTTGATATCCAAGCAGAGTAAAACTCTGACACGGACTTCCACCTATAAACAAATCCACTTTATCTTTATATTCATTACCTTCCAGAAAACGAACATTATGATAATAATCTTTTTCATCCATAGAATAATTTGCTAGGTATGATTTTTTTACATAGTTGACTCTTCTTGGATTAATTTTGGAAGCGACATATTGCTTGCGTTCTTCCAAGCTATTGATTTTTTCTAACTGCTTTGCAATATCATCTTCGCTTTCCAGCATATCTATTTCGCCATTATCGCACGCAAACACAATCTCATGTGGAATCCCCAACCTTTTTAAGGCAAATTCCGGGGCTCCAATACCGCTAAAGACTGTGCCAACCCGCAGCTTTTTTGTTTCACCCATCGTTTTTCTCCTCGAACACTCCTGTTGAAGTGATTTTTTTTATTACTTCTTTTAAAACATTTACAGCAATCGAATTGCCTACCTGCCTATACATATGCTGATCTGGAACAACTATTTGATAGTCATCTCCATATCCCATTAAGCGCAGACATTCTCGAGGTGTCAAACAACGTGCAACTCCTCGATTACCATCAAAATAACCTTTGTAAATTCGTTCATCGTTTTCAAGTCTTTCCGGAATATTTGTTTCAAATCGCATATCCCCAAACCAATTATATTGCTGGCAGGCAACTTGGCATCGAGCTATTTTCCCATTTAACGCAACGTGTTTTTTCTGATTCGGATTAATGACTCTCTTGAATCCTTTCTCCGGCAAATAATATTTATTAGGAATATTTTTTTCCAAATATTCGGTCATATCTCCAGTTGGTTTAATCTTCTGGGGCGCTTCCAATTTTGCAAAGTATTCCGAAAGGTCTTTCCGGTAACCAATCACAAATATTCTGCGTCTATTCTGTGGCAAATCAAAATCTTTTGCATTTAATAGCCAATATGTCCACCTGTATCCTAATTCATCAAATATCTCCGAAATAACTTTCCAGGTTCTTCCACTATCATGGTTTAACATTCCCGTGACATTCTCATAGATAAAAACCTTCGGACGAATCTCCTGAACCAAACGAGCATACTCATAAAAAAGAGTTCCTCGTGCTTCTTCTAGTCCCTTTCTCTTTCCCATAATAGAAAAGCTTTGACAGGGACTTCCCCCTACAAACAAGTCCACTTGGTTCTCATATTCTTTACCATCAAGCATTTTTGCATCTTGATAATATGATGAATCAGAAATTTTAAAGTTTGCCTTATATGTTTGTTCAACATAGTTAACGCCTGTTTCGGAATCATACAGTGCTGTCACATATTTATTTTTTTCGGCATTGTTCATGCCGGCAGTAGCTTGCTCAATATCCTCGTATGAAGTTTTTAATCTTCTCTCTCCATTATCACAGGCAAAGATTATCTCATGCGGAATGTTCAGTTTTTCTAATGCGTATTCAATGGCACCGATTCCACTGAATACTGTTGCTAATTTAAGCATTTCTCATGACTCTCCTTGCACATTATTAATAGTCCTCGTTTTAAACACTATCAGTAATTATTAATATCTATCCCCTCTTGTAGCAGCCGTTCGTATCTTTCATAAGATAAAACAACAGCTATTGGTTTCCCGTTTTTGAGGATGAAGGCCGTATTATCTTTTTCAACTAGGTTTCGTATCAATTTCGAAGATTGACCACGATTAAATTCACCTATGTTCAAATGTTCCATAGGGGTAATTATTTTTTTCTCGCTCACCTCTTTACCCTCCTTGCACAATAATACATACTATATCTTATCACAAAAGTATTGTAATTGCAATCTTAATATTCTATTTAACTCATTTTGCTTTTTTATATGTAATTGTAATTACTTTTACAATATTTACCATGTATCCCTGTGCAGTGACGCAATATAAAATTTCATCCATCCCCTCTCCTCAGCCCTCGCAAAAATAACCATCCTATCAACTCACAAGCCCCATTTTCATCCTGTCCACTCAACCCCAAAATCCACCCAGTTGATATATTTCCACACAGCAAAAATCCGAGCATCTGGGCAGTCCGCAAAGAACCGTCCGAACACTCGGAAATACCTTGATTTCAAGCCTTTTCTCGTTATTTAATTCTGTACCTTAGACAGCAAAACTACCGTCTCCACATGCCCCGTATTAGGAAACATATCAACGCAACAGCACTTCTCCACCTTATATCCTCTCTCCTGCAAAGTAACAAGGTCTCTGGCAAGCGAAGTAGGCTTGCAGGAAATGTACACCATTCTGTCAACACCGTAATCAATAATCTTTTCAAGTGCCTTAGGGTGGATTCCGTCACGAGGCGGGTCAAGTACGATGAAATCAGGCTTAATCTCAATATTATCAAGTGCCTTTAAGACATCATCCGCAATGAACTCACAGTTAGTAAGACCGTTCTGGGCTGCATTCTTCTTGGCAGCCTCAACAGCTTCCGCAACAATCTCAACACCGATAACCTTGCTGGCAACTGGAGATAACATCTGCGCAATCGTACCCGTACCTGTATACAGGTCATATATAACCGGTTTGCTGCCAGCCACATCTCCAAATCCGCCAGAAAGCACATACTCACGTGCCTTAGAGTAAAGCACTTCCGCTCCAAGAGAATTGGTCTGGAAGAATGAGAACGGTGTTATCTTGAAACGTAAGCCCAGAAGTTCCTCCTCAATATAATCCTGACCATACAGAAGCTCAGTTTTCTCGTTAATTACTGCATCTGCAAGGCTGTCGTTAAATGTATGGAGAACACCTGTAAGAGTGCCCTTATATTCAATTGATGTGAGGCGGTTTACAAGCTCTGTGAAATCATGCTCAATCTGAGTCGTTGTTACGATATCAACTAGAATCTGTCCTGTCTTTACTGACTTTCTTACAAGAAGATGACGCAGATACCCCTCGTGGCTTAACTTGTGCTGGAAAGGAAGCTCCTTCTCTATTGCATAATCCTGAACGCATGTGAGAATCTTTCTGTAATCCTCATCAATAATCTTACATTCTGTAACTGGAACAATATCATACATGCTGTTTCGTTTGTGAAGTCCGAGTGCAAGAGGTCCGTCCTTGTACTCATCGCCAAATGAAAATTCCATCTTATTACGGTATTCTTCTGTGACCGGACTTCCGATTATCCCCTCAAATGGAAGCTCACCCGAAACAACTTCTCTAAGAAGCTTTTCCACCTGTGTGCTCTTAATCTTTAACTGTTCCTTGTAAGCTACTGTCTGGTAAGTGCAGCCACCGCATTTGCCAAAATGTGGACATGCCGGGTTGGTTTCAAGCGGACTCTTCTCAACAACTTCCATAAGTCTGCCTTCGCAGTGTCCTTTTCTTTTCTTATTCACGCAGAATCTGACAGTCTGTCCAGGAATTGCGTTCTTGACGATTGCCTTTTCCTTCTGTCCGTCCTCATCTGTCACCCACACTGTCGCCTTGTTAGGGAAATCAACCTTTTCAACTTTACCTTCGTATACGCTTCCTTTTTTCAATCTATACTCCATTCCGCACATGAATTGTGCCTGTTATTAACATATTAATAGTTTCTGGCAGCACTTATTCACATAACGGCATACCTTATATAATTTTATCAGAAAAATGTGCTAAAGTATAGTAGTCACATTTACTCCACCACGCTGGCATTCTTTGCCTGCACTGCAGAATGTATTCTTTCAAGTACCTTGTCACACAGCCATGTATAAGCAGCCCCGGCAGCATTCATTCCTATACGTAATGCAACTGCATAAGGCATTCCAAAAAGTCCCGCCGCAATTGATAATGCACCAAATGTATTAAAAGCTGTCTGCCATGCATAACCAGCGGAATATCCGACTCCGATACCACCTATCATGCCTATATACGGATACATTGATTCTGGAAGAACTATATACATCACTGCAAAAATCGCACATCCAACAACATTAAACAATGCCCTGTTTCCAATTCTCTTATCAACATCTTTAGAAAACGGCAGACACACTGACATGCACGCAATTCCAATCCACATTGCCCTAGGCAGTCCCATCAGTGAAACAATCAGCATAGCGCTTGATACGATAAATGTAAGCTTAATGTACCATCTTGTCCTTGCTGAATTAATATTAAATTCCTTAAACAAATCCCAGAATGTTCTTCTATATGGTCTGTTCCTCTGATTCTTATAGAAAATAATCATGCATACTAACATCCCGGCAAGCAGTCCCACAACTCTCATCATATATTCATGGCCTGTGACATCATATCCCTGTAGCAAAAGATACCCAAGAACGAATGTTGAATGATTATACATAATTACATTGTGACATCCCATTATCATAAGAAGCATAATACACACAACATTTATTACAAATGCAGCAACTGGCGGTACCATATTGGAAACCCTCGGTCCTGCTATCAATATTGCATATATTCCCATTATTGAAATCAACCCATGTGATGTCTTAATTCCAAAATCCGCCTGTCTTAATACCAGCACCGCAAGAAGCACTGTAACTCCGACAACACTGTTATTATTCCCCAGCAGCTTACTGAATACTGTAACTACTGCAACGCAGAATATCATAACCAGATACACCTTGAAATTATATATAAAAATATGTCTTCTTTTCTCTTTAGAATCCTGTGTGTTCTTAATAAGCTGTTTTGAACCAGCCGAGCTTAACTGTAACTCCTGATAAAATGTCATAAATTCCTGCTTTCCTTTCCTCCCCTTAAATTTTGCTTAATGACAGGGTTGAGTAATATAACACTGATTACACCCCTATGTCAATTAAGAAATAATTAAATATTATGCAATAAAAAAGCCACAACGGCTGACACATCCTAATGGACATATCAAGCCGGCTGTGGCTTTCAATCATATCGCACTTATTACATTACTTCTCGATGTCTTCGTCCTCAAAATCATCATCAAAATCTTCGTCTTCGAAATCTTCATCATCGAAGTCATCTAAATAATCTGGTGTAAAATATCTGTATACAGCATAAGCAATACCAGCAACTGCTGCAACTGCACCAACGATAGCAAGAACAGCTATGATAATTGTGCTGCACTTCTTGCAGCATTTCTTATCTTCATCTTCCTTCTTGCTAATAAGTTCTCCTAATTTAGTAGCTGCGATAAGCTCATCTAATTTTTCTTTACTCATAACAATATCTCCTTTCATACCACGGATTTAATAAATGTATTATAGCATAGCGTTAAACATTTGTCATTATAGTTTTTTAAGTCTGGCAAATCCTGCCAGCATTTTCTTCTGTCCGTACTCTGCAAATTCAACTGTTACCATATAGTCTCTTGCTGAATCCTCTATAGCAAGTACCTTTCCTTCGCCGAATTTCACATGGCTCACCATATCACCGACACTGTAGCCAAGTCCGCCTGAAGATTTTGCACTTATATCTGCACCTCTTGCAGCACCTATTACATTTCTTGAAGATAAGCCGCTTCGTGTAGGCATTCCTGCATAAGCACTTCTTACAGAATCTGCCGGAGTCTTTCTCTTTTCTGGTTTCTTAAGGTCAAATAATTCCATAGGGTCTTTTCCAAATCCCGGATTAGAACCACCATTTATCTTAACCTTTCTTGAACTATATGTTCCTGCTGCCCTTCCGCCTGGTGTGCCACTTCCGTAACTGCTAAGAATTGATCTGGCTGTTGCACGCATGTTAATGCCTGTTGTATCCGGCTCATCTGATGTCCCGCCATATGCAATCCTGCCTTTAGCATACCCACTGGAATTGTTTTCTATGTGCATATATTCTTTAGGAATTTCATTAATGAATCTTGAAACCTTATTCATCTGTGTTTCACCACGTACCATACGCGACTTGGCACTTGTAAGATTAAGTATTTTCTCTGCTCTTGTTATTCCAACATAGCACAGTCTTCTCTCTTCCTCTATCTCAGTTGAATCATCTGACACAATTGTCATATAGCTTGGGAAAAGTCCGTCCTCCATTCCTGTCATATACACGATTGGAAATTCCAGACCTTTCGCACTGTGCAGCGTCATAAGCATTACATGAGGCTCTGACTCATCAAGATTATCAATATCCGCTATTAAGGCAACTTCTTCAAGAAGTCCTGAAAGTGTAGGCTCTTCGCCTGCTTCCTTACAGCCCTCCTCATAGCTTACTACCTTATTAATGAATTCATCCAGATTCTCGCGTCTTGCCTCAACCTCTTCCACCGTTTCATTCTGTGAAAGGCTCTCGATATATCCTGTATCCTCAATTACAGCCTCAGCAAGCTCCTTTAATGACATGAATTCTTCCTTGGCACGCAGTCTTCCAATAAGGTCAACAAATGGCTCTAACTTGGAAAGTGCCGCATTCTTTATTGTGTCAATATCCTTTGCATTGACAAGTGCTTCCCAGAAGGTAATATCATTAAAATCTGCATATTCCTGCAATCTGTCAATCGTAGTATTACCAATTCCTCTCTTCGGAACATTTATAATTCGCTTGACCGCCTGACCATCAAGACCATTATCAATAGTTTTAAGATAAGCAAGAATATCTTTGATTTCCTTTCGCTGATAGAAATTCTGTCCGCCATATATCTTATATGGAATGTTGTGAATCATCAGCTTTTCTTCCAAGGCTCTTGACTGTGCATTAGTTCTGTAAAGAATGGCAACATCATTATAATTCCAGCCATCCCTTACATACTCTGCAATACCACTCGCAACGCCTTCTGCCTCATCATACCCGTTCTCATACAGAGTATAATTGACCTTCTCGCCCTCTCCATTATCAGTCCAGAGTGACTTGCTCTTTCTGCCAATATTATTACTTATCACCGCATTTGCAGCATTAAGAATAGTCTGCGTCGAACGGTAATTCTGCTCAAGCTTTATAACCTTAGCGCCTGTGAACACATTTTCAAAGTTAAGAATATTATAAATGTTTGCTCCACGGAACTTATATATAGACTGGTCATCATCACCAACCACACATATATTGCCATACTTTGCTGCAAGCATTGCAACAAGCTTAAACTGTGATGTATTAGTATCCTGATACTCATCAACCATTATATATCTGAATCTGTCCTGATAATGCTCAAGTACCTCTGCATCACTCTGGAACAGCTCAACCGTCTTGAATATCAGGTCATCAAAATCAAGTGCATTGTTAAGCTTAAGCGTCTTCTGATATTCTCTGTATACGCCCGCAATTCTTCTAAGATTATAGTCGTTACCTGCCTCAAGCTCGAACTCATCAGGAGTCTTTAACTCATCTTTAGCAGATGAAATCTTACTCATAATTGCACGCTCTTTAAGCATCTTCGTATCTATATTCATTTTCTTACATATATCCTTGATTACAGACTTCTGGTCGTCCGTATCATATATCGTAAAGTTATTATCGTATCCAATTCTGTCTATGTATCTTCTTAAAATTCTCACGCATGTTGAGTGGAATGTACTTACCCATACAGCCCCTGCACCCTGTGCCACAGTAGTCTCAACTCGTTCTTTCATCTCTCTTGCAGCTTTATTAGTAAATGTAATTGCCATAATATTATATGGGTCTACTCCGCATTCTTCTATTAAATATGCAATTCTGTTCGTAAGCACACGCGTCTTTCCAGAGCCTGCCCCAGCAATAATAAGCAGCGCGCCATCTGTATATTTAACTGCCCTTTTCTGGCTGTCATTCAAATCTTCTAATCTCATATATCCACCTTCATGCAAATGTGAAATCTATATCCACCTTATTTCTGCCAACTACCACATTATACAAAAACAACGGGATGTTGCCAAGCCAATATGACAACATCCCTGATTGTTATTTATTAAATTCACATATTACTAATTGTCAGATTATGCAAGCTTTGTTCCACAGTTAGAACAGAACTTAGCGCCATTAGTTGGTGTTCCACAGTTAGGACAGAACTTAGGTGCTGTGCCACCTGACACATTTGCATTATTATTCATTGCAGTATTCATGTTATTCATCATCTGCTGTCCAACCTGCATTCCCATCTGGAGCTGCATCATATCACTGGCAATATTCGAACCGCCTCTTGAATTGCCGATACTATCAGCCATAGCCATCTGTGTATATCTGTTCATATCTCCAACCATTGCCTGAGAAGCTGCCTTATTAGTCATCTTCTGTACTTCTTCCGGATAAGAGAAGCTTGAGATAGTAAAGCATGTTATTGTGATTCCTAACTTGCTCATCTCCATATCAAGGTCTGTCTTAATACCCGCTGAGATATCATAAGCATTAGCCTGAAGATTAAACATATCCTTGCCTTCTTTAGAAATCCACTTCATAAGAAGCTGGTCAAGAACTGCTGATATTCTTTCCTTAACATCTGCAACAGTGTACATCTGCTTTACACCTGCTACCTTGTCTATAAGCGTAATGTAATCAGATACTGAAAACGAGAAGTTACCGAAAGCTCTTATTGGCATGCCACCTGGAAGTGCCTGTGTTGGAATAAGAATAGGATTCTTAGTTCCCCACTTCTCTGTGAATTCCTTAGTATTAACGAATAAAACTTCAGCTCTTACTCCACTGTTGAAGCCAAACTTAAAGCCTTTAAGTGTTGATAAGAATGGAATAATCTGTGATTCAATATCAAAGCTTCCCTCGTCCTTAAAAATACCTTCAATCTTACCATTGTACATAAAGATTGCATCCTGGCCGGCGCGGATAATCAGCTTACTGCCTTTCTTGATTTCTCTGTTGGTCCATTTCCAGAAGATTATATCATCTCTGTACTCTTCCCATTCAACTACGTTGGCAAACTGCCCTTTGAATAATCCCATGTTCCCTCTCCTTATCTATGTATTGCTTATCTCATTATAAATGTGCTTCTGAATTATAAGCCCATCTGAGCCTTAAGTGCTGCTAATTCATCATCAACTGCTGTGTTAGCTGGCTCTGCATCATACTTAGCTGCAAGACTGTCAACATCTGCCTCAAGCTGTGTCTGGTTAAGCTCTGCCATTGCATTAGCCTCGTCAAGCATCTTATTAGCCTTAGCCTCCATCTTACCGAATGCATCCATGCTTGTTCCAACACTGTTAACACTTGAACCAACCTTGTTGATTCTCTCCTGAGCCTTAGCTGCTGCAACCTTAGCCTTAACTGCATCTCTTCTTGCTTCAAGAGACTGGATATCCTTGCAGAGCTTATCATGCATCTGACGCATCTTAGCTGCATTGTCTGCTGCAATATTATATGTCTGCTGTAATGTAGCCTGCTTAGAAACTAACTGCTGCTTCTTCTCAAGGAATGTTCTTGCATCTGCCTCGTTGCCAGCCTTAAGAGCCTTTTCTGCATATGACTGATACTTGGCAACATCTGCTGTGCATTCATCAAGCTCTCTTTTACATCTTGTCTCCTCAGCCATAACTGAAGCTGTCTCTGCCTTAACCTTTCCAAGGTCGCTCTCAAGATTTCTCATGTACTGGTCAATCATCTTCTCTGGATCTTCACACTTATCGAGAAGTGCATTGATGTTAGCGCTCATAATGTCCTTGAATCTTGTTAAAATACCCATAATAATCCTCCATTCCTGTGCCGCTTTCTGGCACATATCACCCTCTGGTGCATCCGAATTCTGTCTCCCAGAATTCTTAAAAAACCTTTTTCATTATAATATATCAGGAGTAAAAAGTCACGAATATTTGCTCCTATGAAACATATTTTATATTCTTGTAATAAAAATTAAAATATCATAATATGCACATTACACTATGCTAAAGTTCATTATATTATTCCTACTTGAAATGTGGTTTTAAAAACTATATAATATAGCTTAAGCATTAATATAAATGTATTCTCTCATGAATACGCATTTTTAAAGAAATGAGGAACATATGAACAACGATATTAAAGAGCTTATGAGCGGTATTCTTAAAGATATGTCCGCTCTTAACTATATAAAACCCGGAGATGTGCCTAACATCAATCTGTACATGGATCAGGTTACAACATTTATGTATGAACATCTTCACGATACAAAGCGTACCACTGATGATAAAGTACTAACCAAAACAATGATTAACAACTATGCCAAAAACAATCTGCTGCCATCACCAGTAAAGAAAAAGTACTCTAAGGAACACATATATATCCTTACATTTATCTATTACTTTAAGAACATTCTCTCAATAAGTGATATACAGAAAATGCTCAATCCTCTCACTGAGAAATTCTTTGATGAAGGTTCCAAGCCGGATCTGGATTATATATATAAAGAGATTTTTTCAATGGAATCCTCTCTTGCAAGGCCATTATCTAAAGATATATTTGCAAAGTCTGAACAGGCAAGCAATGCATTTTCAGATGTAAAGAATGATGATGACAGAGAATTCTTACAGTTCTTCAGCCTTGTATGCCTTTTAAGCTTTGATGTATACATGAAGAAGAACATGATTGAAAGTCTGATTGATGATTACTCTGCCAAGCATGCGCCAAAGCATCCTGAAAAATCTGATAAAACAGACAGAAAGAAATAATCCATACAAATTAAGGGAACTGCCAGTACTGACAGTTCCCTTTTACATTGCTTCATATATTACTTATTATCTTCTGACTCTTTCTCAAGCATGCCAAGTCTTTCAAATACTCTGTCATACCCGTCATTACCATAATTAAGCGAACGGTTTACCCTGCTGATTGTCGCAGTAGACGCACCTGTCTTCTCTGCAATATCAAGATATGTCCTGTGTTCTCTTAACATCTTGGCAACCTCAAATCTCTGGGATAGGGATAAAATCTCGTTAATTGTACATACATCCTCAAAGAAATCGTATGCTTCATCTAAATCCTTAAGACTTAATATTGCCTGAAAAAGCTGCTCAACAGCCTGTGTCTTTAACTTATTGTTCATAATTATCCACCCCGGTTTTCCAAAAATAACATTGGCTTATTACTTTTAAATTTTAACACAGTGAAGTTTTGAAGTAAAGACATTATTCACTTCTTAATGCCACAACAGGGTCTTTTTTAGCTGCAAGCTTTGCTGGGATAAGTCCGGCAATAAATGTAAGGAACATGCTTATTATTATAAGTATTACTCCTCCTGCAACCGGAAGCTGTGCAACATTGGAAATGTCTGTAAGGTGCTTAATCAACGCATTTGCAGGTATGCACAACAATAAAGTTACAACAATGCCGAGTGCGCCTGAGACAAAACCTTCAATAAGTGTCTCTGCATTGAATATTCTTGAAACATCTTTCTTAGAAGCACCAATACTTCTTAATACTCCAATTTCCTTAGTTCTTTCAAGTACTGAAATGTATGTGATAATACCTATCATTATTGAAGAAACTATAAGTGATATTGCAACAAATGCTATTAAAACATATGAAATTGCATTAATAATTGTACTTACTGATGACATCATTATTCCAACATAATCTGTGTAGTTAATAACATTTTCTTCCTTGCCATCGTCCTGCTGCAGCTTATTGTAATCCTTAATAATATTCTGAACCTTCTCCTTAGAATCAAAATCAGTTGCATATATATCTATCTGCGAAGGTGTATCAAGGTCTGTAATTCCAAGCTTCGACTTATTGCTGTCTAATGTTGCATCTGTTGTTCTAGCCTTTAGTGACGCTGAGAAAAGCTGTAGTATCTGATCATCGCTCATTCCACTTGTCATTGCCTGCATCTGAGCACTTTCCTCTGGTGAAAGTGTTGCCATATATGCATTTACATCATCCATTGTAATCTCTGTATTCCTGTCATTGTCAAATGGAACTCCTGTAAATACATCAACGCTTGTATCAGCAAGCTGTGCCTTGGCAATCTCACTGTTCTTTACTTCTTCGATAATATATTCCGTAAGCTTTGCTGTATAACCGATTCCACTTGAAAGTGAAGTACTGACTGCATCATCATTAGGTCTGATTATTCCACATACTTTAATGTCAGTTCCGTTATTTACAACATTTGTCATATACTTATCATCTTTGCTGTAATCGTCCCATGTACCAGTCACATCATTGTACTTATACATGTCTGTAGGCATAACAAGCTTAAACTCTGTATCAAGAATCTCGTCAAATGTATAGCTTATATCTTTTTTTGTTTCGTATGATTCACCAACCATCATTTTCTTAAAGAGTGTTCTTACTTCCTCAGGGTCTTTAAGACCTAGTGAGTAAAGTGTATAATCATCAACCTCGTTATTCTTATCTGCAACAAGCACAACCTCGTTGAATTTCTCTGGCCAGTGTCCTGCAAGGACATCATACTGCTCATCAAGAACCTGCTGGTTTCCTAAAAGCTGGTTCCACACACTGCTGTTAGAAAACATCCCCATACCCATGCCTGATGACATTGCAGAAGATGTGCTTGTTGCACCCTCGCCATATATCGAATCAAACATTGTGCTTGGATTTAACTGCTCAACACCGTTAGAAGTATCCTTCATATAAATGTTAAGAGGAACATCATATGAATACTGGATATCACTTACATATGACTTAATGTCAGAGCTGCCGTTTTCAATGTATTTCTTAAACTCAGAAAGGTTATTGCTCTTAACTTCCTTTACCATGGTATTAATCATGTCACCCATGATATCGTTAGAATATATTTTAGACTTATCCTCATGCTCTTCTGAATCCGAATTACCTGTCATGCTTGTAACCATGCTGCTTATATCAATCGACTCTGCCTGAAGCGTTATAGGATAGCTTGAAAGCGTATCTCTCTGAACCCTGTCTATGTATAACTGGATACCATTTGAGATAGAAAGAATCATTGCAATACCGATAATTCCTATGCTTCCTGCAAATGCAGTAAGAATCGTTCTTGTTTTCTTAGTCATCAGGTTATTAAAGGAAAGTGAAAGTGCTGTAAAGAATGACATAGATGTTTTCTGCTTCTTTCCTGACTTTTTAATCTTCTTTTCTGATGTCTTAGCCTTAGCAGCCTCTTTAGCCCTGATATCAGCTTCCATATCTTCTAACGAATATGGATCAGAGTCATCAGTTATCACACCATCTAATAATCTGACTATTCTTGTAGAATAATCCTTGGCAAGCTCCGGATTATGAGTTACCATAATTATAAGTCTGTCTTTTGATATCTCCTTTAAAAGCTCCATAATCTGGATACTTGTCTCTGTGTCAAGCGCTCCTGTAGGCTCGTCGGCAAGCAGGATATCAGGATTATTTACAAGAGCTCTTGCAATAGCAACCCTCTGCATCTGTCCACCTGACATCTGATTAGGCTTCTTGTGAATCTGCTCTCCAAGTCCAACTTTCTCAAGTGCCTCTATCGCTCTTTTCTTTCTCTCTGCCTTAGATACACCTGAAAGCGTAAGTGCAAGCTCTACATTAGATAAAACAGTCTGGTGCGGAATCAGATTGTAACTCTGGAACACAAAACCAATAGAATTATTTCTGTAAAAATCCCAGTCTCTGTCCTTATAATTCTTAGTTGACACTCCATTTATCTTAAGGTCACCACTCGTATACTTATCAAGTCCGCCTATAATGTTAAGCATAGTAGTCTTACCACAGCCGGACTGTCCAAGAATCGACACGAACTCGCAATCCCTGAACCTAAGATTAATGCCCTTAAGTGCACTCACAGTAGTCGAACCGGACACATAATCCTTTTTTATATCATTTAATTCAAGCATTTAAGTCTCCTTTTATTTTATTGCGAGCTGCGGATTGGGAATTGGTCTGCATCCTTCAACTTGCGTACATGACGTTGTGGCATCTGACTATAGCATACGCTTTCAGGAATCCTGCGCTTAGTGTAACTAAATGCCGCTATCTACAGAGTTTATTACGGTGTATCAAATCAAACGCGCTTCGCTTGAACGAGATTTGACGCACCGCCCTTATGTATATAGCGGCATTTAGTTACACACAGCCCGGATCATTCAAGCGTATGCTATAGTCAGACACCGCAACTGATATACACAACATTTAAGACGCAGACCAATTCCCAATCCGCAACCTTCAATTAATATACACCATGGAAAGCTTGGCTTGCAATTTATTCCAGCACATTTTATACTAATATTGTTTTTTGTTTATAAAAATATAATGATTACTAGGAGTCTATGTGAAACATTTTATCAGATTAAGATTAAAGAATTTAACAGCCATTGGTCTTTCGCTTTGCATGGCAGCTACATTTGCTGTTCCATTTTTTGCTTATCCTGACCAGTTGATGGCTGATACACAGGATGACCTCGACGCTGTTAATAAACAGCTTGAAGAATTAAGAAATAAACAGAGCGAACTCAATGCATCTTACGGGGAGCTTAACGAGAAGCTGTCTGCTTCCGGAGAGAAGCTGTCTTCTATTGAGGATGCAGTTAATGCGAAGCAGTCCGAGATTGATGCTACCAATATCCAGGTTGCTGATATGCAGGCAGAGATTGACCAGCAGTACGCCTCCATGAAACTTCGTATACAGTTTATGTATGAGAATAATAATGCTACTATCCTGTCAACGCTTCTGTCGGCTGAAAGCCTTTCTGACCTTTTATCCAAGTCAGAATATATCCAGCAGATTTCTAATTATGACCACCAGAAGATGCAGGAATTAAGTGACCTTCTGGCTTCTCTTAAAGAAACTCAGGCAAAGCTTGAAGAAGAGATGACCGAACTTGTCACTCTTAAAGATGATGCAGCCCGCGAAGCTGATAATTTTGCTGTGCTTCTCTCACAATGCCAGACAGAGCTTGACACTACAAGTGACAGCATTACTGATGCTGAAGCACTTGCACTTGAATACGAAAAACAGATTGAACAGGAAATGTTAGAGCGTCAGCGCCGTGAAATGGAAGCCCTTGAAGCTGCAAGAAAAGCACAGGAAGAGGCTGACAAAGCTAATAACGCCGGTAATTCAGGCGGTAATTCATCTTCCGGCTCTGCTATGGTTGACCAGAACGCTCTTAACAATGTTCTTAAGAATCACACTGCCGAAGATGTTGCAATGCTCGCAGCAATTATTGAATGTGAAGCCGGCAACCAGTCATATGAGGGCAAATGTGCTGTAGGAAGTGTTGTTATCAACAGAGTTGCTGACCCACGCTTTGCCAACAGCATAAGCGGCGTAATATATGCACCTTACCAGTTTTCACCTGTTGCCAGCGGACGATTTGCAATAGTACTTGCAAGAGGTGCAAATGCAGCCTGCACCCAGGCAGCCATTGATGTGCTTAATGGTTATATCAATATTAACGCACTATATTTTCATGTATATGACAGTTCTGTCGATGTGGGCGGAACCGTTATCGGAGATCATGTATTTTACTAACTCATTAAATATACCAAGGGGAGAATTATTAACTATGAAGAAAGCAACTAAAGCATCTGATAACAGATATTATCAGGCAAGATTTTCTGCTGCACAGAAAAATACTGACTTTGAAAGCCGTGAAGCAGCTTCAGATGTCGTAGGTATAGACAGAACAAGACTTGCAAGAATTGAACTTGGCAATGTAACACCTTATGCAGACGAGGTTGTATCTATGTCAAAATGCTACAACGCTCCTGAACTCTGCTACAATTACTGCTCAAACGAATGTCCGATTGGAAGGCTTACAATGAAGGAAGTCGAGATTAATTCATTTGACAGATTATCATTAAAAATGCTTGGTTCTTTGAATGATATTGAAAACCTGCGTGCTTCTATTATCAATATCTCTGCTGATGGCCAGGTTGATATTGGAGAACAGGAGGAATTCAAGCAGATACTTGAATCCCTCGACCTTATTTCCAATAATGCGAAAGCCCTTGAATTGTGGGCTAAGAAAAACATTAAGAATATTTAACGGCTGTATCTTACATAATCTACCGTAACAAAGCCTTTGTTTGCACTATTGGCAGAATTATCATGTGATACATATACACCGCTCTTTACACCAACCCATCTTCCGGCTTTGGCAATAACGGAAACAGGGTTGGTGTATTCTTTTCCGTCTGTGCTTATCTCTATCGTTACTGTTTCAACAGGTGCTTCCTTAACAGGAAGTCCACCCTCGACATAATCTTTAGTTCCTGTCTTTTTAACTGTGTATCTGAAATATATTTCCTTAAGATTATCGTATGAAGCAAGCAATTCTTTAGTCTCTTTAGTATAAGCCTGGTCACAGTCAAACTGCTGCACACCCTTTACTGCATACACTTCCATCTTACCGCCTTTAACAGTCACATCTGCTGCCAGATAATCCATTCCCATATGAATGAATCCGGCATTATCACCATCAGCCATTCCACTGATATTCATCTTAGTAATACAGCTAAATTCCGATGCCGGCCACTTCTGCAGGAGAAGATTTCTGTAATCGCCAATTGGTCTGTTTGATGCTCTGCCAACCGCATTAAGCTTTATATAAGAACCGTCATCAGACACATTTCCACTTTCATCAGTGCCAAACTGCGCCCAGTCACTATCAGGATTGGCGTTCCACTGCCACTGCAATCCCAAAGTATCTTCTGTGAATTCGTCTGTAGTATCCGGCTCACATATCTCATAAACTGCACCGACATCAGGTTTTTCGTACTCCATCACAGGCTCGCCGTAATCATTGCCATCTTTCTTAACTCCAATAACAGGCCAGTCATTTTCCCAGCTCATTGGCTGCAGATGTGTTATTCTGCCAGCTGCATACACATCCTGAAAATGTATAAACCAGTCCTGTCCTGTAACTGTGTCAACCCATGCACCCTGATGAGGTCCATTGACAGGCGAATCTCCCTGTCTCATAACCACTTTATACTCATATGGTCCAAACACATTTTTCGACCTTAACACTGTCTGCCAGCCTGTCTTAACACCGCCAGCCGGTGCAAATATATAATACCATCCGTTTCGCTTATACATCTTAGGACCTTCTATTGTAATCTGGTCATTTAAGTTACCGTCAAATATAATCTTTTCCTCACCAATAAGCCCCATTCCATCCGGCTGCATCTCTACCATATGAAGCACACTCTTGTATCCGATACGGCTCTTGGCAACTCCTGCAACAAGATATGCCTTTCCATCCTCATCCCAGAATGGGCATGGGTCAATCCAGCCTGCGCCTGGTCTTATATTCACTGGCTTACTCCACTCACCATAAGGGTCTGTTGCTGTAGTCATATATATTCCTTCATCCGGCATTGGGAAGCACACATAATATGTACCCTCATGATATCTTATTGCAGGTGCCCACACTCCGCATCCATGAATTGGATTTCTATATCTGAATTCTGGAATTTCAGCCAAAATGTAGTTAACAACCTTCCAGTTTACAAGGTCCTTAGAATGAAGCAACGGCATAGCCGGAGCATTAGAAAAGCTTGATGATATCATAAAATAATCATTACCGACACGGATTTCGTCCGGATCTGAATAATCAGCGTAAAGTATTGGATTCTTGTATCGTCCATTTCCTAAATCTGCTGTCCACATATATGACCTCTTTCTGCCAGTTTACGGCTCAATAATTTATTTCTGCTTATGCAGATATTTCTCTGCTATCATATTACAACAGTTAAATAAGAATTTCCAGTACTTTTGTAAAGTTATTTTATAAAAGTTTTTTAATTGACATTTTATTATTAAGTATTCTGTGCTTAAACCGATATTATATATAACCGTGTTCATTGCTGAAGATGAAAGGCGGGTATACTTATGATAATTGCAGACAGTAACATGAGTATGTCTTCAAGAAGACACTACTCACAAAAGGTATCAAGCGACATGGTCGCAGCAGGCAGCTCTGGTAACTCCTTTAGTTTTGGAATGAGCCAGGCAAGAAGCAGCTTAAGCCAGAAAGAATCATATTTTAGTAATTCTTCTGATTCTCCGGACAGAAAGTATGACGACATGTTTCTGATGATGCCACTCTACAATCGTTCTGGCAGACTTAATGTCCCGGACGATTCTTCTAAAACGGATTTGGCTGGTGAGGAATCACCAGAAGGCACGGAGGCTTTAACACCTGCTTACAACAAAGCTAGCTTAGTTTCTATGCGGCAGAATGTAAGCTTCAGTTACACAGAAATAACAAGAAAGGTTTATATGTCCCTGTTGGATTTTATTCAGTCTCTGTCTTTCCGTGGAATGTTTCATGATACTGACAGTTTATCCTGCAATTCAGTCTCTGACACATCTTCATCTGACAAAGCCTCAAAAACCCTTTCTATTACTAACCAGATTTCTCCTACTGTGTGGACTGTAAGAACCAGATATTCTTCAACCTATGAAGAAAAGGAAAGCACTTCATTTTCAACAACCGGAACTGTTAAAACAGCAGACGGCAGGGAACTTAATTTTAATCTTGATATGACCATGTCGCGCAGATACATGGAAGAACACAGCATTGAATTTGTTTCCAGCTTTGACACTGTACTGACAGACCCGCTTGTTATTAATCTTAGATGCAATCCTGTTTCTATTTCTGATAAGTCCTTCAGTTTTGACATTGATTGTGATGGTAAAGACGAGACTATTGCACAGATGAATCCTGAAAGTGGCTTTCTTGCTCTTGATAAGAACAGCGACGGAATTATCAATGACGGCAGCGAGCTGTTCGGAACCAAGACCGGTAATGGCTTTTCCGAGCTTGCAGAATACGATTCTGACGGCAACGGCTGGATTGATGAGAATGATGAAGTCTATGACCAGTTAAAGGTCTGGGTTAAAGATGAGAATGGCAAGGACACGCTCTTATCACTTAAGGAAGCCAATGTCGGTGCAATCTGTCTTGGCAGCTCCAAAACAACATTTCATGTAACTGATGATGATAACAATCTTAAAGCTAAAGTACGAAGCAGCGGCATGTATCTTCATGAAGACGGCAGCGCCGGTTCTGTACAGCAGGTGGATTTTTAATTCTGTATTGGGGATATCTTCGATATCCCCAATATTTTTGTATCCCTTGCTGATGCCTGGGTGCTATTTTTCTCTGTTCGCTGACACAATTCCATTTTTGCTGTTTTGCCACAGGCTCTGTTTTTTCCGTGCAGGCTGCGTGTCCCCCGTTGGCTCTGTATTTTCCGTGATGGCTGCATGTCCCCCGTTGGCTCTGTATTTTCCGTGATGGCTGCTTGCGACCTATATATTCATAATATTTGCTCTCTTATAGGCATAATTTGCGTTTTTTCAATCCCAAAGCTTCTTCTCAACCTATAAAATTCATTATTTCTATTCTTTAATAGGTAAAACTGCTCTCTACAATCTGAAAATCCACAAAATCACATAAATTTTCCCAAAAATCTTCCTATAAGAGACTTTATTATGCGACTACCTATAGGTATCACGTATTGTCTGCGTATGAAGCTTCCTTTATTTATTATCATATTTTGCCCAGACTTGTTTTTCTCAGTATATTTACATATTTTTAATATATTAAGCTATTGATTGTTATATATTTGTATAGTATATTTATTAAACAATATTTCTTGCCTATAATTGCAAAAGGGGGATTTTTATGGGAGATATACAGAATTATAATATGGAACATGTTGACACATTAGCACCTGACACGATTAAAGAGTCTGTTATGTGCAGGCATTCACAATTATCTCTTTTACTAGCTGATATACAAGGAAGAATTTCTAATGCTCCTGAAGGTTCTCTGCGAACTGCCAGAAAAGCTCATGGCTGCCAATATTATCATAAGGTTGAAGTAAATGATACCAAAGGAACATATATCAAAAAGCATAACTATAATCTTGCAATTGAACTTGCACAAAAAGATTATGATTTAAGAATTGAACAATGCCTGCTGAAAGAATTAAACTTTCTTGAAGTCATACTTAAGAAATATAATCCATCAGAAATCCAGCATATTTATGATTCACTTAACAGCTTCCGCAAAGAAATGGTTACTCCAGTTTTTGTATCGGATGAAGATTTTACTGCAAACTGGAAAGCCTCAGAATATACTTCTTTAGGATTCACTCCTGACTGTGCTGAATACTATACTGATAATGGTGAACGCGTACGGTCTAAGTCTGAAATTATCATAGCTAACAAACTCTATCGCTATAATATCCCTTATCGATACGAATATCCTCTGCAACTGCAATCTGGTATCATAACACACCCGGATTTTACCTGTCTTAATGTTAAAACAAGGCAGGAATATATATGGGAACATTTTGGTATTATGGATAATGCAGAATATGCCTGTAATGCCATCAAAAAAATCAGTGATTATGCTAATTCAGGATATGTCCTTGGCAGAAACTTCATAGCAACATTTGAAACCGCTGGTACTCCAATCAATGCTAACTGCATAGATTCTTTGATAAAAAGTCATCTCTGTTGATACCTTTTTATAGTCGCATTTTTGATTTCTTATAGGTTGTTCCTTACCAGATTTCCAAAAAATGTTTCTTATTTTCACAAAACATTCCTTAATAAAGACAAATTTTCCTATCAAATAGCTTTAATTCACTATTTGATAGGAAAATACCCTGAATTTTATTAAGATTGTGCTGAATATGACCTATTATTCATGTAAAAAATGTTTTCTTATAGGAAAACCAAATCTCACCAAGACATATCTCTTTCCATCTGCACAGAAAACCCAGCTGTTATGTAACAATCCCACCAAAACAATCCCGCCATGCATAGTCCTTCCTAACAGCTATCTAGAAATTCAAATCAATATCTATTCCCTTAATATCCTCATTAAGCATCTTATTATCTTTCATTATTCTGACTATCTGCTTCTGGGCTTCAGTTACATGGTCGATATCATTGCCTTTGACACTAGCATTCATCTCTAGCTTGTCAGCCTCTGCCTGTCCCTCAATAATCTCTTCCTGCTCTTTTCTTTCCTTGCGCTTTTCGTCAATCTTTTCCTGCTGTTCTTCCTGTTTCTTCTCTGCCTCGTCAGCTTTCTCCTTGTTCTCCTCGGCTTTGTCGTCAATATTATCCTTGCCCTCGGCTACAAGCAGGTTCTTAACCTCACCCTCAACAGCACCTATTATCTGGTCTGCTGAGTCCTGTGCCTTTAGCATTTCCTGAGACTTATCCCTGTCAATTTCAGCAAGTGCAATTGAAGCTGTCGTGCATGCAATCTTAAGCTCCTTCTGACCAATTTCATCCTTAAAATGTATCTGTGATGAATTCAGCTTAAGTACCTTCTCCTGATACTCTGTAAGAGGAGTGTTCTGTAATTCCTTTAATCGTTCAAGTTCTTCCTTTGAAAATGTGTCCTCAGCCGAACCATAACGGTTATTCTGATATTTTTCAAGCAGTTCAAGGTCTTTCTGTTCCTGTGAATCCTTATCTACACCATAGTCCACACGGTATGCTTCCTTTTCATTCTCCAAATCACTGACCTTCTTCTTAAGTTCTGTGATTTCATCAAGCTTATTGAGTTTATCAAGCTTCATATCATCAATATTCTTATCTGTCTTATCAGCAGATTTCCATGCATCAGATATAAGCTTCATAGCCTGCTTTCTTGCCCGGAGCCTCTTGGCATCAATCTGATTGTCTTTATATGGCTTCAGATTAAGTTCCGATGCATTAATTGTTTTCCTGTTCTTGGATTCACCTGTGTTTTCAGCACTTTTTCCTGCATCATTTAACCCCTGTGCAGCCGCCTGATTATTCATTGTACTTCTTATCGTAAGTGACATATGCCCTCCTTGTCATAACCCTGTCCCAAACTCCTTTTCGGGAATCACATTAGTTTAAATATATATCGGCATATGTACCACCATTATTATAGTCACTTCTTGTTTATAATGAATAAATATGATATAGTCTTACTATCAATTTATCATGAGGGGAGATTATGATGAAATTTGCAAAAGAAACTGATAAAGTGCTGACAATCATATACACAGTTTTCAGTGTTTTACTTATTGCCACATTTATATTATTACTTATATATGCAGGAGGTCTTATGAACAATGCCGGCGGCAGTATTATTAAAGCTGGCAGCTATTCACCTGATGATTACACAGCAGGATATAGATTTATGGGGCATTTATTTTATGGTGGACTTTCTTTCACAGCATCTGTTTTCTTATATATAATTGCTATATATGCAGCACTTTTTGCTTTACCGCTTATAATAATTACAATATTTGCTTATGTTGGCATGGCATTATATAAGAAAACGCATAATCCAAAACACATAAAACGCAATCTTATTGTTAAAATCGTATATACCGCAATATGGACAATACTTGCACTTATAATGACAATCAATGATGTTGGATTTGTTGTTATGTTCGTAATACTGGCTCTTGTATTATCGCTTCTTTTCGGTGCTTTGTACGGCATGACCAATCATGAATATTTTTCCGAATACTAAAATAATGGCAGGACACGGTATTAATCCATGTCCTGCCATATTATATTTAATCTTACAGATGAAGCACTCTCTCCTTAATCTCCTGAGTTCTTCCCTGATTCCAGAACTGTGTTCCGATATATCCGCAAGTTCTTCTTGCGACATTCATCTTATCCTGATTACGGTTTCCGCAGTTAGGGCATTCCCATATAAGCTTTCCGTCATCATCAGTTATAATCTGAATCTGACCTGTGTATCCACATTCCTGACAGTAATCACTCTTAGTATTAAGCTCTGCATACATAATATTCTCATATATATACTGCATAACCTTAAGTACTGCCGGAATGTTATTCTGCATATCAGGAACTTCAACATAACTGATAGCTCCTCCTGGAGATAACTTCTGGAACTGTGATTCGAATTTTAACTTTTCAAATGCATTTATCTGCTCAGTTACATGAACATGATAGCTGTTAGTTATATAGTTCTTATCTGTTACGCCAGCAATCTTACCAAATCTCTTCTGTAAACATTTTGAAAACTTATAAGTTGTTGACTCAAGCGGTGTTCCATAAAGTGAGAAATCAATATTAGTCTCTGCTGCCCATCTTTTACATGTATCATTAAGATACTGCATTACTTTGAGGGCAAATTCTGTTCCCTCCGGATTAGTATGAGTTACACCCTTCATGTAATAAGTACATTCGCAAAGACCTGCATAACCGAGCGAAATTGTTGAATATCCACCATAAAGAAGCTTGTCAATTGTCTCGCCCTTCTTAAGTCTTGCAAGTGCTCCATTCTGCCAGAGAATTGGCGCAACATCTGAAGGAGTTCCTTTAAGTCTGTAATGTCTGCACATAAGTGCTCTCTTACACAGATCAAGTCTCTCATTAAGAATACTCCAGAACTTATCCATATCCTTGCCTGATGAACATGCAACATCAACAAGATTAAGAGTTACAACACCCTGATTGAATCTTCCATAATACTTTGGCTTTCCTGTTTCTGGATCAATATATGGTGTAAGGAAGCTTCTGCATCCCATACATGGGAAACACTGACCATTGCCATTCGCATCAACCTTTAATTCCTTCATTTTCTTTTCAGATATATAATCCGGAACCATTCTCTTAGCTGTACACTGTGCAGCTATTTCTGTAAGATACCAGTACTTGGAATCTTCGTGGATATTATCTTCCTCAAGAACATATATAAGCTTAGGAAATGCTGGTGTAATATATACACCCTGTTCATTCTTAACGCCCTGCATTCTCTGTCTTAATACTTCCTCAGTAACAAGTGCAAGGTCATCTCTTGTCTGACCTTCCGGAACCTCATCAATATACATGAAAACAGTAACAAAAGGTGCCTGTCCATTAGTTGTCATAAGAGTGATAACCTGATACTGAATCATCTGTACACCACGCTTAATCTCATCCTTTACTCGAAGCTCTGCAACCTCTTTAATCTTCTCTTCTGAAGCATCTATTCCGGTTTTTTCGAACTCATCTCTTACCTGTCCGATAAACTTCTCACGGCTTACCTGGACAAATGGTGCAAGATGTGCTAAAGATATACTCTGTCCGCCATACTGTGAACTTGCAATCTGTGCAATTGCCTGAGTTGCAATATTACATGCAGTAGAAAAGCTGTGTGGCTTCTCAATCATAGTCTCGCTTATTACAGTTCCATTCTGTAACATATCCTCAAGATTGACAAGACAGCAGTTATGCATATGCTGTGCAAAATAATCTGCATCATGGAAATGTATAAGTCCCTGCTCATGCGCATCTACAATATCTGGAGGAAGAAGGAATCTCTTTGTAATATCCTTGCTTACCTCGCCAGCCATATAATCTCTCTGAACACTGTTTACAGTAGGATTCTTGTTAGAATTCTCCTGCTTTACTTCCTCATTATTGCACTCCAGAAGGCTTAATATCTGCTTATCTGTAGAATTAGATTTACGCACAAGTGCTCTCTTATAACGATAAGTAATATACTTTCTTGCAACTGAAAATGCTCTGAAATTCATAATCTGATTCTCTACAAGATCCTGAATCTCTTCAACGCTTAAAGACCTGTTCATCTCTTTACAAATGCTCTCAACATTATTAGAGATTGTCTCAATCTGTTCCTCTGATAATCTCTCACTATGGACAACTTCCATATTAGCTTTTGATACAGCATCCATAATTTTACTGATATCAAATGTTACCTCTGAACCACTTCTTTTAATAATTTTCATACTTCAAACCCTCTCAAAATGGCCATCATATCCCTGTATATACTGTTTTCAGCAATACAGACGATACACCTTTACATTAAAAAAATCTGCTGGAAACGCAGTGTTTATGCTGTTTCCCAAGCAGATTTGATTATACAACATATAGTTTGATAAGTCAATTGAAAACACAATATCTTGTAATAAAAAACTATATATATTAATTCTCATCACATTCAGTTTCAGCCAGAATATTGATAAGAGAAGCCGTTACAACAGCCATCTCAATCTCATATTCAGCCCACTGTGCAGACTCCTTACAACGGTCAATAGTAAACAATCCTTTCACATTATCTGGTGATCCTATTATGCATTGTACAGTAGAAAACACTCTCTTTTCTCTCATGGCTGTTCCAAATTCAGGTGCAAGGTCTGTCTGCCTTCCGACGAATCCCACAGCAGCATGATTCTTTCCATCCAGAAGCTTCTTAAAACCTTCTGTCTTAACATAATCAGCATTCATTGAACCGCCAAGCTCAACACCCATATAGTATGCACGGTTCAGATTAGCTCCCCAGTAAAGATTAATGCTGTCCAGTTTAAATGTATCATACATATGATGTATAAGCTCTTTAATAGCTGCTTTGCCATCTTCTGAAAAATTCTCCATAATGCCTGTAAGAAATCTGAGTTCCTTCATTTCCCTGCCATCATTGACATTCTTATCCTTTGTATTAAGAGAATTCTCATATGAATCCTTATGGAGATCATCCCTAAAGAATACATATCTGTCTCTTCCCTTTTCTTTCGCTACATACAGACAGTAATCTGCTTTCTTGAAAAGCTCCTCATACTCATGTCCGTTGTTAGGACTGTATGCTGCTCCAATCGAACATGTTATCATTAAATCTTCAAAATCATCAACAAATTCCCACTTAATCTGGGTTCTTATCGCACGAAGCATCCCCCTTAACTCATGCTCATCATTAATACCATTGAATATAATAACAAATTCATCTCCTCCGATACGTCCTACAACTCCATCTTCGCCTACAACTTCCTTAAGCTTTCTTCCAACCCTTGCAAGCACCTTATCACCATACATGTGACCATATACATCATTAACCTTCTTAAAATGGTCAACATCAAGAACGGCTATCGTAACTCTGTTATTCTGCTCTTCCTTGAGACATTTTACAGCATATGCGGTAATAGTTTTCTTGTTATACACATGTGTAAGAGAATCAAACTGTAATTCTTCTATCATATCAGTAATCTGATTATAATTGCCATGGCTGTCTGCCTCAGGGACAACACGACCTATCACAATCCTGCTTCCATCGCTTTTATTCATTACAGTTCCTTTAAATCTTAAAGTCTCCTTCACCCTTTTATATGTACGCATGCTTGTTCTGAATTTTATAGAAAATGTCTGCGTATAAGAGCGTACTTCTGATATAAAATTAGCAAAGATTTCCTTATCATTCTCGTCAATATATCCCTCCGAAAGCATCCTCTTCTTCCATTCATCAATATCAGACTTATATATGACATCTCTTGAGTCAACATCATACCTGTACATACTGAATATGCCATTATCTCTGTTATATGTAAATGTATATTCTCTATCCAGTCCAAGCAGCATCTTATGTTTAGAAACATCATCTCTTAAACTCTTATTAGCCTCCTCTATAGACTCAACATCAACAAGTTCAATATCTCTCATATGCCCATTGCCCACAGCTCTTCGTTCATACACAAATAAATGATTATATCTTTCTATGCCCTGTGCGTTAATAAATTTAAACATTCCGCTCTTAGCTGTTCCATCATACTTCTCTATAAAATCCATCAGTCTTTCTTTATCCTGAGGTGCAACTACTTCTATAAGAGTCTCCTTAATTTCTCCAAAATATTCTTCAAATGCTTTATTCGCAACACTTATAACACAATACTTATCAACAGATGCTATTCTTCTACTCATCTTATGAACAATCTCAAATTTCTCACTGGCAGCAATATAATTATCGCTCATATTAATGTACCTCTTATATTTTTTATTATTAGTTATACGTACTTAATCTTTCTACATGTTATAAAAATTATATTATATACATGTCGATTTTACAAGTATAATAGTGCGTTTAATTTGAATTTTTTGGTACTTTAGTACCAATACCAAATATAGTATTTCCTTTTATTAAAAAGCATGCTATAATACAACATATTGTTGGTTTTTACTTAGTAACACTATTATTAAATGTGAGGAGGTCTTTTAATGGAACGCGTAAAGTACAACAGAGTTGAGGTAAGTCACGGCAATACATCCAAGAAATTTCCTGTGTACGAAATCTATCTTGATGGGGTTATAATTACTAAGGTATCATCTGAGAATGAGGCTTTAGAAATGGTATCACGCTGGCAGAAAAATTACAGATAATATATACTCATAAGTAAGTAAAAGCAGTGCCTGCAATCAATGCAGACACTGCTTTTATAGCATTTTCTTCTTCCTTAATACCCATAAAACTATTATACATATCAGAAGTATTATTCCACTTATTATCTCAAATCCAAAAGGTGTCTTTGCAAACGGCATCCATTCTCCACCTACATTCATTCCATATATGCCTGATATTATTGTCGGAATAGCCATCACAATTGTAATTGAAGTAAGGTATTTCATTACATTATTCAGTTTACTGTCAATTACTGATGACATCAGTTCCCTTGTACCATCAATGACATCCCTGTATATCGTGGTCATCTCTATAGCCTGCTGGTACTCGACCATGACATCCTCAAGAAGTTCCATATCTTCAGGATACTGCTCAAGTCTTTTATATCTTCTGAGTCTTTCTAACACAATACTGTTAGCCCGGAGAGATGTTGCAAAATAAACAAGTGTAGATTCTAACTCATGAAGCTCAATAAGATCGGTATCTGACGTATCTCCATCAACGCGCTCTTCTATCTCAATTCTTTTCTTATCAATAAGACGAAGATTAGCCTGATACACGAAAGCTGAACGGAAAAGCATCTGATATATAAAACGCATCTTTTTCTTTGTACTGAACTCTTTCACCTTATTTCTTACAAAATAATTAATAATCGGTGTATCTACCTTACACACTGTAATTATTGCTTCACTTTTAAGGATAATACCAAGAGGAATTGTTGTATACATTTTTTTCTCATGTCTTACCTCAGGTGTAGGAATATCCACAAGTATAACAGTATATCCGTCTTCAAGGCTTATACGCGAACTTTCTTCTTCATCAAGTGCCGATGAGATATCCTCAGGTTCTATTTCAAAGCGTTCTGCTATCTGCTCAAGCTCCTTGCTTGTCGGATCTACCATATTAATCCAGCATCCATCCTGAATATCTGTCAATGTATTTAATACCTGCTGGTCTGTTCTATATATCTCTACCATAAGTCCGGCCTTTCATAATTATTATTTCATCATAGTCGTCCCTGATGCGTCTCATAATAAAATCTCTTAACGGTTCATCAAAACACCTGTATATATTGTTTACGGCCTCACAATCAAGTGGATTACGCGTAAGAAAATATTGCACATTAAATCCATACATATCATATACTATCTGTAGAGTCTTTACATCTGGTCTTGACAAACCATTCTCTAATGTACAATAGCTTCTCTCCGATATTCCAAGCACATTTGCCATGTCCTTTTTATTCATATCATGTATCCGTCTTATCTCTGTAAGTGTATATCCTGTCCGCACATTATCTGGAACATCCAGTTCCATTCCATTAACAATCTCAAGTATCATTCTATGGTAATATGCCACTACCCTTTCTTTCTTATACCCGAATTGAAGCATGCTGTCAAACAAACATAGCAGATTTCTTATAAAAACTTTTTTCCTGAAATCAGGGCATAGTGTGTGCAACTCTGAAAATGGATTATTATTATCTATTCCATGCAGGATATAATCGCTGTTCCAGCCTTCAAGTTTTGCCACCTTCTCTATAATCCTGTATGTAACCGGTTGTGTCCCTGTCTCCAAACGAGCAAGATAGTCAGTACTGACATTCAGCATTTCTGACATTTCCCCTCTGGATAAGCCTTTCATAATGCGGCATTCTTTTAACCTGTCCCCCGTATTACGCATTAAAGCCTCACTTCTTGTCAGTTTTACAGCTTCTTAATCCACATGAGCCGCAATTACCATCACAGCCCTTCCCAAGACCGCTTTTTTCGTGCTTATATGAAACTGCAATATATATGGCAACAACCACAACTAACAATATTCCTGCTGATATAACCTGTCCCATTCTTTATCTCCTTATTAATTGCTCTTATAAGCTTTTCCAATCTCACCTGTAAGTGAAGCAAATATCTTAAGTATCATTGCACGTTCTGATTTGTCAAGTTCCCTGAAAGACTTAAGAACGGCATTAATATTCTTAAACCTGGCTGTACTTATCTCTGAAAGGTTCTTTGCACCACTTGCAGTTACCAGTGAGAATAATGTATCTACGAATTCTGCCCTCTGTTCTCTTGTAAGCCCGTCTATCCATGCGCTCAGTGCTGCATTTAACCTTTTACTCTTAGGACTTAACTCCTGCTCAGTCTCAAAATCTGGTCCTATAACCTGCCATGACATAGAATCATGCTGCATAAGACCTGACTGGCTGCTCTTTACAACCTCATAATCCCCATCATGATTAAGAAGCATTCCAACAACTGAACAATAAGGAACAATACTCTTAATCTTAGGCAGAATTGCCAGATAATCCGGATGCTTTACAAAATCACTGTCAAATCCCGGACCATCATTATTATAAACAGTAATAATTCTTTTCTTCACTGATGGTCTTGCAAATACTGATGCATATACTGCCAGATTACCACCTTTGGAATGTCCGCCAAGAATCAGCTTTCCTTCTGAACGCTGCACGGTTGTGTCAATATATCTTACCGCATCCTTCTGCGATGGAACAAGGGATAAGAAACTCATGTTAAAATCCTCTTTCCAGCCCACAAGTGTATCATCAGTTCCCCTGAAAGCAATATACGTAAGTCTGTTATCGATTCTTACATGAAATGCTGCAAACTGTTCTTCTTTGCCGCCATCGACATAATCAACATAATTAGTAAGTATAAGTGAACCAAATCTTTTGGTTGCTGCTGCCTCCCTTAAAAGATACGGAGCTTTTCCTATGAAAGATTTGCATTTCTTAATCTCCTTCTCATCATGGGTATCAAAAAATGTGTCTGCCGCTTCCGCAATTGTAATAGTCTCGATACTTCCCGGTGCCGGTACAATATCAGTAAAATCAACATATGCAATCTGCGCAAGTATTAAATTGTCCACGTCATTAAATGGTGCCTGGCTAAAATCAAGGTCACCTCTCCATTTCAAATAATCAGATACATTACTCATACTTAACCCCTTCTTATTCTACGCATTTTCCTTTCAGAAACCTTCTTGGTTACAAGATCCTTCCATATTGAAGGTGTGAACAGAATTATCAGTGGAAATAACTCCAGTCGTCCGGCAAGCATATCAAACATCAGTACATATTTGCTGAAATCAGAATAACTTCCAAAATTCTGTGTCGGTCCGACAGCCGAAAGCCCCGGACCTATATTATTAATAGTCGCTGCTACTGCAGTGAAATTCGTCACAATATCCTTTCCTTCAATAGATATCAGCAGTAAGGACGCTGTGAATATCATGATAAATGTTATGAAATATATACTCACCGACCTGCATGTTTCACTATCAACAGGCTTTCCTTCTGTCTTAATCACCTTAACACTCTTAGGATGAATATATGACTGAATCTCTCTGAATATTGTCTTTATCCCTATTATAAACCTGGAAACCTTAATTCCGCCACCTGTACTTCCGGCACATGCTCCCACAAACATCAGTACAACAAGCACCGACTTTGACAGTGACGGCCACATATCGAAATCTACTGATGAAAATCCGGTTGTCGTTATAATAGATGCAACCTGAAACATTGACTGTCTCAGTGTAAGTTCAACAGCACCTACACTTCTGTATATATTAACAAATATAATTGCTGTTGCTGCAAGGATAATTCCGAAATAACATCTTACCTCTTCTACTTTAACAGCCTTCTTAAACTGTCTTAGAACAATAAGATAATACGCGTTGAAATTAACGCCAAACAATATCATAAATATGGTTACAACCCACTGGATATAAGGTGAAAAGCTTGTAAAGCTGTCATTTCTGATACCAAATCCACCTGTTCCTGCTGTTCCCATGGCTGTATTAAGTGCATCAAGGAATGTCATTCCTCCAAAAAGAAGAAGAATTGTCTGAAGTACAGTCATCCCAAAATATATAATATACAGTATTCTTGCTGTATATCTGATCTTAGGAACAAGTTTACCCACTGATGGTCCCGGACTCTCTGCTTTCATAAGATTGATATTAGAGCCACCTGTAAGAGGTATTACTGCAAGCAGAAATACCAGAACTCCCATACCACCAATCCAGTGAGTAAAGCATCTCCAGAACATAATGCTCTGTGACAGTCCTTCAACTTCACTTAATATACTTGCTCCTGTTGTTGTAAATCCTGATATTGTCTCAAAAAGTGCATCTGTAAATGAAGGAATTTCCCTGCTTATAAAAAAAGGCAGGCAGCCAAATATACTCATAAGAATCCAGCTGAGTGCAGTTGTAACACACCCCTCCTTCAGATAAAAAACTGTATTGGCAGGTTTTTTAATTGTCATAAGAATCCCACATACAGCACATAATGCCATTGTTATCAGGAATGCAGATATTGCCTTCTCCCTGTATATAACGCCAACAATCACAGGAATGACCATAAGAGCCGCTTCTATCTTTAAAACATGTCCAAGAATATATCTTACTATAGAACTGTTCATATCAATGTTCCCAGCCTTTCCTATCTAAGAATATCAGTTATAGCATCAAACCCTGTATGAGTTGTTACAATAACCACAGTATCTCCAACCATAAGGCTGTCAGTACCACTTGGAATAATAATCTTACCATTACGGTTAATAAGTGCTATAAGCAGATTATCCTTCAGCTTAAGTTCCATAAACTGCTTGCCCGTAACTCCTGATTCCTTATCAACGTTAAACTCTATAGCTTCCGCCTTCTGGTCAAACAAATGATACAAGGTCTGTATGTTATTGCTTCCCATAGACTCCTTCTTAGCTCTTACATAAGCAATGATAGCTTCTGATGTTATATATCTTGGATAAATCACACTGCCAAGATCAAGGCTGTTAATAACACTGCTGAATCCCATTCTTGTTATTTTCGTAATACATTTGGCTTCAGATACTTTTCTTGCATATAGAGTAAGCATTACATTCTCTTCATCAATCCCTGTAAGAGGGACAAAGCTCTCCACATACTCAATCCCCTCTTCTCTTAAAAGGCTCTCGTCAGTACCATCACCATTGATAATAACAGCTCCCGAAAGCTCTTCGCTTAACTTTAACGCGCGTTCCTTGTCATTCTCAATAATCTTTACATCAATTCCCATGTTAAGAAGCTGTTTTGCAAGATAATATGCAACTCTTCCACCTCCGACAATCATGGTACTCTTGACCTGATGTGTCTGAAAACCTACACTTGCAAGAAATGTCCTTGCATTCTTTCTTGATGCAATGAAAGATAACTTATCATCTGCCCTTATAATAAAATGTCCTGATGGAATGAACACCTCTCCATCCCTCTCAACTGCACATATAAGAACCTTAGATGATGAAGCCTTAGATATCTCCGCAAGAGTATGGCCACACATCTGGTTACCCTCAGGGACTTTTATCTTAATCATCTCTGCCTGTCCATGTGCGAATGTTCCAATCTCAAGTGCTGTCGGCATGTAAAGCACACGTGCTATCTCACTTGCAGCCTCAAATTCTGGATTAATAATCATTGCCAGACCTAATCTGTCTCTTAAAAATGCAGCCTCCTGACTGTATTCAGGTGTTCTTACTCTTGCAATTGCCTCACATCTGCCAGCCCTCTTTGCAAGTGTACAGCATAAAAGATTCAGCTCATCAGAATCAGTTACCGATATAAGAAGGTCAGCTGAGTCAATACCGGCTTCTTTCTGAACAGCAAAGCTTGCACCATTGCCCTCAACTCCCATAACATCATATGCACCTGTTATTGCATCAAGCTTAACCCTGTTCTTATCAATAAGAGTAACATCATGGTTCTCCCTGCTGAGTCTCTCCACAAGAGTGGCACCAACCTTACCGCCTCCTACAACTATAATATTAAGTCCGTTCTTTCTGGACTTGTCATTCCCAAACATTCCAATCCTCCTTGTTATTTCGCGTTGTTTTGCGAAGCAAACTATCTACCCATTTCTTTTAATTCTTCAAGCAGTTCCAAATCAGACTGCTGTACCTTTATATTAGATGTTATAGGCACCTCTCCAGGATTAGTAACTGTAATCTCAATTATAGTTCCTTCCTTAAGACCTCCTGCAAAACATCTGTTAAGAAATGCCACGAACTTCGGATGATTCTTCTGAAACTTGTTCTTGGCACTCATAAGCTTCATAATTGATGCTGGATTCATAATAATCTCCATTCTTTCTAATTCTGCTACTCAGCATGCAAAGTATACCATATTATCAAAAAAATAGAAATCCCTGACGTCCTTTCCCATATATTAATTTTTCAGAAATTCAAATTTAAAAAAGTTTTCCGAATTTTTTTCGAAAAAAGTGTTGACAAAATGTCATTTTTCCATTATTATCTTAAATGTGTTTGCGCGAGTGGCTCAGTGGTGGAGCACCTCCTTGCCAAGGAGGGGGTCGCGGGTTCGAT
>CEAF01026368.1_pt1 | contig 51092 bp, 31 predicted proteins | sample 557431 | NCBI WGS metagenome assembly CEAF01 (sample SAMEA3182068, study PRJEB8094) | gut metagenome | biome: human; feature: gut; material: Stool; isolation source: human stools | place: Canada | collected 2013-11-18 | reverse complement strand
TTAAGCCGAGCGCAGAGCCGAACTTGTTCAGGTTATGCCGAGGCGGGAAAACGACAGTCGAAGACAAACGTTTCGATAAGGCGAGCGCAGAGTTGAATTCGTTCGGACGATGCTGCGGCGGGAAACGAACGTTGAAAACGACGAATGAAATTCAACCATTTCGCCAAGCCGAGGGCAGAGCCGAACTTGTTCGGGCTGTGCCGAGGCGGGAAATGGACTGATGAAAACGAACCTGAACGATGGAAGAGAAGGAAATGTCATTTTGGGGCCACTTGGAGGAGCTCCGCCGGACGTTGTTCCGCGTGGTGGCGGTGTTGCTCGTATTCATGATCGCGTGTTTCTGCGTCATGCCCGACCTGTTCGATTCGTTCGTGCTGGGGCCGACGACTTCGGATTTTTTTCTCTACCGGTGGCTGTCGAACCTGGGCGGTACGGGGATGTTTCTTCCCGATTTCAGCAACGACGATTTCGCGGTGGAGATCATCAACATCAACGTCGCTTCGCAGTTCCTGACCCACATCAGCACGTCGTTCTGGTTCGCGCTGGTGCTGATGTTCCCCTACCTGATCTTCGAAGTGTGGCGCTTCGTGCAGCCGGCGCTCTTCGAGAACGAGCGGCGCAGCGTGGGGCTGGCCTTTCTGGGCGGAACCGTTATGTTTTTTCTGGGCTGCGCCGTGGGGTACTGTCTGGTCTTCCCCTTTACGTTCCGTTTCCTGACCGAGTACCAGCTCAGCGCGTCGATCGTCAACCAGATCTCGCTGAACTCCTACATGGGCAATTTCCTGATGCTGGTTTTCGTCATGGGGATCGTCTTCGAACTGCCGCTGCTGGCATGGCTGCTCTCGAAGCTGGGGCTGGTGAACAAGACCTTCTTCCGCACCTACCGCCGCCATGCGGTGGTCATCCTGCTGGTACTTTCGGCCGTCATTACCCCTTCGGGCGATCCGTTCACGCTGATGGTCGTCTTCCTGCCGCTCTACCTGCTCTACGAACTGGGTATCCTGATCGTCCGGGAGTAGCGGGCTGCGGTGCCGTCGAGAAAAGGGAGAGCTATGCTCTCCCTTTTCTCGTCTTTCGGGGAAGGTGCGGGCGCTCCCGAAAATAGGCGGTGAAGTTGTAAAAATAAGATATTATCCCTACTTTTACATTGAAATCCATGCCGCCGGCCTTGTTGCGGATGCAACGTCCGGCAACGGGGCGGCGTGAAACGGAGTGCGTGGAGAGAGCTGCCCCAATGGTATCGGAACAGGAACTGATAGAACGGATTCGCCGCGGCGACCTCGTATCGTTCAAAGCGGTGTTTGAACGGTATTACGGCGGTGTCCATGCCTTTACGCGCGGGGTCGTCGACAACGGGTTCCATGCCGAGGAGATCACGCAGAACGTCTTTATCCGCCTCTGGCTCAAACGGGAGGCGCTCGATCCCTCCCGCAATTTCAAAGCTTTCCTCTACACGCTCGCCAGACACGAAATCGCCGACTACTTCCGTTCGGATCGCTACGACCGGCGCAGGCTCCGGCTCGACCTGCTCCACGACGCGGAACATGTGCAGGAGCAGTTCGCCGCGGCCTACGACGCCGACCGGCTGCGGCAGCTGGTGCTGGACGAGATCGACCGGATGCCCGCCCAGCGGCGGGAGGTTTTCCGGCTGAGCCGCATCGAGGGGCTGACGAACGATGAGATCGCACGGCGGCTCCGCATCTCGAAACGCACTGTCGAAGGCCATCTGAACGCGGCGCTCAGAACGTTGCGCGTCAAAGTCGGGAAGTTCGTCTGTTGGCTCACCTTCTTTATCCTGTTGCAGTAGTTTCCGCCGGAAGGGGGCGTTCCCGCATCGTTCTTCCGCGGGCTGCCGCTCTTCGGGTTTTGACCGAAGAGCGAATCTTTCGAACATGTATTTTGGTAGGCCTCCGGCCTGCTGGATTACACAGCGAAAACAACCTAATTCTCACTTCGGGAAGCATCCCGCATCTCCGATTGGGCGTTTCCTGCGAGGAGCATATTTACCACCTTTTGTCACCGAAAGGTGGCGCCAAAAGTGTCCGCAGGGCGAAAAGCTGCGGGAAACTCACAGCGCCTCGCTAAAACGGGCGCCTGTCGCGGGTTACGACACGAAGTGTCGTTTCGACTGTGGCGGCTCGGCAAAGTAAACTTTGCGCTCACCTGCAGATCGTCGTTTGCAAGCAAACCGGCCCCGTTTTTTAACGCTCGTCGCTGCTCGTTTCTGTTTCCGCACTTTTCGCAATGCGGAACGATTGTGCGCTGCGCGCAACCATGATTTTGATTCCTTTTACTCGGTTTTAGCAGGCCTCCGGCTTGTCGGATCGCACTGCGAAAACGGCGAAAACCGACGGCCGTATTTTACAGCAGAACGAATTTTTCGAAAAAAAACGCATGTCCGACCGGGTGTGCCTGCTGCCTTGTTGCGTATTAGTATTAAAAGCCGGAAGTCCGATGGAAAAAATAGATAAGAATCTGCTCAGGCGTTACCTCGAACACGGGGGCGATGCCGGCGTGCGCGAACGGTTGCGCGAATGGTTTCTCGAACACGACGCCGAGGAGGAATTTACCCTGCGGGAAGACGATCCCGTGAGCGGGGAGCTGTACGCCTTTTGGGAGCGTTCGCTGCAACGGTCCGTGCCGCAGCGGACGCTCGACGAGCGTTACCGTGCTCTGGCCGGGCGGCTTTTCGGCCGAAAACTCCGCCTGCAACGGCTGTGGCGGAGGCTGTCGCAGGCTGCGGCGGTGCTGCTCGTGCCGCTCGTCGTCTGCGCTTATCTGTTCGCGTCGCGGCAGGTCGCGGAGCAGCCGGAGTGGGTCGAGGTCTACGCGCCCTACGGGCAGACCCGCTGCATCACGCTGCCCGACGGGAGCCGCGTATGGCTGAATTCGGGGACCTATGTCTTTTACCCCGACCGTTTCGATCGCGAGCGGCAGCTCTTCGTCAGCGGCGAAGTCTACATGGACGTGACCAAGGATCCCGAGCGGCCCTTCCGCGTCGATACGCGCAACGTCAGTATCCGAGTGTTGGGAACCCGTTTCAACCTCCGCTCGTACAACGAGGACAAGTATGTCGAGACGTCGCTCGTGGAGGGAAGCGTCGCGCTGGGATTGAAGCGCGACGGCGGCGCGACCATCCTGATGCGTCCGGGCGACAAGATTCTGGTCGACAACGCCACGAACGCGGTCGTCCGCGAGCGGTTCGACTGTGCGCACTACATCTCGTGGCGCGACGGTTTCCACGTCTTCCGTCACAAGACGCTCGGTGAGATCGCCCGCGATCTGGAACGTATGTTCGACGTGCAGATCGTCATCCGCGATACGTCGCTGCTCGGCGAGGAGTATTTCGCCACGTTCGCCAGCGGCTGGGAGATCGACGAACTGCTCGACGCGCTGAATATCCACCACACGCTGCGCATCCGGCGCGACGGCCGCATCATCGAGATCGAGCGCGCCCGCCGGTAGGGGCCGTATGACGCACCGAAGCCGACTGTTGAAAACGAACCTGAAACACGCATATATGCCTATGGGAAAGGAATGATGGAAAAAGCCGGAAAATGTCGTTGCCCATTTTCCGACTCGAATTTTGAGACCTAAATTAAATCTGCAAAACCTGAACAAACCTATGAATTATCTCTACACGAACCGAAGAAGCGTGGGAATATTCGGAGGCCTGCTGTTGCTGATCCTCTTCTCATGCTGCGGAATCGGGAGAGCGGCGGCCCAACAGCAGGGCGCCGAACAGCGCATCACGCTGTCGATGCGCGACACCGCGATTTCGGACATCCTCGAAAACATCACCAAACGTTACCAGTATGCCTTCATCACCCGCACGGCCAACGTCGATACCAACGCCCGCGTTTCGATCGACGTGGTCGACGAACCGCTCCGTGCGGTGCTCGACCGGATTTTCGCCGGGCAGGAGGTCGCCTTCGAGTTCGACGGGCGGCTGGTGCGCATCTCCAAGGCGGCCGTACCCCCCCCCTCCTCCGCGTCGACGATCGCGGTTTCGGGCGTCGTGCGCGACGGGTCGGGCAATCCGCTGGCGGGCGTTACGGTCATGGTGGCCGGAACCTACAAGGGCGTTACCACCGACAACGACGGACGCTATGCGCTGCGTGTCGACGGCGAGGCGTCGGTGCTGCAATTCCTCTATCTGGGCTATAAGAACGTCGAGGAGACCGTCGGCAAACGCACGACGATCGACGTGGCGATGGAGGAGGATCTCAAAATGGTGGACGAGGTGGTCGTCATCGGCTACGGTACCCAGTCGCGCAAGACGCTGACCACCTCGATTTCCAAAATCGACGGCGACAAGCTCTACGGCGCTCCCGTCTCGACCGTGGGCGACGCCCTCAAAGGCAAGGTCGCGGGTCTGCGGGTGGCCACCAACAGCTCGCTTTCGGGCGAGGCGCCCCGTTTCCTGATCCGCGGCGGATCGTCGATCAACATGGGCAACGACCCGATCTATATCGTCGACGGGGCGCTGCGCGACGACCTGAGCGGTGTCAACCCCAACGACATCGAGTCGATGGAGGTGTTGAAGGACGCCGCTTCGGCCGCGATCTACGGCGCACGCGCATCGAACGGCGTCATCATCGTCACGACGAAGAAGGGCAGCCCCTCGCAGGGACCCCAGGTCGTCTTCGACGTACAGGTGGGTTTCTCGGCGCCGACCAAGAAGTGGGACCTGCTCAGTTCGCGCGAGCAGATCGCGCTGGTGCGTCCGGCCATCGCCAACATCTACGCCAAGTCGACCGGCACGCTGGCCGCCAGTTCGTGGCTGGACGGCGCCAATGTCGCCGTGGGAACAGGGAACACGTCGAACAGGAACCAGTTCACCACGCGCTATCTGGAATACGGCGGTACGGTGCCCGACGGCTACGAGTGGATGTTCGATCCGCTCGACAACAGCAAGGTCATCATCTTCACGGATACCGATTTCCAGGATCAATGGATGAGCGAAGCCTTCTGGCAGAAGGAGTACATCGGCGTCAACGGCGGCAGCGACAGGATGAGCTACGCCGCGTCGATCAGCTACCTCGACGACGGCGGCGTCTTCGCCATGAGCGACTACGACGTCTTCACTACGCACGGCAACGCCAGCTTCAAGATCACCAAGAGCCTCGAAGCCTCCACGACGTTCGACATTTCGCGCCAGCGGAGCAGTAAGTTCGTGGACAACTACTTCAACGCCTTCGGCCGGGGAATCATGTTCGCCCCGACGGCGCGCGGCTTCGACGAAGAGGTCGGCTGGATGTCCAGCGGCGGCAACGCCAACGCCCAGCTGGCCTCGTTCTACGAAGCGTTCTACGACCGCGAGGCCGCCACGGATCGTATTTCGAGCACCTTCAATCTCAAATGGCGGATCATCGACGGGCTTACGGCGACGGCCCAGTACAACTATTACGGCAACAACTACCGCGGCAGCTACTACGCCCGCGGCGAGGTCGACGGCTACCCGAACCTCATCAGCCAGACGCGTTCGACTACCGAGACGCGCACGCAGACCGTCCGCGACACCTTCACGGCGCACCTGGCCTTCAACCGCACCTTCGCCGACAAACATACGGTAGGGGCGACGCTCGGTTACGAGCTGATGAGCCAGCGTTACTGGTACCTCACCTCCAACTCGACGGGTTCGGCTTCGGACGACGTGCCCATTCTCGATTCGGGCATCAACTTCAAGGCGTCGAACAAGGACGAAAAGCAGGCGCTCATGTCGTTGTTCGGCCGCGTGTCGTACGACTTCGCACAGAAATACATCGTTTCGGCCACGTTCCGCTACGACGGCTCCTCGAAATTCGCCAAGGGCAACCAGTGGGGATTCTTCCCGGCGGCTTCGGCGGCGTGGGTCATCAGCGAAGAGCCTTTCTTCGAGGGGGTCAGACGCACGATGAACAACCTCAAACTCCGCGTGTCGTACGGTCAGACGGGTAACAACGGCATCGGACTCTACGACACCTACGGCGCCTTCGCCACGGGGCAGTACAACGGTCATACGACCTTCCTGCCGTCGGCCATGCAGAACGCCGACATGCAGTGGGAGTCGACCACGCAGCTCGACGTGGGGCTGGACGTCGGGTTCCTCAACGACCGCGTGCGCTTCATCTTCGACTACTACAACAAGAAGACCGACAACATGCTCTTCTCGATCACCATGCCCGACACGGGCCCCTATTCGAGCGTGAAGGCCAACGTGGGCAGCGCCCGTTTCTACGGTTTCGAGGCCGAACTGAACGCGGAGGTGATCCGTACCAAGAACTTCTCGTGGAACCTCGGGTTGACCTACTCCTACAACCGCAACAAGGTGCTGTCGCTGCCCGAGGAGTACGCCTACGACGAGGTGGACATGTACGGCAACCCTACCGGCCGGAAGGCCTACCGCATAGGCGGCTACAAGATGTCGGAGACGGGATACCGATTCGGCGGCACGGCCGTCGGCGAGTCGCTGGGGCGTATCTACGGCTACAAGATCGACCATATCATCCAGACCGAGGCCGAGGCAGACGCAGCCTATTACGACGCCCTGTCGAAAGGCCACCGCGTGAGCGACGGACAGCAGATTCCGGGCCGCAAGGACGCCGGCGACTACGAGTGGTGCAACCGTTACAGTTCGGCGCGCGATGCCGACGGCCGCGAAATCATCAACGCCGAGGACATGTTCTATCTGGGCAACGTCGTGCCCCACTCGACGGGCGGTATCAGCAACACGTTCCGTTACAAGCGGCTGACGCTGTCGATCTACCTGGATTACGCGCTCGGACATTCGATCTACAACTACATGAAGACCCGCATGATCCAGAATACGATCGGGCAGAGCAACTCGGCCATCGCCTCCTACGTCTACGACTGTTGGAAGTACCCGGGCGACACGAATGCGAAATACGCCCGCTATTTCCCCAACGACGGCGATTACGGCAATGCCAACTGGGGCCGCGCCTCCGACTTCAACGTCGAGAAGGCCGATTACCTCTGTCTGCGCGACGTGTCGCTCTACTACGACCTGCCGGAACGGTGGGTGCGCAAGCTGCACATGAAGAAGCTGACGGTGGGCATTACCTGCAATACGATCGCCTACTGGACGGGCGTCACGGGTGCGATCAACCCCGAAACGGGTATGGGAGCCACGTCGAGTTCGGGCCACTACACCTCGGTGTCGACGGCCAATTCGAGCTCCGATTCGCGGCCGAACATCTTCCCGCCTACGAGCAAGTTCCTCTTCAACCTGAAAGTCACCTTCTAAATCGGATCAACCATGAGAATCGAAAGCAGCATAAAGGGATGGTTCGCGGTCGTCGCGGTATCCGTCTCGGCCGTATCCTGCGACATGCTCGATATAATGCAAGACAATAAGCTGTCGGTCAGCAACATGTGGAAAACAGCGGAGCAGGTCGAAGGTTCCACCTACGGCATCTACTCCGAGCTCCGCTCGAATTTCGTCCAGAGCCAGATCAACGTCTTCTACTGGGGCGAGTTGCGCGTGGGCGAATACATGTGGGGGCCGTCGTCGCTCTTCAACGTATGGGTCGGCCGCGAGGTGATCCAGAACACGATGACGGCCAACATCACCTCCTGCGGGTGGTCGGGCCTCTACTCGGCGATCGATCAGGCCAACGCCGTGCTCAAATACGCGCCCGACACCGCGATCCCGATGACCGACGCCAAGCGCAACTGGGCGATGGGACAGGCCTATTTCGCCCGTGCCTACGCCTATTTCTGGGCCGCGCGCCTGTGGGGCGACGTGCCGCTGAACCTGCGGCCGATCGAATCGGTCGACCAGCCCGAGACCTACCCCGTGCGTGCGCCGAAAGCCGACGTCTATGCGCGGATCGGCTCCGACATCGAATCGGCTCTGGCGCTCTCCGACGCGCTCGGATCGGACAAGTATCTGGCTACGAAGACGGCCGTGCTGATGCTCAAAGCGGAGTATTGTCTCTGGATGTACTCCGCCCAGAAGGGCGGCGACGCCTACCTGGACGGTGCCGAGGATGCGCTCGAAGCGATCGGCATCTCCCCGTCGCTGCTGTGCGACGACTACGGCCAGATTTTCGACCGCATGGCCGACAACGCGAAGCCTTCGAAGAACAGCAAGGAGGTGGTCTTCGCCCTCTACAACGACCAGACCGAATCCAAGACGGGCGGTTACAGCTGGTATTTCGCCTTTCCCGAAGCCTACGTGGCCAAGGGTTATCAGGGCAATCCCGTGCCGATCTACGAGACGCAGTGGCTCGACTACGGCGAGGGATTCCTCGCAAAACTCCGCGACAGCCGCGACAACCGGGGCGACACCCGCGTCAAGTACAATCTGGGCGAGGGCGACTACGGTGCCGACGGCGGCCGGCTGACCTTCTGCCGCAAGTTCCTCGGCGACATGAGTGCCGGCAAGATGGTGCTCGACGCCGATCTGATCTACTATCGTGCGGCGCTGGCCGTGATGATGGATGCCGAGTTGAAGTACTACCGCAAGGACTACGGCGGTGCACTCGAATCGCTGAACATCATCGCAAAACGTGCTTACGGAAAAGACGACTACTATACCGATGCCTCGCAGGAAGCCGTGCTCGAAGCGCTCGTGGACGAGTATTTCCTCGAATTTCCGGCCGAGGGCGTCATCTGGTGGGCGCTGATCCGGCTCGACAAGATCTGGGACTACAACGACTACCTCGCGGCGAACCGGAACAACACGAACATCCTTCTGTGGCCGATTTCGAAATCCGCGCGGGACAAGAACTCGAATCTCACGCAGACCGAGGGCTGGTATTGATACACATCTAATTCGACAGGAACATGAAATCTACGATAAAAACAGCGGCATGGATCTGTGCGATCCTGCTCGTTTCGGTGTCGTGCTACGACGACGGCACCGATTGCTTCGACACCGCGACGCGGATCTCGCTCTATCCCGACGTGGAACTTTTCAATGCCGACGGCACCACCGCATCGGGGAACGAGAGCTTCGTTTCGGCCGTGACCGTCAACGTCGGGCCTGCGGTTTCGGATATGGCGTGGGAGGCCTCCGTTCCGGCCTCGGCCGTATGGGCGACGGTGCGCAGGACGACCGTGGCGTCGATCTTCGAGGAGGCGGCCGGCGGCGCGCGCCACGATCTCTCGGCGGACGGCATCGAACTGGTGCTGCAACCCAACACGGAGTATCGCCGCACGGTGGTCGTCACGATCGCTGCGGCCGACGGTACGACGGCCGACTACGAATTCACGCAGCTCGGTCAGAAGGCCGACGCTGCGGTTACGTCCGAGACCGCGCAGCTCGTGTTCATGGCTGCCGGCGGATCGGAGACGGTGATCTATACGAGCAACATGGGCGATGCCTATGCGTATGAAGTCGTCTATGGCGAGGGCTCCGCCGACTGGCTGACCGTCGGCGACGGCGGCGTCGGCACGCTGACGCTGACCGCCTCGCAGTGGGACGATCAGGAACGGCCGCGTGCGGCGACGCTCCGCATCGTCGTGGGATCGGCCGATACGAGTATGGCGACGCTCGAAATTCCGGTGACGCAGAATGCCGCCTACGACTACTACTACATGTACGGCGCGTCGGCCGACGCGCTGGCCGTCGGCGATGCCTATGAGCTGACGCGCAAGGCGGCCGGCGAATATACGGGGACGCTCTACTTCCTGCGTTCGGCCGACGGCGGCAATCCCGTGCTGCTCAACAAGAACGGCCGCACGGTCTCCTATCCCTGCTATGCGTTGACGAAGGAGGGTACCGTCGCGGAGATCCCGACGGCGGAGACGCAGCTGCCCGCCGGCCCCGACATCGACATCGACGGCGTGCGCAGGTTCACGGTCGATTTCAATGCGATGACCTGGTCGTGGGAGCGCGTGACGACGCCCAACTGCATGCCCGATACGGAGGTGGCGGCCTATCCGACCAAGGCATACGTGACGCGCGACGGCGGTACGAAGACGTGGATGACCGTCGGTCTGCACTGGGCGGGCGACGCGACGATCGGCCGCTACAAGCTCGGCAGCGGACTGGTGAGCGGTCATCAGACGGGAGGCTACGGCAACGAAGCGCCCTACGCTTCGCGCAATCCGGCCTACGATACGGAGGAGAACGGCGGATCGATCGTCGAGGCGAAGGACGGCTCGGGCCGGCCGCTGGCCGAGACCTACGGTCGTCTGTACAGCTCCTACGAGTCGCTGACGGGTTCCGCCAACGGTGCGCTGAACGCCTGCGAGGGCGGTTCGTCGGTGCTGATAAACTGTCCGTTCGGCGAACCGGGCACGACGCTGATCGATGCCGTGGGCGATCGCTATGTATTGGAAAGCATCATGCCGGCCGATCTGGCCGTCTATGCGGCTACGGCCGCGGGCGACGCGCAGGCCGAAGCCGAGCATCCCAATCTGAAGATGCAGATCCAGGGCATCTGCCCCTACGGCTGGCACATCGCCAACATGCAGGACTGGAAGGACCTCGTCTGGGCGGCCCATGCACAGGGCGCGGCGGATTATCCCGTCGATGCCGCAACGGCCACCTACCGCGCCTTCGGCGACGGTACGCTGACCAACTTCGCAGCGCTGCTCTTCACCTCCGACTGGAACATCTACAATCCGGACTGTCCGGCCGAGAAGATTTCGACGGCGGCCGCCGATTTCGGATTCAACATGTTCAGTCAGGGCTGGCGCCTCTACAAGACGGGTTACGACTACGGTCCGGGCGACAACGATCCGCGCATGTACTCGTTCATCCCGCTCATCGGCGACTATTCGGCCACGAAGAAGGCCGGCTGGCGCATCTGGAACCAGAGCCGCGAAGCCAACATGCGCACCAACGGCGGATTCGATTTCGGCAACGGATGCGGCGGTGCCGTGCGGTGCGTCAAGAACTACAAGAAGTAATGCCCGATCTCTCTGCGTCGTCCGTCCGGCCCCCGATTCTCCCTTTGCGGACGGATCGGGGGTACGGAGCGGCGGCGAAACGATCGCAAACGAATAGCATGTTCAAAAAACGAAAACCATGTTGAAAAAGATATTTTCACTGACTGCGGCCGCGCTCCTGCTTTTCGCCTGCACCGACGACGAGTGGCCCGCGCAGCCCGATTGGAGCCAGATTCCCAATCCCGACGAAGAGGTCGACGACGGCTTGTTGAAGCCAGCCGCGTGTACCAATAACATCGTCGCCCACCGCGGCGGCGCGACCGAGTGCAAGGCGCCGGACAATTCGCTGGCCTCGCTCCGCTATGCCATCGGGCAGGGATGCTACGGCTCGGAGTGCGACATCTACTGGACGAAGGACGACAACGTCGTCGTGGCCCATGCCGACGGCCAGTGCAGGATCAACGGCATGCACCCGTGGGAGCATACGCTGGCCGAACTGCGCGCGGGAGGCGGACTCTCCAACGGCGAACAACTGCCCTCGCTGGAAGATTTCCTCGGCGAGGTGATGAAGGAGGGATGCCCCACGCGGTTGTGGCTCGACATCAAGAACATCACCTATCCCTCGACGCTGACCGAGTATGCGATCAACGCCGCGCGCCGTTCGTGCGAGATCGCGACGGAGATGGGGGCGAAACATTTCGTGGAGTTCATCTGCACCGGAAACACCACCGTGATGAAGTCGGCATTCGCCTATGCCGGGGCGGCCGGCATACCGATCGGCTGGATGAGCAACCGCCCGGCCGGCGAATACGTCGGACTGGGGTATTCCTGGGCCAACCTCTCGGCGGCGAGCTACATGTCGGCCGAGGCGGGAGGTAAGGGTACGCGGACGCTCGAAGAGTTCGAAAAGGAGGGCGTGGCGCTGAGCGTCTTCAACGTCGACCGGCAGGCGGGCGACGGCAACGCCGTCTATACGACCGAAGCGGTCGACTACTACTGCTCGGCGGCCGGACGTTTCAAGGCGCTCTGCACGAACTATCCCGCATGGCTGATCGAAAAGGTCGAGGCCGCGGCGAAGGTCTACGACGGCATCCGCTCCGAGGCCGACCTGCGGGCCTTCGCGGCCGAAGTGGCGGTCGATCCCACGGCGAAACGTTTCCAAAACGCGGCGGGCGAGGTCGTCCTGCACACCGACATCGCGGTGTCGGAGGCATGGACGCCGATCGCCGGATTCGCGGGTGTGCTCGACGGCAACGGCAAGACGCTCACGGTGAACTATTCGGGCAGCGACGAACAGGCGGGAATCTTCGCCACGCTCGACGGTACGGTGAAGAACCTGCGGGTAGCAGGCTCGTTCACGACGACCGCGACGGCCAAGGTGACGCTGGGTGCCGTCGCCGGCAAGCTGGGCGAGAAGGCGCAGATCGTGGGTTGTACGAATACGGCCGGCATCGCGATGAACGTCGATGCGAGCGGTACGACCGTGATTGGCGGAATCTTCGGTCAGGGAGCTGCCGGCAACGTCATCGCGGACAATACCAACGAGGGGCGGATCACCGTCCGCCGCAAGACGCCGGGCGACGCTGCGGCCGTGGCCGGTGTCGGCGGCTGGGCCTACTCGGACGTTACGGGATGCGTCAACAAGGGCGAGATCCGTTACTCGGACGAGGTGTCGGCGGCCAAGGCCGTCTATGTGGGCGGCGTATTGGGACGGCTCGATATCGGAAAGGGGTATGTCGTGGAGGGCTGCCGCAACGAGGCCCCCGTCACGCTGGCGACCGCGCAGGCGGCCAACAACCTGCTGGGCGGCATCGCGGCCTACGCCAACGGCGAGAACCGCGATACGCCCAACACGATCCGCAACTGCGAGAACCGGGGCGACGTTCTGGCCGATGCCCCCGTGTCGGACAAGGCGAAGACCGGTCAGGCCCGCATGGGCGGTATCTGCGGCGGTACGGCGGTCTTCGAGGGGAATACCAACTACGGCAAGGTCGAGGCCCGGGGCGGCGGCAAGGGCGCATCGGAGTTCTCGATCGGCGGTATCAGCGGCATGATCGCGCACGATGCGACCGGCTGCCGCAACTTCGGCGACGTGCTCAACAACACCGGCAGGGAGAATCTTCTCGCCCATACCGGAGGTCTGTTCGGATGGGCGACGCTCGCCTTCACGATCACCGACTGCGCGCTGGATGCCGACGTGGTGTCGACGACGCTCTACAATTACGACGGCGACAAGGGTACGACCGCCGATCCGGCGCACGAGAACAGCAGCTGCGCGGGCGTTCTGGTCGGACGCATCAAGTCGAAGATCGAGGTAACGGTCGAATCGGTGAAGATCTACGGCAAGCTGACGCGGACGATAAACGCCGAGGGGCAGACCAGGACGATCGATTTCACGACGACGGTGCCGGCCGACAACTATCTCTACGGTGCGTTGCAGGATGCGGCTTCCAAATTGATCGTCGGGCAGGGAGCGATCACCTGCGTTTCGACTGCGAAGTGATTCGAAAATACGCGAATGGGGGACTCCGGTTCCCTATTCTTTTCTGAAAATGCAGTCCTCCGCTCCGTTCCGCGAAGGCGGAGTCCGGTACGGGGAAGCGACTGTCGGAAACGAACGACGATCATGAAGAGAGCCATTCATTTCGGGGCCGGCAAGATCGGCCGCGGTTTTATCGGCGCCCTGCTGTCGCAGGCCGGATACGAGGTCTGTTTCGCGGAGGCGGATCCGCAGCTGGTGGACGAGATCAACCGGCGGCGGGGCTATACGGTCCATGTGACGGACGAAATCTGCGCCGAGCTGCGGATCGCCGGCGTGTCGGCCGTGCGGGCGGACAGCGGGGAGGCGGTACGGCGGCTGGTCGACGCCGATCTGGTGACGACGGCCGTCGGGCTGGGTGTCCTGCCTCGGGTCGCACCGGTCATCGCCGCAGGACTGCGGGCGCGTAAAGCGGCCGGAGTCGCTGCGCCGCTCAACGTCGTCGCCTGCGAGAACGGCGTGCGTGCGACCTCGCGCCTCAAAGCGTCCGTATACGAGGCGCTGGATGCGCCGACGGCCGCATGGGCGGAGCGCACGGTCGGATTCGCCGACTGTTCGGTCGACCGCATCGTGCCGCCCGTCGCCTTTCCCGAACCGCTGGACGTGGCCGCCGAGGCGTTTCACGAATGGAACGTTGAGCGGAGCGCGTGGGTGGGCGAACCGCCGCAACTGTCGGGAATGCACCTGACCGACGAGTTGGAGGCGCACATCGAACGCAAGCTCTTCACGCTGAACACGGGACACTGCGCGACGGCCTATCTGGGACATCTCAAAGGGTATGTCTCCATCGCCGAGGCGCTCGCCGACGAGCGGATTTTCGGGCTGGTGCGAGGTGCGATGCGGCAGAGCGGGGAGGCGCTGATCCGCAAGTTCGGTTTCGGCAGGGCGCAGCACGCCGCCTACATCGACTCCGTGCTGCGGAGGTTCCGCAATCCGTGGCTGCGCGATACGGTAGCCCGCGTGGGGCACGATCCCGCCCGCAAGCTCTCCGCACCGCTCTATTTCTCCTATCCGATCACGCTGGCGGCGGGCTACGGGCTTGCCGTGGACAAGCTGGCGCTCGCGGCCGCCGCAGCGCTGCGTTTCGACGATCCGGCCGACGGGCAGTGTGCCGAGATCAGGGAGACGATCGCCCGGATCGGTCTGCCGGCTGCCGTGCGGCGGATTACCGGCATCGACGACGACAGGCTCGTGGCGGCGCTGGTCGACGCTTATGCGCGGGTGCCGTCGGCCGTCGGGGCGTGACGGACGGGTCGCATGTAATTTTTCGTAACGAATACAACCGATGAAACGCTATTTGACGATACTCGCTGCGGCGACGATGCTCTCCTGCGGCGGCCGGCAGGCCGGTTATCCGGTCGCGGGCGAAGACCACACGGTGAAGATCGCCTCGTTCGAGGAGTTCCAGTCCTATTTCCGCTATGTCCCCGGGCGGGACATCATCATCAGCGCCCATCGGGGCGGTATGCAGGAGGGGTATCCCGAGAACTGCATCGCTTCGTGCGAGAAGACGCTGTCGATGATGCCGACCTTCTTCGAGATCGATTTCAGCTTCACGAAGGACAGCGTGATGGTGCTCATGCACGACCTGACGATCGACCGCACGACCGACGGCAAGGGGCGCGTGGCCGACTACACCTACGAGGAGTTGCAGCGGTTCCGGCTGGTCGACCGCGACGGAAACGTGACCGACTACCGCATTCCGACGCTCGCCGAGGTGCTCGAATGGGGGAAAGACAAGGTGGCGTTCAATTTCGACAACAAGTATATCAACACGAAGGGCGTCGGTGAGGCGGAGAGACGGCGGGCGCTGGATTATTACGTCGAGCAGTTGTTGCCGGGCGGCGCGTGGTCGGAATACCACAACATCTTCCTGAGCGTCCGCTCGCTCGACGAGGCGCTGTACTATTGGAATGCGGGGGTGCGCAACGCGATGTTCTGCATCGAGATCAGCACGCCCGAGCAGTTTCGGGCTTTCGAGCGGAGCGGGATTCCGTGGAGCTACCTCATCGCCGCGAGCCGCAAGGCGATGGATCCCGCCATGACGGAAATCTACGAAAAGCTCCACGACCGCGGCGTGATGGTGATCGTCTCCGTCACGGGATCGGCCGATCGGGTGAAGGATCGCCGCGACCGGCGTGTGGAGTACCTGCGCACGCTCCTCTCCGAACCGGATATTATCGAAACCGATTATCCGGCCGATTTCGTCGGTCTTCCCGTCGGACGGGAGGAGCTGCGCGCGATCCGCGACCGCGAGGCGGAGCGGATGGAGCGGTAGGCTTGTCGAGCGGCGGGTCTGCCGATTGCATGCCGTGCGGAGATCAGAAGAGCAGCGAGTGTTCGGCCAGAAAGTCGAAGAACGCCTGCCGGTAGTTCTCCGAGACGGGAATGTACTCCTTGCCGAAGACGATGCGGTTGCGTTCGATCGAACGGATCTTCGAAGGCTGCACGATGAAGGAGCGGTGGACGCGGACGAACCGGTCGGCGGGCAGCTGTTCTTCCAGCGATTTGAGACTGGTCAGCGTGAGCACGGGATGCGTCTCCTCCTCGACGTGGATCTTCACGTAGTCTTTCAGCCCCTCGATGTAGAGGATGCTGTCGAATCCGATCTGCCGCAGCCGGTATTCGGTCTTGACGAAGAGGCTCTGCGGAGCTGCGGCCGGCGGGGGCGTTTCGGCACGGTTTTTCAGTTCGAACCATGCCAGCGCCTTGTTCGCCGCTGCGAGGAAGTCGGCATAGCTGATCGGTTTGAGCAGGTAGTCGACCGCGTTGACGCGGAAGCCTTCGACGGCGTAGCGGCTGAAAGCCGTGGTGAAGATCACGCGCGTGTCGGCGGGGAGCATCCGCGAAAGTTCCATGCCGCTCAGCCCCGGCATCTGGATGTCGCAGAAAAGCAGGTCGACGGGGCGGTCGCGCAGCATGTCGAAGGCCGCCGAGCCGCTGCCGAACGAGCCGCACAGCGTCAGGAACGGTGTCTTGCGCACGTATCCCGCCATCAGCTCCACGGCCAGCGGTTCGTCGTCGATGATCGCGCAGTTCAGTTTCATTGTTCGTGCAATTTGATGCGCAGCGACGCCGTGTAGGTGCCGCCCCGCTCTCCGTATTCGAAGGTGTGGCGTTGCGGATAGATCATCTCCAGCCGTTTCGAGAGGTTTTTCAGCCCGATGCCCGAACCGCTCCGATCCGAAGCCGTCTTGGGGAAACAACTGTTGCGGATGCAGCAGACCAGTTCGCCGCCCCGCTCGTGGATGTCGATCCGGATGAACGACGGTCTGTCGTTGCTCGTACCGTGTTTGAAGGCATTCTCGATCAGCGAGATGAACAGCAGCGGGGCCACGGGCGTCGGCGACGGTTCTTCGGGCAGCGAGACTCCGACTTCCACGTGGCGCGGCAGGCGGATGCGCATCAGTTCGATGTAGTCGCGCAGGAACTCGACCTCGGCGGCCAGCGGCACCGTGGGGCAACTGCTTTCGTAGAGCACGTAGCGCAGCATCCGGCTCAGGTCGTGGACGGCCTGCTGCGCGCGGTCGGCGTCGATCTGGATGAGCGAATAGATGTTGTTGAGCGTATTGAACAGAAAATGGGGGTTGAGCTGGCTTTTGAGGTTTTGCAGTTCGGCCTGCGTGCGGCTGTGTTCCAGCTCCTGCCGGGCCGCTTCGGCCTTGTACCAGCCGCCCGTCATGCGGATGGCGACTCCCGCACCTACCACCAGCAGGTAGAGCGCGGCGTTTCCGGCGAAAAAACGCACGGAGTCCTGCCACGGCCGCGGCAGGGGCGGGTGCTGCGCATCGGGCGGCAGCACGTAGCGGAACAGGAGGTGCAGCCCGACGATCACCGCGGCGATCAACAACGCGTTGCCGCCCAGGAAACGGCCTGTCTGACGGGTGAAGAGGTATCGTTCGATCAGCAGGAAATAGTTCGTGTAGAAGACCACCATGAACGAGAGCGGTACGAGCAGGAAGCGCAGGTACTCCGAACCGGTCATCAGCGGCCGGTCGGGGGAGGTGACGAACAGCGGCATCCCGAAGATCACGGCCCATGCCGTCAGGTGGATCAGCCAGCCCGAATATTTCGATTGCAGAGCGGTCATAGCCGAACAAAATTAACGATTATTTCCGATTATTCATAACGGATCGCCTCGATCGGGTCGAGCATCGCCGCCTTCTGCGCGGGGTACCACCCGAAGAAGACGCCCGTCAGCGTGCAGACGGCGAACGAGAGGAGGACGCTCCACGGCTGGATGTAGATGGGGAAGGCCGCCGCCAGATTGACCACCACGGCGGCCCCGATGCCGAATACCACGCCGATCAGACCGCCCGTGACGCTGATGAGGATCGATTCGATGAGGAACTGCGCCAGAATGTCGCGTCCCTTGGCGCCGATCGACATCCGCAGGCCGATTTCGCGCGTGCGCTCCGTCACGGAGACGTACATGATGTTCATGATGCCGATGCCGCCCACCAGCAGCGAGATGCCCGCCACGGCCGCCAGCAGGACGGTCATCATGTCGGTCGTCGAGGTGAGCATCGACGAGAGTTCCTGCTGCGAACGGATCGAGAAGTCGTCGTCGTCCGTGGCTTTGAGGCGGTGGTTCGTGCGCAGGATGTCGCTGATCTCGGCGATCGCCTCGTCCGTGCAGGCTTCGCTCAGCGACGAGCAGACGATCTCCTGCAAGTGCGTGATGGCGAGGATGCGCTTCTGCACCGTCGTGTAGGGGGCCACGATCAGGTCGTCCTGGTCCATGCCCATGCTGTTGTAGCCCTTGCTTTCGAGCACGCCGACGATCCGGAAGGGGATCGTGCCGAAGCGGATGACACGCCCCACGGGGTTCTCGCCGGCGGGAAAGAGTTCGTCGACGACCGTCTTGCCTACCAGACACACCTTGGCGGCCGTCTTGATCTCCTGCTCGGAGAAGGCATCGCCGTCGGCGATCTTGTAGCGGCGGATCTCCAAGTAGTCGAGGTTCACGCCGTAGACCGTCGTGGGCGTGTTGTTGGCGCCGTAGACCGCTTGTCCGGCGCTGTTGACCGCCGGCGAGACGTAGGAGACGTAGCGGGTCTTTTCGCGGATGTCCTCCATATCTTTGAGTTTGAGCGACTCCATGTCGTCGGCGTCGAGCCGGACGCCGCCCCGCATGTCGCCGCCCGGATGGATCATGATCATGTTGGACCCCATTTCGCTGATCTCGGCCTGAATGCTCCGCTTCGATCCCTGCCCGATGGTGAGCATCGTGATGACCGACGCCACGCCGATGATGATGCCGAGCATCGTCAGAAATCCGCGCAGTTTGTTGTTTCCGAGCGCCTTGACGGCTATTTTGAAGAGATTCGTGAAATTCATGTTCAATCCTCCTGTTCGGGCAGCTGAGCCAGCGTCTCGGCCGCGTCGAGAATAGCGGCGTTGCGCACGTCGCCCGTGACGCGGCCGTCGCGCAGGGTGATGTTGCGGCTGCTGTATTGTGCGATTTCGGGGTTGTGTGTGACGAAGATGATGGTGCGTCCCGCGGCGTGCAGCTGCTGGAAGAGCACCAGCACCTCGAAACTCGTCCGCGTGTCGAGGTTCCCCGTCGCCTCGTCGGCCAGAATGACCGCCGGATCGTTTACCAGTGCGCGGGCGATGGCCACGCGCTGCATCTGTCCGCCCGACATCTGGTTGCTGCGGTGCAGCAGCCGGTCGCCGAGTCCGACGGCTTTGAGCGCGGCCACGGCGCGGTCGCGCCGTTCGGCCGACGAACAGGAGGGGTTGTACATCAGCGGCAGTTCGACGTTCTCGATGGCCGTCGTCTTGGGCAGCAGGTTGTAGTTCTGGAAGACGAAACCGATCTTGCGGTTGCGCAGCGTGGCGCGCTGGTTCTTGTCCATCGAACGCACCGCCGTACCGTCGAGGTAGTATTCGCCTGCGGAGGGGGTGTCGAGGCAGCCGAGCGTGTTGAGCAGCGTCGACTTGCCCGATCCGGAGGTCCCCATGATCGTGACGAACTCCCCTTCGCAGATCGTGAAGGTGACGCCGCGCAGTGCATGTACCGTCTCGTCTCCCACCCGGAAATCGCGCCGGATGTCGTCCAGCCTGATGATCTCTTTCATGGGTTTATTTCTTCTTTTTGTCGCCGCCCGGAGGGGCAGGCATGAAGGGACTCCGTTCGGCGGCGGCTTCGGGCTCCGTCCGCTCCGCCGTCAGGCAGACGGCCACCTCCTCGCCGTCGTTCAGCCCGTCGACGATCTCGGTCAGTTTGCCGCTGGCCGAGCCGGCGGTCACGTACCGCGGTACGAGCGTTGTCCCCTGTTTTACCCACAGCTCCCGTTTGCCCGGTTCGGCCTCTGCGGCGGCTTCGGCATGCAGGCCGAGCGCCGCGAGCAGCTCCCCGTCGGGGACGAACCGCAGGGCTTTGGTCGGGACGGCCAGCGCATCGTCCTTTTCGAGCGTGAAGATCGTCACGTTGGCTGTCAGCCCCGGTTTGAGTTTCAGTTCGGGGTTGTAGGCCGTGATGACCACCTCGTAGGTCACGACGCTCGATTCGGTCGTCGCTTCGAGGCGGACCTGCTCCACCACCCCCTCGAAGGTGTCGTCGGGGTAGGCGTCGACGGTGAACTCCACCCGCTGTCCGTCGGATACCTGCCCGATGTCGGCTTCGTCGACATCGGCCACGACCTGCATCTGCGTCAGGTCGTTGGCAATGGTGAAGAGCGTCGGTGTCTCGAAGCCCGCCGCCACGGTCTGCCCCTCCTCCACGGCGCGGCTGATGACCACGCCGTCGATCGGGGAGGTGATCGTCGCGTAGCCCAGATTGCGTTTGACCTTGACGATGGCGGCCTGGGCCTGTTCGTAGGCGTTGCGCGCCTTCTCGTAGAGGTAGAGGGCTTCGTCGTATTCGGCGTCGCTTACCAGCTCCTTCTCGTGGAGGGTGCGCGTGCGCGAGTACTCCTTCATGCGGTATTCGTATTCGGTCTTGCAGCTCGCCAGCTCGGCCTGCGACGATTCCAGTTCGGCTTGCAGGGTCACCTTGTCCATTTCGGCGATGAGTTGTCCGGCTTTCACCACGTCGTTGTAGTCGACGTAGAGCCGGTCGATGATCCCCGACACCTGCGTACCCACCTCCACTTCGGTGACCGGCTCCACCGTTCCCGTAGCCGTGACGGAGTTGCGGATCGTAATGCGGCTCGTCGCAGCCGTTTCCAGCGTGATTCCGGTCTGCTTCGAAGGACGCAGCGCGAACCAGAGCCCGCAGGCCGCGACGAGGGCCGCGACGAGGACGGCCGTGCTTTTTCGTTTCATCTTCATGTGCTTTTCGTTTGTTTTCAGCGGTCGTTTTCGATCTCCGGAGGGGCTATCGTCCCTGATAGATGTCGAGCAGCCTGATGTTGAGCAGCGCCATGTACTTGGCCTGCAACACCTCCTGCCGTGCCGACGAAAGTTCGTTCTGCGCCGTAATCAGTTCGACGGTGTTCTTCCGGCCGACGCGGAACTGCTCGTCGGTGAGGTCGTAGCTCTGCCGGGCATAGCGTTCCTTCTGCCGGGCGGCCGTGTAGCGCGATTGCGACGAGATGACGTCGAGGTAGGCCGACTCGACCTTGCGGAGCAGCTCCTTTTCGAGACCGAGCTGTTCGAGACGGCTGTTCGAGACGGCGATGCGCGCCTTGTTGACGGCCGTCCGGTTCTTGCGGTTCGAGAAGATCGGGATGCTGACCGAGAGCGCGACATTCTCGTTGAAGCGGTTCCAGACCTGACTTCCCGACTGGAATCCGCCGCCCGTCATGTGTCCCGTGCCGAGGCCGGCCGTAAGCGAAACGGAGGGATAGAATCCTGCGCGCGCCTCTCTTATCCCCAACTCCGCCGTCTCGACGCCCAGCCGCCCCCGTTCGATCTGCGGCATGGCGTCGAGCGCCGTCGCGTAGATGTCGGTTTTGGCGGGCAGGGCCTGCAAGACGGTCTCTTCTCCCTCTGCGGGCGCGGCAAGATTCATCTCCTCCGTGATGTCGAGTTCGTGCAGCTGTTTGAGCTGCAACTTGTAGTCGTCGAGCGACGACCGGGCGACGACTACTTGGTAGAGGTCGCTCGCATACTGGCTTTCGAGCTGGGCGAAATCGACCTTGCTGATCGATCCCGCCTGCCACATCTGCTCGGCGCGGTCGCGCTGGGCGCGCGAGACTTCGGCCGTACCGGCGGCTACCTCCACGGCTTCGGCGGCGTAGAGCGCCTGCATGTAGGCTTCGACGATGGCGATGCGGATGTCGTTCGCGGATTCGGCGACCGAGAGTGCGTCGATGCGGTTTTGAAGCCTCTGTTCCTTGACCGCCGTGCGCAGTTTGCCGCCTTCGTAGAGCGTCAGCCCTGCGTTGATTCCGTAAGTGCCGGTGTAGCTGTTGTTGTCTTCGGCGTTCGACGAGGGGTAGTTCGTGTAGCCCTGTGTCGCCGAGACTGCGAGCGACGGCAGCAGTGCGGCCTTCGCTTCGCGGGTATCTTCGAGCCCTGAGAGGTAGTCGTTGCGGCTCTGCTGCAACTGGATATTGTTTTCCAGCGCATAGTCGAGGCACGTTTGCAGCGTCCAGACTTTCAGCGAGTCCTGCGCCGCGACCGCGTGCCAGACCAGCAATGCGGCGCATCCTGTCAGCAGTTTGCGATTCATGGCATTCCGTTTTGCCGCGAAGCTACCGCACGGCGCGCGCGAATGCAATTAAAATAGACGAACGGGCTTTTTCCGTCGACGAAACGGGCGATAACGGCGACACCCTCTTCGCGCCTATCGCGAAAGAGGGTGTCGCTTCATACGGTTTCGGGGGGGGCGTTCCGTGCCCCTCGGACGTTATTCCAGCCGGATCGTTTCGCCGCAGCGGCGGCTGCGCTCGGCCTCGAAACAGATGCGGTGGCTCTCGATTGAATCCTCGATCGTGCAGAGGAAAGGGTGGCCGGGGCGGGTCAGCGCGTCGACGAAATCTTCGATCAGCCGCAGGTCGGCGCCCGCATGGAAGGGGTGCCCCGCCAGCTCCTCGAAATCGTAGACGCGGTTGTGGCCGCGGCGGAAGCGATGCACGTGGAGCTTGCGTTCGTCGCCGAAGATCTCGCCGTGCGTCATCTTGATGTGGGTGCGCCGGCAGTCGTCCTGCGTGAAGATGTCCATCGAGAGCGAGAGGATCGTCTCGTCCGCGAGTTCCATGGTGAGCAGCTGGTGGTCGACCACGTCGTTGTCGCAGCGGTAGATGCAGCGGCCGTAGGGGCCGTGGCGCAGTTCTTCCAGGAGCACCTCGTCGAGCGTGCGTCCCTGCGGTACGTCGAAGTTCGAGATCCAGTCGCGGCGCGTGCAGTAGAGGTCGACGGCCGAATAGGGGCAGTCGTGCTCCACCGGACAGTCGATGCAGCGTTCGGTGCTCGTCTGCGGCGCGTTGGCTGCGCGGAACCAGCGCAGCGAACCGAACGAACTGAGTTTGCGGCAGGGGCTTCGGGTGATCCAGAGCAGGAAATCGACGTCGTGGCAGCACTTGGCCAGCAGCATCGGGTTGGAGGTCTCTTCGCGCCGCCAGGGGCCGCGGACGTAGCTGTGCGTCGTGCGGTCGATACCCACCGCCGCGACGTGATTGACGGAGATGATCTGTCCCAGCTCGCCCGAATCGACGATCTCCCGAATCTTGGCGAAGTAGGGGTGGTAGCGCAGCACGTGGCAGATGCCTACCAGCACACCCCGTTCGCGGGCGCGGCGCGCGATGGCGCGGCATTCGTCGAGCCGCTGTGCGATCGGCTTTTCGAGCAGCACGTGGAGTCCGGCGTCGATCGCCTTCATGCAGGGATCGAAGTGGACGTCGTCCGGCGTGGTGATGAGCACGGCGTCGGCGTCGGCCGGTCGGGCGAAGAATGCGTCGTAGTCGGCGTAGCGGCGTTCGGCCGCAAGCCCGAACCGCTCGGCCGTTTCGTTGCGCCGCAGTTCGTTGCCGTCGACGACGGCAACCGGTTGCAGCCGTTCGGGGTGCCGCCGTGCGTATTCCAAGTATTTATTGGCCCGGTTGCCCGCGCCGATGACCGCCATGCGCAGCGGACGCCCTTCGGGGACTTTCTGGAAATTCATGGATCGGAGTTTGTGTTTGCAGCCGTTTCCTGCGTCCGGCAGCCTGTTTTCGGGTGCGCTGCCTTCGCCGGTCTGGAACGGTCGTTTCGATAACGGCCGGAGACGCGGTGTCTCCGGCCGGTGGGTTGTTCGTCGCGGGAGCGCGTCCTGCCGAGGTCGTCTATTTCCCGTTCTGTGTCTTCGCGTCGAGAGACTTGATGCGGATGTTGCGGAACTGGATGCCTGCGCCGTGTCCGAGCAGACCGATGTGCCCCTTCTTGTTGAAGAGTCCCGGGTGGTTGCGGTGGTCCACGGTGTAGGGATTCTTCTTGGAGCCGTCCTCCGAGACGTTGTGTCCCTGGCACGCTTCGCGGATGTCGCCGTCGAGGATCACCTCGCCGTTGACCGTCACGGTGATGCGGTCGCCCACGGCGCGGATCTCCTCCACGTTCCATGTGCCCAGCTCGCCGAACTTGATCCGCTTGGCCGGAATGATGCCGTAGACCGAGCCGTGCTGCTGGTAGACGCGCAGGTTCTTGTAGATCGGGGCGTCGTGGTCGAGGATCTGGATCTCCATGCCGTGGTAGGCGGCGTCGACGCCCATCGGCGTACGCAGGCCGATGCCGTTGTTGACCCCTTCGCGCAGGAAGCGGAACTCGAAGCGCAGGATGAAATCGCCGTACTCCTCGACCGTGTAGAGATTGCCCTTGCCGCCGTAGGATGCGGTGACGTAGATCGTTCCCTCCTGCGGGACGTAATTGGTCGTGTTGCCCGTCCACTTGTGGAGCGAACGGCCGTCGAAGAGCACTTCGTAGCCTTCGGCCCGCTCTTCGGGCGAGAGTTCGAAGACGGGCGTCGCGGGCAGCTCGCACAGGTAGAAGTCGCGGAACTCCGCAGCATCGCCTTCGCCCAGCAGCTCGATCGCTCCGCTCGCGTAGGCCGCTTCGCCGGGCGCGCAGGTATTCTCCAAGATGACGTTTTCGGTTACGGTGCGGCCGTTGACCTCGACGGTCACGCGGTCGTCCACGACCTTGACGTGGAGCGTGTTCCACTCCCCGTCGGCGTTGTCGGCATCGACCGCGGGGGTCGATGCGTGGGTGCGGTTGCCGGTCAGTGCGCCCGACCCTGCGTCGCCGCCCAGACCGATCCGGTTGGTCGAACGCACGGCGATGCCGGCGGCGCCTCGTGTGCGGCAGTCGATCCAGAATTCGAAGTTCTCGTAGGTGCCGGGTGCGGCGATCGTGCTCGGCTCGCCGCCCGCATAGGCGATCGTGCCGTCGGCCGTGGTCCAGCTCTGCTGCATCGCCTTCGCGGCGGCCGCCTCGGCCCGTTTGAGCGCAGCGGCCTTCATCGTGGCGCGGCGGGCGGGATCGGCTGTGACGGCGCTCCACTGCGCAAGGTCGGTCGCGACGGCGGCGAACCCTTCGGCGGGGAGTTTCGAGAGCATCAGCGTCAGCTCGTCGACGGCATAGCCGGCGTCGGCGTCGCTCTTGGCCCATTCGCGGTAGATGTCGCGGCTCTTTTCGAGCAGGGCGCGTACCGTGTCGCCGCCGAGCGGGCGGGCGCTTTTCGCTGCGATGGTCTTGACGGCAGCCGCAGCGGCGCGCGCCGTCGCCTCGTTGTCGAGATAACGGCCGGCGAGCACGAGCGCCGGGAATTCACGGATGCCTTCCAGCTTGCGCAGGATGCCGACGGCGATCTTCGGCGAGGGATTCAGTTCGAGCGCTTGGCGGTAGAGCTGGTATTTGCGCACGGGCGTCGCGTCGAGCGCCGCCACGCAGGCCGTGTAGCGCGTCAGCGCGCGGTCGGCCAGATCGGGATTGCCCGCGGCGATCGTATAGAGCACGCCGGCGATCTGCGGAGCTTCGACGCGCAGCAGCGCGTCGAAGGCTTCGGCGCGGCGGGTGCCGGCGAAGTTCTCCACCAGGCAGTCGATCGCCTGCTGCGTACCGGTCTGCGCCAGTGTGGGGTAGTAACGTTCGGGACGGGGCGAGGCGCTCATCCGGGCGTAGACGGTCTCGTATTGCTTTTCAGGTGCGAGCGTGCGTACGGCATGGGTGAGCGCAGCCGAGAGCTGTCCGGCATGTGCCGCGTCGGCAGTGTCGAGCAGCCGGCTCAGGCGGTCGACGTCGGCGGGGGCGGCGATGCTGGCCAGCGCACGGTAGGCGGCCTCCGAGACGGCGGCGTCCGGTGCGTCGAGCAGGGCGAAGACCTTGTCCGCGACGGCGTCGATACGCCGTGCGGCAGCGAGGTTGAGCGCCTGTACCTGCATCGTGCCTCGGCCGTCGAGTGCCTTGACGACGCCTTCGTCGATACGGCCGTTGAAGGCCAGCAGCGTCTGTGCCGCGGCGTCGGAGTGCGGGCCGCCGAGCGCGGCGATCAGCGCGGCGAGCGCCTCGTCGCCGCCCAGGCGGCCTGCGGCACGGATGCCGGCCAGAGCCACGGCGTCGTTCGACGAGCCGACGGCTTCGGTTACCGCTCCGGTCTGCGACGCGGCGTGACGCACGCCGAACCACTCGATCACGTCGGCCCACGCCTCGTCGCTCAATCGTTTGCGGTCGGCGGCGATCGTGGCGTAGACCGCGTCGTCGGCCTTGTCGCCGATGTAGCGCAGGGCGGCGTTGCGGTATTGGATGTCGCCCTTTTCCAGTGCGGCGAGCACGTAGGGCATCGCTCGGGTGCCTTCGGCGCGGACGATCACTTCGAGCGCCGCGCCGCGCACGTTGGCGCGTTCGCATTTGAGCAGCCGTTTGGCCGCCTTCACTGCGTCGCGTGCCGCGCCTTCGTCGACCATGCGGTCGAGCAGGCGCAGGTAGGAGTCGGTCGCGGCGGTTTCGTCACAGCCGTAATCCACAGCGCGGGCAGCCGCTTCGAGCGCCTTGGCCGAGGCGGCCGTGCCGCAGGAAGCCAGCGCGGGGTAGAGGGCCGCACGGGTCGCGTCGTCGGCGCCGTCGATCCAGCCCAGCAGGATCGGTTCGGCCGCTGCGGTGCGTTTCTCCCCGAAGGCATAGGCCAGCGCAGCGCGCTGCGCATCGCTAAGGTCGCTGCGGCGTGCGAGCGACAACAGGGTCGCTTCGCTGTCGGGAATGGAGATCAGCGCGCGCAGGACGGGGTCGCCCAGATAGGGGTCATCGATGTAGGCGGCCAGTGCGGCGGCATTGTCGGCCGTCGCGCAAAGTTGCAGCTGCGAGACGAGGAAGGCGCGGTTGGCGTCGTCCTTGCAGCGTGCCAGTGCGGCGAGCAGCTCCTCGCATACGGCGGGGCGCAGCTGCTCCCGTCCGGCGGCGGTGACGAAGCTCGCCACGCCGTTGAGGGCATACTCCACGGCGGCGTTCTCGCCCTGCGAGGCAGGGACGAGCATGTCGGCCAGGATGCCGACGCCTTCGGCGCCGGTGGCGGCCAGTTCGCCCATAATCTTGTCGTAATCCCCGGCAGTGGCGGCGGGAAGCTGCGCCAGCGCGTCGGCGACGACGGTTTCGACCGTACGCTGGCGTTCGTCGAGCGGTGCGGCCGTGACGTTCGCGGCGAAAAACAGCGCGAACGTCAGCAGGATCAACGTTTGTCTTATCGTTTTCATGAGGCGGTGTTCGTTACGGTTAGCGATGTTCAGATTTGCCACGGGCGGCGCATCGGCTGGTCGACGAGGCGGTTGGCCGCGTCGTCGCCGACGAAGAGCTGGCTGACGGGATCGAAATGCAGCGTGCGGTTGAGACGCAGCGCGCAGGCGCCCATGTTGACCAGCGTACAGCTGCGGTGGCCGATCTCCTCGTCGAGCGCGAAGCGCCGGCGCGTACGCACGCATTCCAGAAAATCGGTGTTCTGCGGCTCGGGATCGGGCAGTTCGGCCAGCTTCTCCATGACGTCGGGAATCGTGCAGCGGAACCCTTTGTAGACCTTGCCCAGCGGCCCTTCGATGTAGGGCGTGTCGTCTTTGCTCTCGAAACCCTCGCCTTCGAGTACGATCTGGCAGCCGTCGTCGTAGGTGTAGACGATCTTGCGCCAGATGCCCACGGCGTCGGGGTGCTGTTCGGGGGCGTCGACCTCGACCTTCACGGGCGACGTACGGTCCTTGCCCAGCAGATACTGTACGGGGTCCATGTAGTGCTGCCCCATGTCCGTAAGGCCGCCGCCGTCGTAATCCCAATAGCCGCGGAAGGTCTGGTGCACGCGGTGTTCGTTGTAGGGTTTGTAGGGCGCGGGGCCGAGCCACATGTCGTAGTTCAGTTCGGCGGGGACGCTCTGCGGCCGGAGGTTCTCCTTGCCGACCCAGTAGAATTTCCAGGCGAAGCCCGTGGCGCCCGAAATGGTCACTTTCAGCGGCCAGCCCAGCATCCCGCTGTCGACGAGTTTTTTGAGCGGTTCGACCGTCGTCCCCAGCCCGTAGAAGGTGTCCTTGAAGCGGAACCACGTGTTGAGGCGGAAGATGCGGTTGTTGCGCTTGACGGCTTCGACCACGCGGCGGCTCTCGCCGATGGTGCGCGTCATGGGTTTCTCGCACCAGATGTCCTTGCCCGCGCGCGCGGCTTCGACGGCCATGATGCCGTGCCAGTGGGGCGGCGTGGCGATGTGCACGATGTCGACGTTGGGGTCGGCGATCAGGTCGCGGTAGTCTTCGTAGGCTTGGAGCGTCTCGTTGAATTTCTTGTGTCCCAGTTCGACGGCCGAACGGAGATGTCGTCGGTCGACGTCGCAGACGGCCACCAGCCGGCAGCGTTCGTCGCTGGTGAAGTGGTATTTGCTTTTGCCGATGCCGCCCACCCCGATGATGCCCTTGGTGAGCTGGTCGCTCGGAGCCACGTGGTTGGGACCGCCGAGCACACGGCGCGGCACGACGGTCAGCAGCGTCGCACCGCCCAGCAGCTTGATGAAGTTTCTTCGATTGATACTCATGATATGATGTCGTTTAAGGTTCGCTTTTGCGGTTGTCCGTCTCTTCGGCAAAACTCGTTCGGGCCTTGTCGAAGAGACGGATATTTCCCGGCGTCGGGGTTTACAACGTTTCGAGGCGGAAGTTGCGCCACAGCACCTTGATGCCGCCGCCGTCGTGGATCTGCAAGGCGATGCGTCCCTGTGCCGCGCCGATCTTCGCGTCGCGGAAGTCGACCATCGGCTCGCCGTTGAGCCACGTCTGCACGCGGTCGCCCTCGACGCGCAGGCGCAGCGTGTTCCACTCGCCCTCTTTGAGGATCGATTCTTTCTCGTCGGGGATGGTCTGCAACCAGCCGCGGCCGTAGGATTCGTAGATGCCCGCCGTGTCGTGGTTGCGCGGCGCCACCTCGCACTGCCAGCCGTGAACCTTCACGGGAGGTTCGACGAACGAACGGAAGAAGAGGCCCGAGTTGCCGTTGGCCACCTGCTTGAACTCGACCGTCAGATCGAAATCGTCGTAATATTCGCGCGTGGCCAGATAGCCGTATTTCTTGTCGGGGCCGCTCTCGGAGACCAGATTGCCCGCATCGTCGACGTACCACAGTTCGGTACCGTACTTCTCCCAGCCCGTGAGATCCCGGCCGTTGAAGAGTTCGACCGTGCGTCCCGCCTTGCGCGGCAGCTCCTTGATCTTCACGTTGCGGAACGATGCCGGATAGCCGTGATCCTGCAAGCAGATCACACCGCGCCGCGCCAGTCCGTATTCGGGGGCGTCGGCCCATTTCCCGCTGTTCTTCAATGCGAACCACTCGTCGGTGTAGGCGTCGAATTCGAGAATTTTCTCACCGTTGAGCCAGTGCTCGACGTGGCCGTTGTCGTAGACGATGCGCGAGTTGTTCCATTCGCCCTGCGGATTGAGCCGCATCTTGGCGGCGTCGGGCAGGTGCATGGCGTAGTCGACGCCCAGCCGCTGCCACGGTTCGAGCTTGGTGGGGGCGTTGGTCTCCTCCCAGCCCGCTTCGTCGATGAGCTGGTATTCGGGCCCCGTGACGTAGGGCACCTTGAAGTAGGGGTCTTCGACCACGTGGTAGAGCATTCCGCTGTTGCCGCCGTAGGAGAGTTTCCAGTCCCAGTCGAGGATGAAGTTTTCGTACTGCTTGCGGGTGACGATGTAGCCCGACAGGTCGCTGCCGTCGCCGTGCGCCTGGATGCAGCCGTCGACCGCGCGCCAGGGCATGGTGAGCGAGTCGCCGTTGTAGTCTTTCCACGCGTCGAGCGTCTTGCCGTCGAAGAGCAGCTCCCAGCCGTCGGCGATCTCCTGCTCGCTGAGCGTGTTGTGTCGTTGTGCGCATCCCGTCGCCAGCAGCAGCGAGAGAGCGATGCCCGAAAGCGTCGGGCGCCAGTTGAAGTTCGAGATGAAGTTCATGGTTACGAATAGTTATAAAGGTTTCTCGGTCGGGGCGCCGGCCGGATCCTGGTCGGAAGGATTCGGTGCGGCTTCGAATTCAAAATTAGGCAATTCTTTCGGATTCTCTTCCCTTTCGGGGGAGAAATATAGACGGATATTTCTGTGAATATGCTGATAAAAAGCGGATTGACTATTTTTCGTTGTCCGTCTTATATAGATGCTCTTCGGCATCGAACAGCCCGATCCGGCGGATTCGCTCCTCGAATCCCTCCCTGTCGAGGGCCATGTTGCGGAGTTTGGTGCGGTAGGTATAGACGGTCGTCGGCGCGCAGTTCAGGAAGCGGGCGATACGGCCGCTGTCGGTGATGCCCAGGCGGATTGCGGCGAGGATGCGCAGTTCGGTGGTGAGGGAGCGCGGCGAACGGGGTTCGATCCGCGCTTCGGGAAGCAGCAGTGCGTCGACCTGTTCGATGAAGCGGGGGAAGATTTCGAGGAACGAGGCGTCGAAGCGGCGGTAGAATTCGGCGAACTCCTGCCGCAGGCTGTTTTGGGGCAGGCTCAGCCGGCGGATCAGCGCTTCGGGACTTTCGGTTTTGGCCTGGCGGCAGATCATGCGCCGCAGGTCGTCCAGCCGCGAGATATAGTAGACGGAGAGGTCGACGTACTGGCACACGTAACGATCCTTGATGCGGTTGGAGTCGACCAGCGCGGCGTTGATGTCGCGCACCCGGTCGCTCATGCGCGTCAGCTGCCGGTTCTTTTCACGGAGTTCGGCATTGGTGAGGGCCAGTTGCCGCCGGCTGTGCTGCAACCGCCGCCGCTGGCGGAGTGCGTTGGCGAAGGCTGCGGCGAAGGTGACCAGCAGCAGCGACGTGACGGCCGTCGTCCACAGCCGCAACCGGTTGCGCACGGCCAGGTCGTTGACCACAGCGCGGTTGATCGCCGTGGCGGCCGACGAAGTGAGGGGGATGCGGGCGCCCGATTTGCAGGCGAGCGCATCGTCGAGCGTGCGCTGCATGTAGCGCGAGGCGCGTTCGAGGTCGTTGCGCTCGAAGAGCCGCAGCGCGAGGTTGTAGAGCGAGAAGTAGGAGCGCGTTCCGGCTTGCAGGTCGGCGATGGCCGAGCGCGTGTAGTACTCGACGGCGCGCTCTTCCTGTCCTGCCTGTTCGGCGATCTGCCCCATGTCGTAATAGAGCACCGCCGTGTTCCAGGGGGCGAGTTCCTTGTGCCGGAGGGGTTCCAGCTCGGCATAAGCTTCGTCGTAGCGGCCGTTGTCGGCCAGTTCGAGCGCCCGTTCCCGAATGCGGGTGAATGCAGGAAGGGATTCGACGCCGATGCGGATGTGCCGGATGCGGCGCAACGAATCGAGCCATGCCCGGTGTTCGCCGGGATCGGTGGCTTCGGCCTGCCGCCGCCATACGATCGCATTGTACCGCGCATACCAGTTCCGGTATTCGAGCGTCGTCATTCCGGCCGTATCGATCTGCCGGAAGAGCGTCTCGGCCTGGTCGGTCAGTCCGCGTCCCATCAGGACGTCGGTCTCGGCCAGTGCGGCGATCCGTTCGAAGTTGTGCGATTCCCTGCTGCGGGCGAATGCGTAGAGGCTGTCGACGAAACGGGCGGCCGAGTCGAGTTCGTAGGTGACGAAGACCTGTTGCAGGTCGAGCAGTGCCCGAACGCGCTCTTCGTCGCTGCGTGCGGCCGTCAGGTTGCGACGGAGCGACGCGATGCGCCGCTGCCGTCCGGCGTCGTACTCCCCGCCGCGGAGCATCGCTTCGTCCAGCTCGTTCAGGGCGCGGAGCGTCTGCGGCGCATAGCCGTAGTCGACGGTCGGGGAGCAGGAGACGGCGAGAAGGCCGTACAGACATGCGGCCGTCAGAAGCGATAGGGTGCAGTGCGGTCGGATCATGGCGGAGTTCGGGGTTCCGAAGTTTGGGTTCCGACAAAAATACGAATAAGCGAGGGCAATGTCAAATTTTATTCGAACATTGCCGAGACGGAGTATCTAAGACGCAGCCGAAGATACGAAAAGTCGGGTGCAGAAGCAAATGACGATGCGATGCTGTCGGGATGAAATCGTTGAGATGAAGTTGGAATACGGGAAAATAAAGATGGAATCGCCTATTCGGGACACGGCTTTTCGTCGTGATTGTCGGAGACATCCGGTGGGGATGCCGCGTGTTCTGCGGAAGGGGCCGTACCGTGCGGATGTTCGGTTCCGCTGCGGGGCGGCGCCCTGTTTTTGTCAGCGGCGCTTGGCGGGAAATGGAAAAAATTTTATCTTTGTTTAGATTTATGCGAAAAACTCGGTCTGAACGACAGTCCGGCGTTAAAGAGTTTTAGGGATGCACGACAGGGCCATATGGAATAATTTCGAGCGGTTGTATATCGATTATCAGCCGCGGTTGATCGCCTATGCGCTGCGGTTCGTGGGCGATTCCGTCGAAGCGCAGGACTTGGTGCAGGATTGTTTCGTGAGACTGTGGGACGACTATGCCGAATTGGAGGAGGACGAGGCGCCGATGCTGCTCTTCACCATGATGCGGCATCGCTGTCTGAATTTTTTGAAGCACAAACGTATCGTCAGGGAGTATGCCGACCGTCAGATCTCCCGAATACGTCCCGACCGGAGGGGGGAAGAACGTCTCTATAATCTCTGTTTTTCCTATAACGAGGCCGAATACCCTTATCTTTATCAGGAGTTGGAGCGCGAGATCCAGCGTATCACGGATTCGCTTCCTCAGCGCTGCCGCGAGGTTTTCATCCTCAGCCGTTTTCAGGGGATGAAGAACCGGGAGATCGCCGAGCGGCTGCATATTTCGTTGCAGGCCGTCGAAAAGCATATCCAGAAGGCGCTCCGGATTTTTTCCGAGATGCTCGGCCGCGAGAATTCCCTCTATACGATTCTGATTCTGCTGTGGATGATGAACGCGAACCGCTGAGGCGGCGCGGTCGCCGAACTCCGTCCGATCCCGCAGGGTTCACGCCTGCTTCGGTCGGCGTTCGGAGTCGTCCTTTCATTTTTTTCAGGTCGCGGTCGGCAGCCGCGGCGGCTTGCCGTATCGGGCTTGCGCTCCGTGAATCCCGACCTGTTTCCGGCAGAAAATTTCACAGCTTCTTTCGGGGGGGGGAAGTTCTAACAGCGGATTTTTCCCCTGAACTTTTGATCCCGAAGGGCTTTCGCTGAGGCGTGTGCCGAACCGGACTCGTCCGGATTCCGTACATGCCTCGTCGTTCGCGCGACCGTTCCGGCGTGCGTCGGCTTCTCTTTTTTTATTCTTTATGTCGTGCGGTCGCGAAGATTGGGAACTGCCGGGACGGGCGGCGAACGGGCGTCGTAATAAAAATAGGTGCAGCCGGCGCGAACGAGCGGACGAAATGCCGGAGGAGCGTTTTTTTTCGATAAGGCAGGTTGGGTAAAGGCTCTTTGAGTTGTTATAAGATTTAGAACGAGCAACGAAAATACGGGCCATGAACGAACGGATCAGAGAGATCGCCCTCCGGTTTTTCGAGGGGACGATCACGGCGGAAGAGGAGTGCGAACTGTATGGATTTCTCAACGGAAATCCGCAGGGCCTCGCGCAGATGAGGGAGTGGGAGAGCTGTTGGAAGCGCGACCATGTTCCGCCGGCCGACGTGCTCGATTCGCTCGATTCGCTGAGGCGGAAGATTCGGCGGCGGCGTCCGCTGCGCCGTCTGTGGCTGCGTATCTCGGCTGCGGCCGCGGTGCTGGCGCTCGTCTCGACGCTCGTGCTGCATCTCCTTCCGGCAGAAAGGCCCGAACAGCTTTTTACGGTCGAGGCGCCGCAGGGCACGCACAGCCGTATCTCGCTGCCCGACGGTACGCAGGTGTGGCTCAATGCGGGATCGGCGTTGAGCTACGGATCGAGTTTCAACGAAACCTCGCGCGAGGTCTCCCTCTCGGGCGAAGCCTATTTCGAGGTGGCGCGCCATGCGGCACTGCCGTTCCGTGTCGAAGCGCGCGGTTGTACGTTCACCGTTCTCGGCACGAAGTTCGACATCTCGGCCTATGCCGAAGATCCCGCCGTGACGGCTGCGCTGCTGGAAGGGGCGCTGCGTTTCGAGTCGGAGGACAAGCAGGAGGCGATGACGCCGGGCGATCTGGTCACTTACGACTGTGCGACAGCGACCGTGCGTCGGGAGCAGGTCGACGTGCGGCAGTACCGGGCATGGATCGACGGGGTGATCCGTTACGACGCCATTACGTTGCCGTCGCTGCTCAGGAGGCTGGCCCGCGAGTACGACGTGGAGATCGATCTGCGCACGCGCAGGTTCGACGATACGACGTTCCGCATCTCGCTCTCGTCCGCCCAAAATATCAAATCGGTCATGCGGGCGCTGTGCGACATCCTGCCCATTTCGGTCTCGTGCGAAGGCTGCCGCTATGTGGTGGACACCCTGCCGCAGTGATGCCGCCGCTCCGATCCAACTGAAACCTGATTCACTAACTAACCTTAATCCTTAAACTTTATGCATTTACATCTACGATTCAGACGGATCGTCGCATTGGTCGCGGGGCTGTTGCTGACCCTGTCGATCCATGCGCAGGTCATTACCAAGTCGTTTCGGGGCGTTCCCCTGAAAACGGTGTTGGAGGAGGTCGAAAAGCAGACCGGCTACTCGTTCCTTTTCGAAAGCAAAGAGGTCGATGTCGACAAACCCGTCACGGCCTCATTCAAAAATGCAACGATCCAGACCGTGCTCGACAAAGTCCTGGACGGATCGCTGCGTTACACGATCAACGACAAGCTGGTGACCATTTCGCAGCGGCCCCGGCAGGGTGCGACCGTGGCGAAGGACGGTTCGGTGACACTCTCCGGTACGGTCATCTCCTCGTCGGACAACCAGCCCATCGTGGGGGCCAACGTCTATGTCGAGGGGACGACGCTCGGCGTGACGACCGACATCGACGGCAACTATTCGCTTACCGTGCCGGCCTCGACACGGCAGGTGACCTTCTCGTTCCTCGGCTACGACATGAAGAAGATCGCGGTCAAGGACAGCGAACTTTTCAAGCTGGTGACGCTCGTCGACGCCTCGAACGAATTGGAGGATGTCGTGGTCGTCGGCTTCGGCGTGCAGAAGAAGGAGTCGCTGGTGGGTGCCGTCCAGTCGGTCAAGCCCAGCGAGTTGCAGGTGTCGTCGAGCAACCTTTCGACCTCGTTCGCAGGTAAGATCGCCGGCGTGATCGCCGTGCAGAAGACCGGCGAGCCGGGCGCCGACGGGGCGAACTTCTGGATCCGCGGCATCTCGACCTTCGGTTCGGGACAGTCGCCGCTGCTGATTCTCGACGGCGTGGAGATCACCAGCCAGATGCTCAACAACATCCCGCCCGAGACGATCGAATCGTTTTCGGTGCTAAAAGACGCCACGGCCACGGCCCTCTACGGCTCGCGCGGCGCCAACGGCGTGATGATCATCACCACCAAGAGCGGCCGCGACTCGGAGAAGATGACCATCAACCTGCGCGCCGAGGTCGGCATGTCGGCGCCGACGCGCGTGCCCGAAATCGCCGACGGCGTCACCTTCATGGAGACCTACAACGAGGCCAGTCTCACGCGCGGACGTTCGCCGCGTTACAGCGACCAGAAGATCATGGGTACGCGGCTGGGGCTCGATCCGTATGTCTATCCCAACGTCGACTGGTACGACATGCTCTTCAAGGACGCTTCGTTCAACCAGAATTTCAACTTCAACATGACGGGCGGTTCCAAGAAGCTCGACTATTTCCTCAACGCCACGGCCTATAACGAGAACGGCATCGTCCGCAAGCCCGATATTTCGAAATACGACACGAACATCAACGCGCAGAAGTACCTCTTCCAGGCCAACGTCTCGGCCGACGCCACGCCGACGACGCGCGTGTCGCTGAAAATGAACACCCAGCTGCACTACCGCCATGCGCCGATCGAGGACGTCTCCGACCTCTTCAAGTATGCGCTGACGGCCATGCCCAGCGAATTCCCGGCCACGCTGCCCGGCGAATCGTCCGACACCTTCACGCGCTTCGGCGTGACCGACGCCTGGAACGGCAGTCTGTTCACCAATCCCTATGCCCAGCTGTGCCGCGGGTACGGCGACCAGTTCCGTGGCCATTTCACCTCGGCGCTGACCGTGGATCAGGATCTCGGGTTCATCACCAAGGGCCTGAGCGCGACGGGAATGGCGACCTTCTACAACCGCGTCTATTCGGCCGTCTACCGCTCGTTCACGCCGTTCCTGTACAAGCTGACCGATTACAGCATCGACGATGCGGGCAATTACAGCTACGTGAGCGAATCGGCCAACACGGGCACGACCTATCTGGGCACCTCGCGCGGCAAGGACGGCTACCGCGAGCTGGCCTTTCAGGTGAAGTTGGACTATAACCGCACCTTTAACGAGAAACACGACGTGGGCGCCACGCTGGTCTACCACCAGAAGGAGCGCATGATGCACATCTCCGACTCGGAGGAGTACGCCGTGCTGCCCTATCGCCAGCAGGGTCTGGCCGGCCGCGTCACCTACGGATTCGACAAGCGCTATCTGGTGGAGGCCAATTTCGGCTACAACGGCTCGGAGAACTTCGCGCCGGGCAAGCGCTTCGGCTTCTTCCCCTCGGTGGCCGCAGGGTGGGTCGTTTCGAACGAACCCTTCTGGCGCGCCATCAAGGATAAGGTGAATCTGCTGAAATTCCGCGTTTCGTACGGTCTGGTCGGCAACGACGTCATCTCGTCGGAGTATGCCGACCGCTTCCCCTATCTGACCACCGTCGATATGGATCAGGGGTACGACGTCTACATCGGCACGAACCATATTCGGAAATACGGACCCATCTTGTCGGTCTACGGCAATCCCGACGCTACGTGGGAGGAGAGCCGCAAACTCGACGTGGGCGTGGAGATCGGCCTGTTCGACAGCCTGAACATCATCTTCGACTGGTTCAAGGAGAAGCGTTCGGGCATCTTCATGCAGCGCGCGTCGCTTCCCTCGTCGTTCGGCATGTCGAACATCACGCCCTGGGCCAATATCGGCAAGGTCGACAACCGGGGCGTCGACATCTCGGTCGACTACAACAAGGCCTTCTCGAAGGATCTGATCCTTTCGCTGCGCGGTTCGTTCACCTACGCGCACAACGAGGTGGTCGAGATGGACGAACCCGCCTACAAATGGGACTACCTCTCGAAGGTGGGCCATCCGATCAACTCGATCAACTGCCTGATCGCCGAAGGACTGTTCCAGGACGAGGAGGAGATCGCCTCGTCGCCCTCGCAGGCCGCCTATGCGACGGAGTTCCCTCTCAAACCCGGCGACATCAAGTTCAAAGACCTCAACGGCGACCGTGTGATCGACGACAACGACAAGTGCTGGTACGGCAACCCGACCGTGCCCGAAATCATCTACGGATTCGGATTTTCGCTCAAATACAAGGGCTTCGACTGCTCGGCCTTCTTCCAGGGACAGGGCAAGGTGTCGATCATCATGTACGACTCCCATCCGTTCGGCACCAAGGCGACGCCGGGCGGCGGCCTGATGCAGTGGATGGCCGACGAGCACTGGCGCGAAGAGGCGCCCGATCCCAACGCCCGTTATCCGCGTCTGTCGCCCGAATGGAATACCAACAACACGCAGGCCAACTCGCTCTACGTGCGCAACGGCCGGATGCTGCGTCTGAAAAATGCCGAGATCGGCTATACCTACAAGTTCATGCGCGTCTACGTGTCGGGCACCAACCTGCTCACCTTCTCTCCGTTCAAGTATTGGGATCCCGAAAAGGGATCGGGCAACGGCCTGAGCTACCCGCTGCAACGCACGTGCAACCTCGGTTTCCAATTCACCTTCTAACCCTACAACCATTCGACAGATCATGAAAAAGATAATCAGCATACTCGCATTCACCTCATTGCTGTGCTGCTCGTGCGACTACCTCGACGTCGTGCCCGAAGGCAAGGCGACCGAGGAGGACATCTGGAAAACGACCGAGCAGGCCGACAAGTTCCGCTACTACTTGCAGACCTACATGCCCAATCTGATCGGCTACGACTGGTCGCCCGACCAGTTCGCCGGCGACGATTTCATAACGGGTGCGCGCGGCACGACCTACTACTTTTCGAGCAAGAGCCTCCTCTACAACGAGGAGACGTCGAGCAACACCTATTTCGGCCGCTGGGAGCCGAGCAGCGTGAGCGGCGGTACCAACTACGACATCTACCGGGGTATCCGCTACTGCTACTACATGCTCGACAACGTTTATAAAGTGCCGGTCATCTCGCCCGAGAACGCCGACCGTTATGCCGGTGAGGCGTGGTTCCTGATCGGCTACTACCACCAGTGTCTGCTCGAATACTACGGGCCGGTGATTCTGGTGAAACGATTTATCCCGATCGATGCGCCCGAAGAGGAGATTTTCGTACCCCGTACGCCCTACGACGATTGCGTGAAGTTCATCGCCGACTGCTACGACAAGGCGGCCGGACTGCTGCCCGAGACGGTCGTGCCGGCCGAACTGGGTATGCCGACGAAGATGGCGGCGCTCAGCTACAAGGCACGCCTGCTGCTCTACGCCGCCTCGCCGCTGGTCAACGGCAATCCCGATTACGTAGGATTCAACAATCCCGACGGTACGCCGCTGATGAACACCACCTACGACAGGGAGAAATGGAAGCTGGCGATGGATGCCGCCGAGGCGGCGATCCAGCTCTCGGAGAAGACCGGCCAGAACGGCGGCAAGCAGAATTACTACCTCTACACGAATATCGATTCGACGCTCGATGAATTCGAACAGGGCGTGAAGAACTACCACGGCACCTTCGTCGATCAGTTGTGGAACGGCGAGGAGTTCATCATGGCCAAAGGCGCGGAAACGGGCATTCAGAACATACAGCGTTACGGCGGACCGCGTTCGATCGCAGGCGACATGTCGAAAGGCTGGAAGACGACGTGCGTGCCGACGATGGAGGCCGTCGAAATGTACTACACCAAGAACGGACTGCCGCTCGAAGACGACCCGCTGACCAAGGACGCCGACCTCTACCGCGTCGCGCCGGGCGACAGCACGGCGCTGCTGCACCGCAACCGCGAACCCCGCTTCTACGCCTGCATCGGCTTCGACCGCGGGACGTTCGAGATCGACGGTACGACCATCACGCTCAAACTGCGCGGCGGCGAGCTGCACGGCAGCACGTTGAAGGAGACCGACGAGTATCAGAGCTGCACGGGATACGTCTGCCAGAAATGGATCAGCCGGACGAGTTACTACGACAAGTCGCTGAACACCTATACCTACACCCGCTATGCCTATCCCTATCTGCGGCTGGCGGAGCTCTATCTGAGTTACGCCGAGGCCGATTTCGAGTACAACGGATCGCTGAGCGGCAAGTCGCTGGAATACATCAATCGGGTGCGCAGACGTTGCGGTCTGCCCGATTTCGAGGATTCGTGGGCGCTTGCGGGCGGTATTCCCTCGGGCCAGAAACTGCGCAAGGTGCTGCATCAGGAGCGTTCGATCGAGTTCCTGTTCGAAGGCCGCCGCTTCCACGATCTGCGCCGCTGGAAGGAGGCGCCCGAGGTGATGAACAAGCAGCCGCGTTCGTGGAACCGCGACGCCAAGACGCAGGACGACTTCTATCAGGTGATCCAGGCCGCTCAGGGAGGCCGCGTGCGCGTGTTCGAATCGCCGAAGAGCTACTGGCTGGCCATTCCGCTGAACCAGATCAACAAGAATCCGCAGCTGGTGCAGAACCCGGGCTATTGAAAAACAGGATGATAACGCACATTAAATGGTGAAAAGATGAAAAGACTATTGATATATGCCCTCTGCATCGGGTGGGCCGCGACGACGGTCGGATGCAGCGATGACGACGAACGACCTGTCGCTTTCGAGGTGTCGCAGGATACGCTGTTGCTCGACAGCGATGCGGGGACGGTACATGTGATCGTTTCGGCTCCGGGAGCGTGGACGATCACCGATATTCCCGAATGGGTGACGGTGGTTCCGACCGAGGCGGACGGCTCGCGCGAAATCACGATCGACTATTCGGAGAATCTGGACGCCCTGCGTGAAGCCGACTTGAAGGTGACGTGCAACGGCGAGTTCCGCTACATCGGTATCGGGCAGGAGGGTAAGAATCTCGCCGCGGCGCCTACGAACGTACGGCTCTATGCCAAGAGCACCTCGTCGCTGACCTTCGCGTGGGACGATACGAACGCCGCACGCACCTACACGGTGCAGTGTGCGGACGCACCTTCGGAGGATGCCGAGCTGATGGCGCAGTATACCTACACGTGGACGACCAAATCGACCTCCGACAAGTGGCCCTACGACTATCCTACGCGCATGACCTTCCTCGGCCTGATGAAGGGCGGCGACCGTTCGGTGGGTTCGGAGGAGAATCTGATCCGCCCGGGCAAGACCTACTATTTCCGCGTGCGCGGCGGCGGTGCGAACGACGAGGCCAAGTGGTCGGAGTGGATTTCGGCGACGCCCGAGACGCGCACTGCACCTGCGGGCGAGATCTTCTACGAAGGGTTCGACCGGGCCTGCGTGGGCGGCGGCGACTGGCTCAATCAGGCTGCGTGTGCCCGTACGAAGAACGACAATACGCAGACGAGTATTTGGAAACTGCAATGGGATACGGCCGTGAAAGCTGCCGTGACGACCTACGGCAACTACTACACGGCGGCCAATTTCAACGCCGAAGTCTACAAGTGGATCGGCTATACCCGCATTTGGGATCGGGGCACCGGCAAGGGCGACATACAGCCCTGTCCGGGCTACACGAAGTGCGGCAACGGCAGCAACGTGGGCGCGTTCCGCATCCTCGCGCTGGGCGCAGAGAAGCTGAGCGCGGAGGGCGACGCCGTGACGCTGACGTTCAAGGCGACGCCGTGGAGCGAGGTGACCACCGGTGCGGGGTACACGATGGACAACAAGCTGGTAGACGTCTATGTGAACGATGCAGTCGTGGCTGCCGATGTCCGCATCACCGATTCCGATGCCGCCGACGGAGATCCGGCCGTGTTGACGGATATGGTGTGGAAAGAGGTCGTGGTGGAGATTCCCAATCTCAAACCGGAAGATACGATCACGATCATGGGTAAGACGAACGAGGCGAAGGCCGGCAAGGGGCGTTTCTTCATCGACGATGTGTCGATCGTGAAGAAATAGCGGCAGTCGCCCGATAAGTACGAGGGAGTCCGTTTTGAAGCGGGCTCCCTCGTTTCGTCGCATGGCTGCGGGCGGATCGCAAGGCGGTGTCCGGACACCGGTCGTATTTTTCCCGCATCGCATCGTGCACGTCGTATCTGCGCATTGCGGCTGGGTGTTGAAATTTTAACGGATGACGGCTGTGGAGGGTGTCGTTCCCTGCCGACATGAAAAATCATGTCTTGTGGAGATTACACCCCGCCGTGCGAGGTAAGCGGCCGGGGAGGGGCGAAAATAAATCGCGGGTCAGGTCTCGGCCTTTGTCGTCTTGGAAAAATTGCGGATATGGTGCGGACACGAAAAAGCAAAATTCTGTCTGAATCGACGCGGTGGGGAAAGTGTGGAGAACATCCTCGAAACAGGAATCGCTTAATTCGCTGATAATGGCGAATTAAGCGATTCGTTCTGTACCCGGAGCCGGGGTCGAACCGGCACGATATTGCTATCATTGGTGTTTGAGACCAACGCGTCTACCGATTCCGCCATCCGGGCAAGGCCGTTCTTTCGTGAAAGAATCGGGTGTGCAAATGTAGGGATTTATTCTCAATTTGCAAATTCTGAACCGATAAAAATGGCTGTCGCGGTTTTTCCGCAGTCGTTACGGCCGCATCGCAGGGATACGGAGGTGCTGTATTGCGTCGGTAAGGGGCGTTCGGCGGTGCTTTCCGCATACAGGCTGAGAGTGGCGGAGATGTCGTGCGGCCTCGGAGGATTGCCGGCGGACGGTCAGGAGGATGCGAAGTGCTTGCGCAGGCGTTGCGTCCTGGCCGCACCGATCAGCTCGATGAGTTCCTCGTCGGAGGCGTTGCGGATGCGTGCGACGGTGCGGAAATGCCCGAGCAGCGTCTCGACGGTGCGGGGACCGATACCGGCGATGCCTTTGAGTTCGCTTCTGAGAAAGTCGTTGCTGCGTTTCTGGCGGTGGAAGGTGATGCCGAAGCGGTGCGCCTCGTCGCGGATATGGCACACCACTTTGAGCGGTTCGCCCGTGCGGCTGAGGTAGTAGGGCATCGGATCGCCCGGGTAGTAGATCTCTTCGAGCCGTTTGGCCAATCCCACGATCGGAACCTGTTTTTCGAGTCCCAGTTCGCACAGGACGGCATAGGCGTTCGAGAGCTGTCCCTTGCCGCCGTCGACGATCACCAGGTCGGGCAGCTCCTGTCCCTCGGCCATGAGGCGCGTGTAGCGGCGGAAGACGATCTCGCGCATCGAGGCGAAGTCGTCGGCTCCGACGACGGTCTTGATGTTGAAATGGCGGTACTCCTTGCGCGAGGGGCGGCCGTCGCGGAAGACCACGCACGAGGCGACGGGGTTCGTTCCTTGCAGGTTCGAGTTGTCGAAACACTCGATGTGGCGCGGCTGCCGCGGCAGCCGCAGCTCCTTCTGCATGGCGTTCATCAGCCGTTCGGTATGGCGTTCGGGATTCTTGATCTCCATGTTTTTGAGCTGCTCGGCGCGGTAGATGCGGGCGCTGCGCTCGGAGAAAGCCAGCAGGTCGAGTTTTTCGCCCCGCCTGGGTACGGTGAAGGTCACCCCGTCGAAGAGCATCGTAGCCGACGGCAGGAAGGGGACGATCACTTCGCGCGCCAGTTCGCCGCCGGCGATCTGCTCGACGACGTGCTGAATGGCCAGCGTCAGCATTTGCGCGCGGTCGGTATCGACGCCCGGCGTGAGCCGCACGGTCGAGACGGCCGTGATCGAACCGTTGCGGATGCGCAGGAAGTTGCAGTAGGCGGCATCGTCGTCCTCGACGAGCGAGAAGACGTCGACGTCGACGATGCGGGCGCTGACGATGACCGAACGGGCCGAATAGTTCTCCAATGCAGCGAGCCGCGATTTGTAACGCTGCGCCGTCTCGAACTGCAACGCCTCGGCCGCGCGGCGCATCTCCCCTTCGAGGTAGGCGCGCACGGGGCGCAGGTCGCCTTTGAGCACCGAGACGGCCATGTCGAGCAGCTGCCGGTACTCCTCGGCGCTCTGCGCGCCGATGCACGGCCCCTTGCAGTTGCCCAGGTGGTATTGCAGGCAGACGGTGTACCGGCCGCGCGCGATCGCTTCGGGAGCGAGATTGAGCGAGCAGGTGCGCAGCGGGATCACCTCGCGGATGAATTCCAGGATGCTGTGCTGCATCGTCACCGACGAGTAGGGCCCGAAGTATTGCGAGCCGTCGCGCTGCAACTGGCGCGTGGACTGGATGCGGGGGAAGTTCTCGCGGCGCACGACGATCCACGGGTAGGTCTTGTCGTCTTTGAGCAGGATGTTGTAGCGGGGTTGCAGCTCCTTGATGAGCGAATTTTCGAGCAGCAGGGCGTCGGTTTCGCTGTCGACGACGATGTGGCGAATCTCGGCGATCTGGCGCACCAGCACCCGCACCTTGGGGGGATGCTCCTTGTTCTGCATGAAATAGGAGGAGACGCGCTTGCGCAGGCTCTTGGCCTTGCCGACGTAGATGACCGTACCCGTCCGGTCGAGGAATTGGTACACCCCCGGTTCGAGCGGCAGCAGCGCTACCTGCTCTTTGAGCGGATTGCGGTCGGAGGGAGTCATCGCGGCGGTTATTTGGCCAGCAGCCACCAGAGGTAGGCGCCGTAAATAGCGAGGAAGAGCACCCCTTCCCAACGGTCGAGCGCACGGCGGCGGAAGGTGAAGGCGGCGGCGAAGAGGAGCAGCGAACTGAGGACGACGGCACCCAGCGTCACGGCGTCGATGCCGCCCGGCGTGAGCGGGACGACGGTGGAGCAGAGTCCCAGGATGAGCAGGATGTTGGCGATGTTCGATCCCACGACATTGCCCAGTGCGATGTCGGGCCGGCCCTTGACGACAGAGACGACCGACGAGGCCAGTTCGGGCAGCGACGTGCCGCCCGCCACGAGCGTAATGGCGATCACCGACTCGCTGACGCCCAGCTTGCGGGCGATGGCCACGGCGTTGTGGAGGAAGATTTCGCCGCCGAAGACCAACGCCGCCAGTCCCCCGACGATCATCAGCGCCATGAGCCAGCCGGCCATCGGCCGTGCGGCGGGCGTCTCTTCGGCCGGCTGCTCCCTGCGGGCTGCACGGGCGGCCGTCCAGACGCTCAGCACATAGAGCAGCAGCATCGCGAGCCCCTCGATGCGGCCGATGCGTGCCGGATGCGTCGGGTCGAGCACCTCGTCGGCCAGCACGGCGCAGAGCACCAGCGACGCCGCGACGCCGACGGGCAGGTCGCGCCGGATGTTCTGCCGCGTGAGCGGCAGCGGGCGGATCAGGGCGCAGACGCCCAGAATGATGAAGACGTTGAAGAGGTTCGATCCCACGACGTTGCCCACGGCCATGTCGCCCTCTCCTTCGAGGGCCGAAAGGAAGCTCACGACCAGTTCGGGCGTCGAGGTGCCGACGGCTACGATCGTCAGTCCGATCAGGAAACCCGGTACGCGGAAACGTTCGGCCAGCGCCACCGATCCGTCGGTGAGGTAGTTGGCTCCGGCCAGTATGAGAACGAGTCCTGCGAGGAGGTAGAGGTATTCCATAATGAGTCGATGTTGTACGATTCGTCGGTAAAGACGGGCGGTCGAACTGAAATCGGGTCGGTCCGATCTGTCGGAACGTCGTCTGTCCGGACGGAAATTCCGCATGGCAAAGATACGAATAAGCCGCGGGCAAAAGCAAATTTATTTGCATTTTGCCGAGGCGGAGTATCTAAGACGCAGTCAAAGATAGAAAATATCGTGCAATTATCCGCCGGCCGCCGGATCGGAATTTGGCCGTTCGGCGGAAAAAGCCTACCTTTGACGCAATTTCGGTTGGAAAAATGAAACTTCGGACGATCTTCGGTTGTGTGCTTGCCGGCGTGCTGTGGGTGCTGCTCGCGGCCGACGCCCGGTGCGTCGCATCCGACGGGGAGACGCCGCTGCCCGCTCCGAGCGAACTGACGCGGCAAGTGCCGGTGCGCGTGGCCGACGCCTACGGTCTGCGGGCGCTGTTGGTGCGGTTGAGTTTGGAGGCGGGCGATACGTCCGCATTCGACCGGATGCAGGATCTCGGCCGGGACTTTCCGTCCCGCGACGGAGCGTCCGGCGGGTGGGGACAGGATGCCTCATATGTCCTGTCGGCGGTCGAACGGCGTGTGCCCGGCGACGCGGATCTGATTCTCCTGCTGCGGAAAATCCGGATTTAGCGGATGCTCCGACCCCTGCCGGTCGAGGGTTCTTCCCGCCGGCGCGCAATTTGCCGTTGCGCAATCTTTCCGACCGTTTTCGACCGGCGGGTGCCGAAACTGCCCGAATTGTGCCGAATGCGGAAAATAAAGAAGGAAAATTTTCGTTTTCGATCAGGAGGACCGCATTGTCGGCAGGCTCTTCCGGGTGCAGAAAACATCTCTTGTAAATAAACGGATTTAAAGCGATCGAGTAATTATGATTACAACCATGCTCATCCTGTTTGTCGTAGGCTATGCCTTCATTGCCTTCGAACACAAAACGGGAATCAATAAATCGGCCATCGCCCTGCTGATGTGCGGTATTCTTTGGAGTATTTTCAGTCTGGAATACCCCTCCGCCCTGCCCGGTCTCACCCAGACGACCGTGAGCGACGAGATCCTGCGGCATCTGGGATCGACGTGCGAAATCCTCGTCTTCCTGATCGGAGCGATGACGATCGTCGACCTGATCGACTTCCACGGAGGGTTCGAGTTCATCACGCGGCGCATCACCACGCGGCGCAAGGTGCGTCTGCTGTGGCTGGTGGCGCTGCTCACCTTCTTCATGTCGGCGCTGCTCGACAACATGACCACGACGATCATCATGGTGATGCTTCTGCGCAAGATCGTCCCCACGACCAAGGAGCGGATGCTCTTCGCCTCGGTGATTGTCATTGCGGCCAACAGCGGCGGCGCGTGTTCGCCCATCGGCGACGTGACGACGATCATGCTCTGGATGAAGGGCAACGTCTCGTCGGCCAAACTCATCGAGAGCCTCCTGCTGCCCTGCCTCGTGTCGCTCGTCATCCCTCTGGTCATCGCTTCGCGCTGGCTCAAAGGGTCGCTTCCTGAAACCGATCCGGCCGATGCAGGGTCGTCGCAGCCCGATTATATCTCCGACGGCGAGAGCCGCGCGATCCTCTTCCTGGGCTGCGCCCTGCTGGTGGCCGTTCCGGTCTTCAAGAGCGTGACGCACCTGCCGCCCTACATGGGAATGGTCACGGCGCTGGGCATCATGTGGGTCTTCACCGAGCTGATGTACCGCCGCAAGCGCAACATCGAGGAGTCGATCAAATGCCGCGTGGCGAAGGTGCTCAAACACATCGACATGTCGACGATCCTCTTCTTCCTCGGTATCCTGATGGCCGTGGCGGCGCTCGAAAGCGCGGGCATCCTGTCGGGTTTCGCCACGGGACTCAACGAACACCTGCACAACGTCTACGCGATCAATACGTTGATCGGCATCCTTTCGTCGGTGGTCGACAACGTGCCGCTCGTGGCGGCGTCGATGGGCATGTATCCGATTCCTGATGCGGCGGCCGTGGCGGCGAGCGCCGATCCGACCTATGCCGCGATGTTCGTGCAGGACGGTGTTTTCTGGCATCTGCTGGCCTACTGCGCCGGCGTGGGCGGCAGCCTGCTCATCATCGGCTCGGCGGCCGGCGTGGTGGCGATGGGCCTGGAAAACATCAACTTCGTATGGTATTTCAAGAAGATTTCGCTGATGGCCTTCGTCGGTTATCTGGCCGGCATCGGGGTCTGTATGCTCGAAGTGTTTCTTTTCGGAATTTAGCCCGCATGAACGGAGCGGATCGGGCGGACTTGCCGAAAAGTCCGCCCGATTTTCGTATCTTGCGGGGGAAAACGAACGAGTTTATGAGGATTTACGAAGCGACCGAACCCTCCGACCTGTTGGCGGAGGCCTTTGCGCGGCTGCTGCCGCAGCTGTCGGAACGAATGACGGCACCCGACCGGGAGGCCGTCGCACGGATCGTCGCCTCGCCTGCGACCCGTCAGCTGGTCGCCGCAGCGGAGGACGGCCGGATCGTCGGGTTGCTCAGCGTGGCCCTTTACGACGTCCCTTCGGGGCGCAAGGCGTGGATCGAGGACGTGGTGGTGGATGCGGCGACGCGCGGTCGCGGCATCGGCGAGGCGCTGGTACGCGAAGCGCTGGCGTTGGCGCGCCGCGAGGGCGTCGCACGAGTGATGCTCACCTCGAATGCGACGCGCAGGGCGGCCCACCGGCTCTATGAACGAATGGGGTTCGTGCGCTACGAGACGGATTGTTTCCGGCTCGATCTATGATTCCTGCGGCAGATCGCTCAGGTCGAGCGTCTCGCCGGCGAAGGGTTCGCCGGTGAGCGGCAGTACCATGGCGCGGTCGTGCGCAGGGTCGCCCGTGCCGAAGTCGAAGTCGTCGTGCGTACGGAAGCACGCGGGGTAGTCTCCTGCGAAACCGAAGCCGGCATACCAGCGTCGCAGCTCCTCGCTGCCGGGGATGAGCGCGGCGTAGCGGAATCTTTCGGCGCGGCAGCGGTCGAGCGCTTCGCGCAGCAGTCCGCCGGCCAGTCCCTGCTGCCGGCAGTCGGGCGCCGTCGCCACGGCGTAGATGTAGGCCGTATCGCGGAACGGCACGATGTGGAGCATCGCCGCGATCCGCCCGTCGCGTCGTGCGACGAGGCATCGCCGTTCGTCGTAGCGGCTCAGCAGAAACTGTTCGACATCGTCCTGCGTGTCTTCGGGGAAGCAGGCGAGCCACAACGCGCGGAGCTGCAACTGCTCCTCGGTGAGCCGTTGCGCCGTGAGTTTCGGTTGCAGGAAAAGGGGGTGGTAGGAGAGTTTCGACTGCCGCAGCCCTTCCAGTCCCAGATCCTCCTCGCGGTCGATGAGGGTGTAGTGCGGCGGCAGGTGTTGCGCGAAGAGACGGTTTATCATCGTGAAGGCGCCGTCGTAGCGGGTGTCGGCCTTCTCGACGTGGATGCAGAAGGCTTCGTCGTTGATGGCCGATCCGATCGTGAAGGCCACGAGCTTCTCCCTGACGAAGAGCGCGCCTCCGCGCAGTTCCAGCTCCCCGAAGTGGTTGAATGCCCGTTGCATGGCGCGCTGTTCGGCCGTCAGTTCGGCCGCATGGCTGTCGTGGCCGGCGCGCCATTCACGTTCGAGGCGCATGCATTCGGGGGCGAGTGCAGGCGTCAGTTCCTCGTAGCGGTAGTCGTAGGCCGCTTCGAACCGGTTGATATGGTTGCGTTTGGGCTGGTAGCGCCGTCCCGTGAGGTTGCGCAGGTCGTCGGCGCGGTAGACGTAATCCTCGTAGTCGCGGTTGCGCCAGATGCCGAATTCGGGATGGGCGCGGCGCACGGCTGCGGCCCCTTCGGGCGTAAGTCCCGAAATGCGCAGCGGTTGTCCCGCGGCGCGGGCGTCGGCTTCGAGACGGGGGATGAGGTGCGTGAAATCGCCCTCGCCCAGCGGTTGCATGTAGCCGATGTGATGGCTGCCGTCGATGTAGAAGCGGATCAGCAGAAAACCCTCCTCGACGCACCATGCGCTGCGGTAGGTGCCTTCCCAGCAGTACATGTTGGCGAAGGCCAGATCGCAGTTGCAGATGCCCGAAGGGCGGGTGAAGTGTTCGATGGCGGCCTTGTCTTCGAGCCGCACGGGTCGGAATTCCATAGGATTATTCGACGGTGAAATCTTTTTGTTCGAGGTGACGGTAATATTGCTGGACGAAGGCTTTGACGCGTCTTTCCAGCGCTGCCGCTTCGGGATCGTTTCTCAGATCGTGTTCGCGGCGCAGGTCGTCCGTGCGGTAGGAGCCGGTCGTGCGCCGCTCGTCGAAGAAGAGCAGGCGGTCGCCGCCGACGGCCTCGAATCCGCTGTCGTAGGCGAGGGCGAAGCCCCCTTCGGGGGTCTGTTCGCCGAAGAGGTCGCGCCCGAAAGCGAAGTAAGGCTCGCGGTTGCCCATGAGTCCGAGCAGCGTGGGCATGAGGTCGATTTGCGAGACGGCCTCGTCGTAGCGGCCGCGCAGTGCGCCGTCGGGGGTGTACAGTAGGCCGATGATGTGGTGGTCGCCGGGGAAGACGCGCGTGGCGTCCGCGAATTTTTCACTCGATACATGATCGGCCACGAATACAAAAACCGTGCGACGGAACCACTCCTCGCCGGCGTAACGCGCGAAAAAGCGGCGGAAGGCGTTGTCGGTGTAGGCCACGCACTTGTGGTTGCGCGTAAGCCCTTCGGGCAGCAGGTCGCGGTAGGCGTCGGGAACGACGAAGGGGTGGTGCGACGAGAGGGTGAACAGCGCGGCGAAGAAGGGTTCGGGCAATGTGTTCATCTCCTCGCCGGCGTATTGCAGGAAGGATTCGTCCCAGATGCCCCAGTAGCCGTCGAAATCGTCTCGGCCGTGCCTGGCCTCGTAGTCCTCGCGGCTGTACAGGCGTTCGATGCCTGCCGAACGTGCATAGGCGCCGAAACCCATCGAGCCGGCCGCCGAGCCGCAGAAAAAGGCGGTGGCGTAGCCCTTGTCGCGCAGGATACGCGGCAGCTGCCGCGTCGGTGCGAGCGCCTGCGGCATCAGCACGAAGGGGGTCTTGAACGAGGGGATCGATCCCAGTACGGCGGGCAGCGCCTGAATCGAACGGGTGCCGTTGGCGTACATGCGTTCGAAGCAGTAGCCCGCCTGCATGAGCGAATCCAGAAACGGCGTGTAGCCCTTGACCTGCCGGTCGGCGTAGAGTTCGGGATGGAGGTGGGCCGAGTGTTCGGCCGACATGCTCTCCATGACGAAGACCACCACGTTGCGTCCTTCGAGCGGTGCCGCGCCGACCGAGTCGGGACGGTGGACGGGCGTGTAGATACCGTCCAGTTCTTCCGGAGCGAAGTAGCGTTCGTAGTTGATCTTTCCGCCCGACCCCACGGTGCGCAGGATGCAGAAGGGGTTCGAGAGGATCAGGTTGGCGCGGGCGTTGTCGGAGGCGTAGAGCGTGGCGTTGGAGAGCGTGACGGGGCGCGTCATGCGCGTGACCCCCCCCCGCATTCCCGCTACGGAGAGCAGGGCGGCGACGACGAGCAGAACCGTACCGCCGCCATAGTAGCAGAGCGGACGACGGCAGAGCGGTTCGGGGCGCGCCTTGCGGCCGCCGGCCAGCGCCAGCAGAGCGATCAGGCCGATCCCTGCGAGCAGCAGGGGGATGTTCTCGGCCATGAATTTGCCGACGAGTTGCAGCGAATTGTCGTTGTCGGCGAAGAAGATCTCTTCGGCCGTGAAACGTTTCTGCGTATAGCGGAAATAGACCGCATCGCCGAGGTTGACCGCCACGACCAGCAGGGCGTTGACGACGACGTAATAGAAGTAGAGCATCCGCTGCCACCAGCGCCGTTCGCGCAGATGGAGCGGGATGAGCGAGAGCACGATGAGCAGGGCGTTGGCGTAGAGCACCGACACGGTGTCGAACAACAGTGCACCCCTTGCGAGTGCCGGTAGTTCGGCGTCCGCGAGGGGGCCGATGCCCGCATAGTTGTAGCGCCAGAAGATCGCACGACAAATCGCCAGCACCGCATAGAGCAGTGCCAGCCGCCACGCCAGCAGGGCGATATGGCTTTTCAGCAGCCGTTTCATGATCTCTCTCGATCGGGGTGTTCGCACGCCTGCCGGCTCCTGCACCGGCGGGCGGTCACTGCCTGCGGCCTGCTACTCGCAGGCTTTGAGCGACATGTCGAGCGAACGGATCTGGTGCGTGAGCGCGCCCACAGAGATGAAGTCCACGCCCGTCTCGGCGTAGGTGCGCAGCGTATCGAGCGTGATGCCGCCGCTCGACTCGGTTTCGCAGCGTCCGGCGACCTTTTCGACCGCCTTGCGCGTCATCTCGGGCGAGAAATTGTCGAACATGATGCGGTCGACGCCGCCTGCCTCGAAGACGAGGTCGATATCTTCGAGCGTGCGGACTTCGCACTCGATCGGGATGTTCTTGTCGCGCTCGCGCAGGTATTGCTTCGCGCCGCGGATCGCGGGGACGATGCCGCCGGCGAAGTCGATGTGGTTGTCTTTGAGCAAGATCATGTCGAAGAGACCCATGCGGTGGTTCTCGCCGCCGCCCAGTTTGACGGCCATTTTGTCCAGCACGCGCATGCCGGGCGTCGTCTTGCGGGTGTCGAGCACCTTGGTGTGCAGCCCTTCGAGCCGCGCCACGTAGACCGCCGTCTGCGTGGCTACGCCGCTCATGCGCTGCATGATGTTGAGCA
>CEAF01066133.1_pt1 | contig 52336 bp, 46 predicted proteins | sample 557431 | NCBI WGS metagenome assembly CEAF01 (sample SAMEA3182068, study PRJEB8094) | gut metagenome | biome: human; feature: gut; material: Stool; isolation source: human stools | place: Canada | collected 2013-11-18 | reverse complement strand
TTCATTTAAATTAGTATATTCTATTTTTTCATTGTCTAAAAAAATATTTTCTTTGATACTCAACTGAAATTTTATATAATCTTGAAACATACAGCTTAAATATTGCTTATATTCCTCCGGTTTGCAAATACAAACATCCTTACCTCCTACTAAGATTTTCCCTTCTTTTACTTTGTAAAATCCCAACAATAAATTTATTAATGTGCTTTTTCCACTTCCATTTTTGCCAACAATAGCTACTTTTTCTCCATAATCAATTTTTAAATTCAAATCATGAATAGTGTCTTTATTTTGCCCCGGATACGAAAAAGTCACATTGTTAAAACATATTCGCATTTTTTGCTCTACATTGTTGTCTTCTGGAAAAATATTATCACACTCTTCTTCTAACTTCATAAATTTTTTCCAGTCATTAAGATACAGAGATAAATTTTCTATTTCCGCTAATTGTGATATAGTCACTGATAAACTATTAACTATTTCATGTACAATACTATAAACCAGAACAAAAGTTCCCATCGTCACATTTTCATCAATTTCTATTAAATAAAATACTAGTCCTAAACATACTCCTACCGACAAGTTTCTTACAATACTTACTAGTATATTTAAAATATTTTTTTTCTTATCAAATAGATATTCAATATTAAATATTTCACATTGCAATTTTTTTATTTTTTTTTCCAAATATTCTACCAAATTAAAAACTCGAATATCTTTTGCATATTTTCTGTTTAGCAAGGCATCTATCCAATATTTTAAGTATCTATCTAAGGTATTAATTGATTTGTATTGGCTATAATATTTTTTATTTTGTGAAAGTAAAATAAAAAAATATGGTATGTTACTGATTATCAATACAAACGGAAAATACCACTCTACTGAAAAAAGGATAATTGCACTAGTAAATATAGATATAATAGGCGATGCTATAACAAAAAAAATATCCATTGTGTTAATAATCTCATCAATCAACTTATTTGATATCCTCTCAATTAAATTATATTTTTCTACATCCTCGAATAAGTCGATTTTTATCTTACCTAATTTTTCATTGACTTGATGTGCCACATTATCCTTTAAATTTAGTTCTCCTAACATTTGAATATGATTCTGAATATTCTCTATGATTTCTACAATTATTTGTACTAATAAATATACTAATACAATAACTAACATTCTTGAATATGAAAAAGACTTTCTAGACATTTCATCAACTAGTATTTTATATATATATGAAACCACAGGTGAACAGATAGAAATGAGCAAAAGTAACATTGCAGAAATATATATGTATTTGGTTCCTTTTAGTATTTTTTTAATAACTATCAAATTACATATTTTCTCTGTCATATTAGTTAGTCTCCTTAATTCTATTGTTTATATAGCAATAATATTTTTCATTATGTTCCATTAATTCCTCATGTGTACCAGTTTCCAATATTTTTCCATTTTCCAAATACACAACTCTATCCATTTTGGATAATATCCCTATCCTGTGTGTTACAGCCACTACAGTTTTCTCCTCAAATAACGAATCTAAAAGTTTGTATGCATTTTCCTCTGCGACTGGATCCAATGCTGAAACAAACTCATCCAAAAAAATAATATCTGCGTCACAAGCAATGCATCTACAGAGAGCCATTCGTTGCCATGCACCACCCGATAATTCTATACCACTTTCAAAGTACTCTTTCCCAACTTTTAATTCTAAATCATATCCATATCTTTTTATAAAATTATCACCTGCTCCTTTTTCCAAAGTATATAATATAAAGTTATCTTCATATAGCTTTTTCAAATTACCAAATCCAACATTTTCCCTTATTGATGTATAAAATTTAGCATGGTCTTGAAACACCGCACTATATTTTTTTGTCCTTCTATATATTTTTCCTTCCTTAGGATATACTAATCCCATCATCAATTTAATTAATGTACTCTTCCCAGAACCATTCTCACCAACAATTGCAACTTTCTCACCTTTACTTATTTTTAAATTTATTCCCTTTAATACTTCTCTTTCCTTGTAAGCAAACTTTACATTCACAAATTCTATTTCATATTTTAAGTCACCCAGATTGCTAATTTGTGTCCTTGCGTTGCAATTAATGATTGCGCTGTCCTTTTCAATACTTATAAAGGCATCAATATAATAAAAATTTTTTTTAATCTCTGGATATATGTTCAAAAGGCTTCCTAGACTCGAAATGAATGTACCATGACATTGAATCAAAAAAACCACACCACCTATTTCAATTTTATTTGCAATAAGAGCCCCGACAAGTAATCCATAAAAAATGCCTTCTAATATATACATAAATAAAGACCAACCTATATTTATCTTAGTCCATTTTGCACTAAATTTTTTATTAATATTTTCAATCTCTCTAAATACTTTTCTTCTTTTATTTTCTATCCATTCTGCGAGATTAAAGAATCTTATTTCCTTAACACACTCCTTTTTCCATAGAATTTCATTGTAATATTCTATATTACGCTTCCTTGCTTCTGTTTCCTTCATTACTTTAATAGTATCCTGCATGCTACTATTAATAAAAACATTTTGAAGAATACCCATTAATAGAAATATAAAAAAGAAAACTATACTTTCATTTATTATCATCTTTACAATGAGTATGAATGCTATTGTTCTCCCTAACACTTCAGATGTTGAAAAAAAAACAGCAGAAAAACTATTTTTAACAGCCTCTTGAGCACGTTTTAATTTAATATAAAGTTGTTCATTATCTAGATAATTTATTTCTACTTTAGAAACATAATCAAATAACGTTGAATATAATGCTAATGAAATTTCGTTTTGAATTCTTTTTTTTAACATTTGAATTGCATTCGATATAATAACACTTAATACCCCATTTCCCACAATTAACCCAAGCATGAACACACTGCTACATCCCCCGCCTCCCCCAATACTTTCCACTAATTTCTTATAACATATTAGGTTAAACGGCTGTATTACATACAATAATAAATTTATTACACAAAATTTTATGCATTGCCCTCTACCTGCTTTATATACTTTCTTTAAAGCATAAATATAATCTTTTATCATTAATATTTCTCCTCGTATAAACAAATGTGGCCTTTCTAAATAGAAGGGCCACATCTCTTATAATATCAGCCTTTCGCTCCTAACACGAACACTACTACATCTCACAAATCAGTAGCTGATATCTAGGTATTACTTAATTATAATTCTTACATGAAAAATTGCTTCCACTGCATGAATGTTTGCTATCACAACTAAATGAATCAAACCATCCACCACATGAAAAGCTGTTTGAGCATGTACCTCTTGGATTCAACTTTTCAGTATTTGCCACTGTAACACTTGGTTTTGAATACTTCATCACAATATCCCTCCTGACTAATTATAATTTTGGCAATTTACTTTTTTAGTGCATGTAAATTTGCTGCACGAAAAGTGATTACCATCTGTTCCACATGTGTATCCATTATTACATGTAGCACCGCGTGGATCGATTGCTTCAATATTTGTTACTCCTACTGTTGGTTTTGAGTATTTCATCTTTTTGTCTCCTTTCAACTCATTTAGACTTTCATTTATGTTAAGATATAGTAGTGTCATTTAATTTCGATTTAGACAATTCTATTATCTTTTTTGCATAATCTATCTTACGAAATGAACAATCACCATCTGTTTCTTGTATCCCACCTCTTTGTATACAATCTGCAACACATCCCCGGCTACATACACCTTTCCAAACACAACTTGTACATTCCTTCATATAAAAAGTTCCTGTGTATAAAAAATTAATTAAATTTTCAAACTTTTTAGACTTTATAATTTCACATAGATTTTGATCATTGATATTTCCAACTGAATATATTACATCACTAAAACTTTGGCATAAATACACATTTCCAGCAGAATCTATCCTCGGATTAATTTCTACCCAATCTTTTTCTTTCTCAGGTAATATTAATGGGCATCCTCCGGTATATAATGTTGGTAATTGGAACTTAGGTAAATACTTTTCTTTCAGTTTCTGTAATCTTGAGTCATTCTCAAGACTCTCGCCTATCTGAGCTCGCTCCTCCGATGTTAGTGCCAATTTTTCTGTATTGCTTTTGGCTCTTCCAATTTCAATCACAGCCCCCAGTAATACGTTAAACAGTCCTTTGTCTGCCAAAGATTCCACTGTATTTACAAAATCATCTTTATTGATTTGAGTCATCGTATATCTAACTAATATTTTTTCAACATTAGCCTCTCTCAAATTTTCCAAACCAATCATTGTTTTTTGTAAACTTCCCTCACCACACATCGCATTATGTAATTCCGGTTTTGTGCTATTTATACTAATCTGCATACTGATATTTCTGTCTTTTATTTTTTTTGCAATTTCCTTAGTAATCAATGTTGCATTTGATATCATTAAAATATTTCTAACACCTGATTCAATAGCCATATCTGCGAAATCCCAAATTTGGGGATGTAATAAAGGTTCTCCTCCAGAGAATGAAATATAAGGTTCTATATCACGATCATAACAGTTCAATATATTTTGAAAAGCCTGTTCACTTATTTCCTCTTTCAGTTCTCCTGAATCGTTATAACAATGTTTACATCTCAAATTGCATCGTGATGTCAATTCGATATAACATCCGTCCAATCTATATTTATTCCCATTCAAAAATTTTATATCTTCCATTTTTCACTCCTCCACTTCCTTTATTAAACCTGCTTTCACCATATCACTTAAGGCATCATTGCAATCCGATACAACATCCTCCAATACTAACTCATCTTTGTTGGCACATAAACCAAAAAGAGCTGCACTTATTTCATCCGAGCTTTGTCCATTACAAAGTTCAAATAATTTTTGCGCTGTTTGATTTAATACAATTAACAAATTTCCTTTTGAATTTAAAACAACAAGATTATCTCCTTCCTTCTGCATAATAACTTGTTCGGTAGTCTTCTGTAACACTTTTTTCATTTTCTATGCCTCTCTTTCTCTCCGTTTTTATCATTATACTCTTTCAACACCACTTCTATATAACTCGTTGTTTTTAGGTCTCTATATGTAATTTTTTCTTTTATAGCTCCTTTGCGGTTGTATAAATAGTTGTATTTACGGTTGTATTATTTATTGCCTTTAATGGTTATATTTAAACTATAAAATAATAACCAGAGGTACAGGTCATGTTTAAAATAGAAAAAGCATTTTCACGCGCTAACATTCCAAAGACAATCCGTTTCACGGATGACCTTGATGCAAAACTGACTAAAGTTGCAAAAGGAGAACAGATTTCTTTTAATGAGCTTGTTCTGCGCTGCTGTCAGTATGCACTGGATGAATATGACGGAAATGTTGATTTGCAGAATGCAGGGAAATACACAGATGATTAATATAGCCATATGCGATGATGATGTGGCGATGACCGCCACCATAGAAAAAATGCTTTACGTAATAGCGAAAGAACAGAACATTAAGATAAGCAGTGCCGTCTTTTTTGACGGCTCTACGCTTGTTGCCAATATCCGACAAGGTGTATGCTACGACCTGATATACCTTGATATTGAAATGCACAATGTCAACGGCATCAATGCGGCTGAACTGATAAGAAACATGGAGATTCCGGCACTGATCATTTATGTTTCCAGTTATGAAAAATATCTGAAAGAGCTGTTCAGTACAGAACCTTTCCGATTTCTTTCAAAACCGATATGATTATTCCGGGGATCTCTGAGCCACCTGTCCGGACTTTGAGAGCCACCATTCCGGAGAATGAGCGCCATATATTCCGGTAATTCAGAGCCGCCTTATTGGGCTCTATTACATATATTTCCTTTATACTGTAAATACACACCTTTGGTGTGAATACAGATAAAGGAGGTCGTAAGTTATGACCAAGTATCGTGAAATCCTACGCTTGAAAAGCTTAGGATTCAGTGAGAGGAACATCGCACAGAGTTGCGGTGTATCCAGAAACACAGTCGCTAAGGTTTTGAAAAAGGCAGCGGAAATCAATCTTTCATGGCCGCTGGATTTCGACATGACCGACAGCGCACTAGAGGAGCTGATGTTTCCTAAGGATAAGTCGGCAACGAATAAACGCATGCCAAACTTTGACTACATCCGCAAAGAACTTCTGCGGAACGGCGTAAACAAAAAGCTTCTCTGGGTAGAATACTGCGAGGAGTGCCGCATGAGCAGCGAAGAGCCTCTAATGTATTCTCAGTTCTGCTACTATATCCAGAAGGATGAAGAAAAACGCAGGGCTACCATGCATATCCCCAGAAAACCAGGTGAACAGATTGAAGTTGACTGGGCCGGTGATCCTGCTCACATCATTGATCCGGACACCGGGGAAATCACGGATGCATGGATATTTGTAGGTGTATTAACTTACAGTCAGTATGCTTTTGTAAAAGCATATATGAATGAGAAAACCGACAACTGGATCAAAGCTCATGTCCAGATGTTTGATTTCTTTGGCGGTGTCACACCTATGCTCGTTTCTGATAACTGTACAACCGCAGTGAATCATAAAAAGAGTGACTGGTACAACACTGCCTTAAACACAACTTATCATGAGATGGCAGAACATTATAATCTTGCCATCCTTCCGGCCAGAGTCCGGAAACCTAAGGATAAACCGAATGTAGAGGGATCAGTAGGAAAGATATCCACATGGATAACAGCAGCCCTTCGCAATGAGCAGTTTTTCTCTCTTGCAGAATTGAATGCTTCAATCCGTGAAAAACTGGATGCCTACAATGCCCGTAAATTCCAGAAAAAGGAATGTAGCAGACTCAGTTTATTTCTTGGGGAAGAAATGCCATTACTGGCGCCGTTGCCTGCTACACCTTTTGAACTGGCTGAGTGGAAACAAGCCACCGTCCAGTTTAACTATCACATCGCAGTAGACAGAATGTTCTACTCCGTGCCTTATCAGTATATCAAAAATAAGGTTGATGTGCGTATAACAGATACAACGGTTGAAATATTTTATAATCACAATCGTATTGCCTCTCACAGACGGCTCTATGGAAGAAGCGGTCAGTATTCTACAGTGACAGAACATATGCCACCGGAACACCAGAAATATCTGGAATGGAACGGTGAACGGTTCCGTAAGTGGGCTGATTCGATTGGAATTAACACAAGTAAGGTTGTCGATGCAATACTTACCTCCGGCAGGATTGAACAGCAATCCTACAGAAGCTGCATGGGATTATTGAAACTGGCAGAAAAACATTCGCCAGAAAAACTGGAACAGGTCTGCGCCACGGCGCTCTCTTATTCCGGTAAACCCAGCTATAAAAGTATCAAAAATCTATTGGCCGCAACAAAGGATGAACCTGATACCGGATCAGAATCATCTCAGGCAGTAAAACCACACGGCATAACCAGAGGAGCCAGATACTATGGAGGTAAACAAGCATGACAAATCAAAGTACAATCGATAAACTTATTGAAATGCGTCTGACTGCTATGGCAGATGCATTCCGCATCCAGATAGATGATCCTGCAATGAAGGAAGTTCCATTCGAAGATCGGTTCGGCATGCTTATTGATGTCGAATACAGCAACCGTAAAAACAATCGTCTGAAAAGACTGATCCGTCAGGCTGAGTTTGAACAGCCAGATGCCAGCATCGCAGCGATCGATTACCATTCTGGACGAAAGCTGAACAAAGCACTGATCAACCGTCTGGCAACCTGTGAATACATTACAGAATACCGGAACATCTTTATTACTGGAGCAACTGGGAGTGGTAAAACTTATATGGCCTGTGCTTTTGGTATGGAAGCATGCAAGCGCTATTACTCAGTACGGTATGTACGACTTCCCGATCTATTATTGGACTTACAGACTGCCAGGGACAATGGGACTTTCGCAACTGTCCTGAAGAAATATACCAAGCCAATAGTATTGATCATTGATGAGTGGCTGCTTCTTAAACTGACAGAAGCTGAAGCCAGAAATCTTTTTGAACTGATACATAAAAGACGTAAAAAATCTTCAACGATCTTTTGTTCTCAGTTCCGTGAAAGTGAATGGTACCAGCAAATCTGTGATGGTGAAAGTACTCTTGCCGATGCTATCATGGATCGTATATCGTATGATTCCTATAAGATCGATATTGAAAGTGTTGACCCGTCTAAAGACCTCTCTATGAGAGAAATATATGGACTGGATCCAGCAATGGCAAAGTAAACTTAATAAACAAAATGGAGTGGCTCCGTTAGTCCGGACAGGTGGCTCTCGCCACACCGGACTGGCGGCTCTGCCGTACCGTAATATTCAACCGATAATACCGGAAGATTTTCAGGCGGCATTCATGGCAGCATATAAACGTATCAGACGCAAGCCGGAATATTTTACTTTCACCTATAATAAGGAATACGTCAAGGTTCTGCTGGACAGGATATACTTCTTTGAAAGCAGCAACAGAATCATACATATTCATATGGCGGATGATGCAAAGGATGATAATACAGATGAAACCTTAAACAGGTTTTATGGGAAAATGAGCGATGTGGAAAGACAGCTTTCAGAAAGTAACGGAAGATTTATCAGAATACACCAGTCCTATCTTGTGAACTTTGACTATATCAGACAGATGAATTTTTCCGGTGTAACCATGTCTGACGGCACACAGCTACAGATAAGTGAAGACCGGCAGAAAGAGGTCCGCATCCGCTTCTGCCGAATGGCCGGTATGGAGGGAAGCGGTGATGAATGAGTATGGCATTCTGAATATCCTGATGGTATTTTTTCCCGCACTGATTGTCAGTGTGTATCTGAAAGCATTTCATAATGATAAGAAGTCCCGTACCACAGTCTGTGCTTCGGCATGGGGACTGTATATCATCTTCCAGTGCTGGGTAATGGCATCACATGCCAGCCATCCATTGCTGGTTCTTATCGTAAATATCCTGCTGATATTCCTCATCTACGAAGTTTCCTATCAGGTGGACTTTAAAACAGCACTGTTTCGTGCGGGTTTTTTTTATGTTTTGTGGATGCTGGTAGAAATAGCAACAAACTATATGCTGGGAAAGCTGGGCAATACGACCGTTCCTTCCAGCTTTCTCGTAGGCAGTATAATTTCAAAACTGATTATGTACATAGCGGTTCATATTTTTAAGCGTTTGCATAAAAAGGATTTCAGCACTGGTATTTCCCAAAAATACTGGATACGGCTCTGCTTTGTTCCCGTGGTTACAATTTACATCATACATAACACGTTTTTCCTGACTGCCCGGAATCAGCGGAATATTTTCTTCCTGCTGACAGCAGTATTCATGATCTTAGTAAACTATATCGTATTTGACGTATATGACAAACTGGGCAGCCAGTTGGATACGGAAAAGAAGAATCTTGTCTATGAACAGCAGATAGCTCTGTGCAACAAGCAGGCTGCAGAAAGGGAAAATGCCTATCAGGAAACGCGGAGGGTAAGACATGACCTGAACGGCTATCTTGTTGATTTGAAGGCATCCATCCAGTCGGGCAGGTTTGAAGATGCCGAAGCCAAGATTGATAACATACTGAGCCATAACAGTCTGTACGGTGATGAGGTATCGCGCAGCGGAAATCTTGTCATAGATTCCCTTATCAATTACAAATATTCCCTTGCCCAAAAAGAGGGGATTGAAATGAAATGTTATGTATTTGTTCCGGAGACGCTGGACTTTGACGGCGCTGATTTGTGTATCATACTGGGGAATCTGCTTGACAATGCGCTGGAAGCCGTTAAGAATCTCCCGGCAGAGAAAGGCAGAATAGAGCTGTCAATGTCTCAGGTAAAGGGAAGTCTCAGCATTGTGGTAAAGAATCCCTATGAAGGGAAGATACTGGAAGACAGGAACGGGCAGCTATTGACAAATAAACCGGACAAAAAGAACCATGGGATAGGGCTGGATTCCGTACGCAGGGCTGTAGGAAGATACAATGGGGAACTATTGACGGAGTATGGAAACGGAATGTTTCGGGCAACTGTCCTTCTGTATCCACGGGAAAACTTACACGATTATTCCTAATTTCTACATGGTTACAAAATACATGACAAAAACATTATAAATTAACTGTAGTTTGCTAAGGCTTGAGGTACAAAATGAAAAAAATATCAATTAGAATAGCAGACCTTTTATTGAGAAAACATCATATAGAAGAATCAATGTACAATATATATCAGTATGGTTTACAGATGACGTTGGAGATAGGCTGTTCTTTCATCACAAGCATTATAGTATGTTGTATATGGGGGAAAGTGATTGAGGGGATACTTTTCTTTGTGATATTTATCCCATTGAGATCATATTTAGGCGGTTTTCATATGAAAAGCTATTGGGCTTGTTTTATTTGTTCACTTGTGACGTTAATTGCCGTATTAGGATTAAGTCCCTTTGCCCCTAAGTATTATATCTCGTGGCTGATTTTAGGCATCTCGATAGTTATGATATTTTTTGAGGCTAAAAAAGAAAAAATGAAGGATGCAGAAGGAAGATATTTTTATCCCAAGATTTGTGTAATTATTTTGTTGATTCTAATTACAGGCATTGTATTTACTGCATTACATTCTTCTTCAAAAATGTTTTTGTTAGCCTGCACGAATGCTTTAGTAGCGGCTTCAAAGCTACTGGAAAGAGTACGAGCAAAAGAAGAAACATAAATATGGATTTAACAATATTATAAAGAACCGTTCAGGCTGAAAGGAGAAAGCATGAACGGTTTTTTGGCGGATAGAAATAATATGGCTGGATGGTTTTTTTACTGTCCGGCTTTTTTTATATGCAAAATTCTTGAATATTAAGGAGTTTGCCTGTCCTATCCGGGCACCGCCTCTTTTCCGATTTTGAAAAATTCAAAAATCGGAAAGGAGACAGCCACAGATGGCAGAAAGAGAAAAATATTATATTGGTCTGAACGGACAGACCTTTGAAGTCAGCAGAGAGCTTTATGAGGCTTATTACAAAGGGCATCGCAAGGAAAAATATTTTACCTGTGATCTGAAACAGGAACATACAAAGGTGGATAAGAAAACGGGAGAGATAATTGTGATTCCCAGCCGGGAAGATTCCTATGAGCGACTTTTGGAAGCGGAAAAGCAGTTTGCAGAGGAGGCAGAGAATGTGGAGGAAACGGCGGTGCGGGCAGTCGTGTTAGAAAAACTGAATGAAGCTTTACATACACTCACAGAGGAGGAGACATCTATCATCCAGGCCTTGTTTTATCAGGAAATCAGTGAGGCAGAGCTGGCAAAGAAATTAGGAATAGCCAGAACAACCTTGCAGTCAAGAAAATATAAGATATTAGAGAAATTGAAAAAAATGTTTTAAGGATTATGGTGCTTCTGCCTACATGACAGAAGCACTGCTTTAACATCAGAGTGTTAGTGCACAGTAAAAATTACAAATAAAGTAGTAATTTCTACATAAGGGACTAGAAAAAAAGAGTTTTTTGTAAAATGGAAATATCATAAAACATAATTTCCTGAAAGGAGAAGGCGCATGAAAAAATTAATAGTACTTATCAGCACAATGGCATTGTTACTGAGTAGCAGTTTTACAGTATTTGCAGAGGAATTACCGCACGGTAATGTAGGGGCGGCACAGGTGGAACAGCTATTGGAAGTGGATGTAGTCAATGGAACGGAACGAATTATTAATTTGCCTGAAATGGCGGCATATTCTATGATAGCCGATACCGCATCATCAGATGTTGCATTAGGAAGGTCAATTATTGGGGGCAGCGATGAGAGGACTAAGATTACGAATACAACATCCTCACCTTACTATGGGATAGCATATTTGAGCATTACCATGGAAGATGGAAAAACTTATAGAGGAACAGGCTTTATGATTTCTCCGAATACAATGCTGACCGCAGGACATTGCCTTAAATCATCTACCAGTAAGGCAAAATCAGTTACGGTGTACCCGGGAAGAAATGGAACGTCGAAACCAATAACAGCAAAGATGACAAAATATTATGTGGATACTAAATATACGGGTAGCGAAGCTGATTGGGATTATGGTATAATGGTGCTGGATAGTAATGTTGGTAACACAACCGGATGGTTTGGGCTTCATGGAACCAGTGGAAGCAGCATAGGGACTACCAATGTAAAAGTGACAGGGTATCCAGCAGATTTAGATGGATATTATATGTGGACTTGTGGCGGAACAGTTAGTAATATTACTACAAATAGATTTCAACATACGGCGGATACGGCAGGCGGAGAAAGTGGTTCACCGACATATTTCTATAATGGCTCATATGGAAATCAGGCGGTAGGAATTCATACTCATGGTGGAAATTATAGTAGAAGGATTACTACCACGTTAGTAAATTGGTTAAAGGATAATGGATATGCAAGTTAAAAAGAAAAAGATAATTGTTATTTCTATTGTTGTGGTATTATTTTTAGGTGCTATAATAGCAATGCAACATATGAAGCGTAGGAGTATCTATGAAAAGCCGCAAGTAACGATAGAGGGAACGATTACAGAAATCCAAGAAAATAGTTTATCATTTCAGGATGATTCGGGCAGAGAATTTGAAGTTTCCCTTTCAAAAGACTATGAAGGGAGGGCTTTGACAGATTTTTCTGCTGGGGACATTGTGAAGATATGGTTTTCAGGCGAAATAGCAGAAACATATCCAATGCAGATTACGGCATATAAAGTAGAAAAGAATAATTGATTTTAAAAGTAAAGACAGTATATTTGTTTTAACAAGGTATGCTGTCTTTTTTAATACAAAAAATATCAAAAAAACTTTCGGCAGGCCCCTTTACCTAACGGCGAATTAGGTGAAGGGGTTTTCTTTTGTTCAAAATTATTTCCCCTTTACAGCACTTTGACAATTTCATATCTGTGCGTCAGGCACATATCCGACCGGCCGGGAAGCCGGAAAGCACAAGTCAGGATACGCCATGCGGGGATAACCCAAGCGAGAACTATCTGTGGCTTTACTGCCCGTGGTAGGGCAGGATGCGATGATACCGGTCGGAGATAATGATACTTCCAGCGATGGCCCGCATAAGTGACGGGAAAATGCACACCCACGTTTGAGAAAGAATGTGGGCGGCTTTTATGATGCCTGTTTACCGGCAGGATGTCTGATGTACTTTTTTAAGCAGTAGAGTTCATGGGCTGGATGGAAGTTCATTTTTGTTAATAAAAAGCCAAATCAATACCTTCCAGCCTGTTCCTGTGCTGCTTATGGCACTAAGAAATTTTAGGAGGCGAAACGGATGGCAAAGAACGCAGAGGAATTATTAATTAATTTATTTGATGAGATTTTACCGGAACACGGAATGAATCTGCGGGTAAAGCAGAAAGAACTGGCATTGGAGATGCTGCGGGCATTGCAGGAGAACAAATTGGCATTATGTGAGGCAGAAGTGGGGACAGGAAAAACACACGCATATATCCTTGCACTGACGGTATATAACATTTATTTGGGCAGGAAGGTTCCGGCGGTCATATCCACATCTACCATAGCTTTACAGAAAGCATTGACAGAGGAATACATACCGCAGATATCCGGCATTCTTTTAGAACACCATATCATTGATAAACCATTATCTTTTGTGGTGAGAAAAGGAAAACAGCATTATGTTTGTGACTCCAGATTGAAGATATATGAGACAGCCATCATAAATTTGCAGAGAGAAGCGGACGCTGATCTGATACTGGAATTGGAAAGGCTGGGAGAGAATGGAGATGACAGGATTGATTTGGATGATGCAAGTCTGACACCTTATGTAAAAGGAAGAATCAATGTGTTTCACTGTAATAGGTCATGCCCGTATTCTGTTTTATGCAGATTTATGAATTTTAAAAAGAAGTGTATGACAGGCAGTTTTGATTTTCAGATTACGAATCATAATTATATCCTTGCCGATCTGATTGGGCAGAAACAGGGAAGAAAATCTCTTTTTCCGGGATATGGTGCAATGGTGTTTGACGAGTCCCACAAGCTGATAGACGCTGCCAGACAGATGTACAGCACAGTCTGGAATGAGCAGGAGGCAGAACTTATTGTGACTTTGAGTGAAGTGAGCAGAAGAAGTACAGCAGTAGATGAACTTAGTGTATTACGGAGTCAGCTTGAGGAATATAACAGGAAAATATTTGACAGGCTGTCAGGTGATTTGACAGGAAATCACACAAGAGAGGGAAGCAGGACTGAAATAACAATAGGTGTTATGGAAAAAAGTTATGTCAGGAACATGATAAAGATTTTAGAGCAGCTTCCCTTATCCTATCAGGAAAACAGCGGACAGAAAATGCGGATGCAGAACCTGAAAAGACGTTGTCAGGAGCTGGCAGACAAGCTGACGGTATTTCTAAACAGTGATAATTACATTTGCTGGATGGAAAAGAGGGAGAACAGCAGGCTTGCCCTGTGTGCGGTTCCTATGGAATTGGAGCAGATTTTATTTCGTGATATCTGGAGCAGAATGATACCGGTCATTGTCACGTCCGGCACAATGTCAGTCAGGGGCGATTTCAGACATTTTAATAAGATGACAGGGTTGTCTTTTGCTGCTTCTTCCAGAATCATGGAAACCAGCAAGCCGTCACCTTTTGATTTTCAGAGTAACGGTCTGCTCTATATACCGGAGCGTATGCCGTTCCCAAATATCCGTGATGACAGGTACATACAGGCGGTGATGGCGGAAATATTGCAGATTGTGTCTGCCACCCATGGGCATACCCTGATTCTTTTTACATCCTATTGGCTTATGGAGAAAGTGTTTTATGGTTTGAAGGAGCAGCTTTCCGATTATCCGCTGTTTCTTATGGGCAGAGGCAGACTGGATGTGATAAACAGATTCCGAAGAAGTGGAAACGGAGTATTGTTTGCCAGTGATAGTGCCGGAGAGGGAATTGATCTTGCAGGGGATATTCTTTCCAGCCTGATTGTGGTAAAACTGCCGTTCCCCGTGCCGGATCCGGTTATGGAATACCAGAGAAACCAGTACGAGGACTTCGACTTATACCGCAGGGACATCATCATCCCGGAAATGCTGATTAAACTCAGGCAGTGGTTCGGGAGGGGAATCCGCAGGGAAAAGGACACGGCGGTATTTTCTATTTTAGATAGCAGAGCATCCCTGCGTGGCAGATACCGTACAGAGATTTTGAACACACTCCCGACCATGCCGGTTACGGACAGGCTTATGGATGTGGCAGATTTTATTATAAGGAAGAAAGCGGACAGTTATTTTATGGATAAGGAGTGGAACGAAGAATGAAAATCATAGGGATTGCAGTGGGTGCTGTAACAGGCACCCTGCTTCTTATATTTCTGGTGGCTTGCATTGCCGTTGTCAGGGCTGGGAAATGTATGAAGGCGATGGAAGAAATGTGAAGTTTATAAAGGAATATCGAACAAGCTGGCTGTCATATAGTAAGATAAGCCAGTTTGCTGATTTTGGGAGTGAAAAATGGAGAATTGGGAAAAGCTGAAGTCTGCTGATATACGAACGGTTAAGCGGGATGAGCTTATAGATATTACAAGGATTCCAAAAGATGATTCAGACTGTGAAGATAAAGAAATGCAGATGAGAACTTTTTTAAGAAATATAAAGAACCCATATTGTTTTATGGTAGGGGATGTAATAGTAAAATCTTCTTTTACAGAAGAAGTTAGTCTGAAACAAAGACTGCGGGAACTGGCGGATGGAATATAGAATGAAAATTGCTATAAAGGTCTGGAAAAAGGAGAAGTTCTGTGCTAATATGTGTATAGGACTAAAGAAATAGAAATCACTTCTTATTTATAGCAGATTGTTCTGGCTAATATGAATAAGGAGTGTTTTTTATGCTGTCAAATAACTTATCTAAAACATATCTATGTGGTGGCTATCTTCGTTTATCCAAAGAGGATGATGATATTGCCAAAAGTGAAACTCTGCAAAGCAACAGTATTGAAAATCAGAAAGAATATATTGAAGATTATCTGCAAAGCAAACCGGAAATTAGGGTTGTAGATTTTTACATTGATGACGGCTACAGTGGTGTAAATTTTGACAGACCTGATTTTCAGAGGATGCTGCAGGACATTAAGGACAAGAAGATAAACTGTGTCATTGTCAAAGACCTGTCACGATTAGGAAGAAACTATATCGAGGTTGGAAAATATATTGAGAGGCTTTTTCCTTTTCTTGGAGTACGCTTTATAGCAATCAATGATAATTTCGACAGTGCTGATGATGCGGCATTATCGAATAATATAATTGTTCCCTTTAAGAATTTAATCAATGACGCATATTGCAGGGACATATCAATCAAAATCAGAAGCCATTTGGAAGTAAAGAGAAAACGCGGTGAATTTATTGGTGCTTTTCCAGTCTATGGATATATGCGGGGAGAGGATAAAAATAAACTGATTGTCGATCCGTGTGCGGCAGAGATTGTAAAAGAAATTTTTGCCATGAAAATGGAGGGAATGAGCCAACAGGCAATTGCCGATGAACTGAACCGTTTGGGAGTGCTCTCTCCGGCAGAATACAAGAAAGAGCAGGGGAGCGGATATAAGACGGTATTCCAGACACACAGCAGGGCGAAGTGGACTGCGGTTGCAGTTCTGCGTGTTTTGACAAATGAAGTTTACATGGGAACTCTGATACAGGGAAAGGAGAGTACCCCCAATTATAAAGTCAGGGTGAGGGAAAAGAAACCGAAGGAAGAATGGATTCGGGTAGAAAATGCGCATGAGGCAATTATAAGCAGAACTGATTTTGAACTTATTTCAGATATTTTACAGAAGGACACAAGGGTAAGTACAGGAAAAAGTGCAGTTTCTGTATATTCCGGTTATCTGGTTTGTGCGGATTGTGGATGCAGTATGGTAAGAAAGAAGGCATATAGCGGTTCTTTTGAATATGTATATTATGTCTGCTCTGGAAATAAGAAGAACAAAGATACATGTAGCAGTCATAGAATCAGTGAAAATGCCTTAAATCTTGCCGTAACAAAAACATTGCAGCTTCATTTGAAGCATTTGGCTGATTTACAGGAGAGTATCCTGTACATACGGAAAACATCTTATAATTCAGACAAGATAAAAATGATGGTACTGCAATCTGAAAAAATAAAGGGAGATATTGAAAAGTATAATCGCTTAAAATTGGAATGTTATGAGGACTATAAAAATGAACTAATTACTCAGGACGAGTATCTGCTGTTTAAGAAGGAATTAGATAACAGAATAGAGGATACTAAGAAGGCTGCTACGGAATTGAGCAAGAAAAAAAGAATGCTATTAGATGGCAGATATGAAAAAGAAAGTTTCATGGAGAAATTTTTGACAAGCAAAGATATAGAGTTAAAGCGTTCCTTATTCGTTCGGTTTATCAGTCAGATATATGTGTATGAAGATCATCGGATAGAGATTATGTTCCGCTATCAGGATGAAATCAAGCAATTAGCCAGGTTAGTAGAAGAGATAAGGAATGATGTAGCACTTGGGGAGGTGATCTGATGGCACGAAAGGTCAGAAATCATCCGGTTCCGAGAGATAAGATGAGTGAGAACAAATTATCGGAACAGACCCCAAAAGTTAAAACACATGATTTTTCCGTTGCACTTTACATTCGGCTGTCTAAAGAAGATAGCGGAAAAAATAATCAAAATACAGTGGAAAATCAAAAGGCGCTTTTGGAAGATTTTGTAAAAGACAAGCCGGATATGAAAGTGGTTGATATTTATATCGACAATGGATTTAGTGGAACAAATTTTGAACGCCCTGCTTTTCAGAAAATGATGGAAGATGCGAAACGAGGTAAGATTAACTGCATTATCGTAAAAGATCTTTCTCGTTTTGGACGTAGTTACTTAGAAGCAGGAAATTATTTGGAAAAAATATTCCCTTTCTTAAACATTCGGTTCATTTCTGTTACAGACCACTTTGATACTTTTGCCGTAATTTCTTCTGAAGATGTCAGAGGAGTAGCGAATGGGATAGAAATTCCGCTGAAAAATATTATCAATGAGGTGTATGCAAAGGACATTTCCAGAAAAGTAGGCTCTGCCATAGAAATTCAGAAAAGAGAAGGAAGATATGGCGGTGGAGTTGCTCCATACGGTTATAAGAAATCAAGTACAGTTAAGGGTAAATATGAAGTGGATGAGGAAGCCGCCGAGGTGGTGCGTTATATCTTTAGACTGAGATCTGAGGGCTATGGATATTGCAGTATTGTAAAGATTTTGAACGAAAAAGGAATAAAGTCACCCAGTGCATACCGCTATGAAAAAGGGATTGTAAGGAACGAGAAGGGGAGTAATGTTCTTTGGAAAATCTATGCCATAGAGGATATGCTTCGTGATGAAGTGTACTTGGGAAACATGGTAAGAGGCAAGACACATTCAGCTATGCACAAGGGAGAAAAGAGACATTATGTTCCAAGGGCGGAATGGGTGATTGTTCCGGGAACCCATGAGCCTATTGTATCCAAAGAACTCTTTGAAGCAGTACAAGCGGTTAATGAAAAGAAAGCGCAGGAGCATAAAGATAATCTGGAAAAAGCAAAAGAAAATCCGAAACGTGACAATTTGTTTAAAGGCAAAATATTTTGTGGGGATTGTGGCATCACGATGGGAGGTGCTGTTGGTAATTACAATTCTATGAGTTACTATTGCCCCAATTACAGAGAAAATGGAGCAATGGGATGCGTTAAAAAGCATATCAGTGCAAGAAAACTGGAAAAAGCAGTATTAGAAGCGGTTCAGATACATCTGAAAATATTCTTAGAAGGCAGAGAAGAAATTCGGTCAAGAAATGGAAGTGCTGAAATCGGAAAGAGGCGAATGGTGCTTGAAAGTGAGACAAGAGACTTAAGACAAAAAGAGGCACAGTATCAGCAGAAATTAAGCAGCACCTATCTTGACTATAAAGATAAATTACTTACGGTTCAGGAATATTTCATGTTGAAAAATAAATATCAAGCTGCACTTGCAGAACTTGAGGTGGCTCGTAAAGAGAAAGAACTGCTTTTGAATAAAATGCAGGAGACTTATGGAGAGGATCTGGAACTATCTCACGCCGCAGAAAAGTATTTCGGGCAGATGGTGGTTACAAAAGATATGGTGGATGCCCTAATAGAACGAATAGAAGTATTTGCAAAGGGGCGTATTCATATTATATTTCGATTCGAGGATGAATATCGGAGTTTACTGGAAAAGAGAGCTGATATGGAGCAGGAGGGAGCAAATTGAAAGAGAATTTTAATCTCTCTGATTTGAGTGTCCGCTGTAGCGGACAGACGGGAGCAAGGATGAAGAAATATATGGTTGCAAAATATATCCGGCTTTCCATGGAAGATTTAGATTTATGCAATTCTGAAGAAAAGGCAGAGAGTGTAAGTATCAGTAACCAGAGAAATTTCATAGATACCTTTATAGAGCAAGGAGAAGAATTTCAGGGAGCAGAAATCAAGGAATTTGTGGATGACGGATATTCCGGCACTAATTTTGACAGACCGGCGATAAAGGAGCTGCTCCGGTCATGCAGGCAGGGAGAAATAGATTGCATTATCGTAAAGGATTTGTCACGTTTTGGACGAAATTATCTGGAAGTTGGAGATTATTTGGAACAGATTTTCCCGTTTTTGGGTGTTCGTTTTATCAGCATCAATGATGGGTTTGACAGTAAAAATTTTTTCGGACAGACGGGTGGAATGGATGTCGCTTTTAAGAATTTTATCTATGAGATGTATAGCAGAGATTTGTCTGAAAAGGTAAAAAGCGGAGTTACAACCTGCATGAAAAGGGGTGAATATTACGCAGGTTGCATGGTGTATGGCTACCAAAAGTCATCAGATGGTAAAAGAATGGAAGTTGACGAGGGTGCAGCAGTTACTATACGGCGTATTTTTCAGGAGTTGGCGGATGGAAAAGATGCAAAAACTTTGGCAATCGAACTAAATGCAGAGGGAGTGCCGACCAGGCTGACTTATAAGCAGGCAAAGGGAGAGCAGCTTAACCGGCATTATAAAGCAGATATATGGAATCGTAACAAGATACATTCTATTATCCATAACCGGGTATATCAGGGAGATATGGTGTATCGAAAGGCGATCCGTACCCAAATTGGCTGTAAACAGAAGGTAAGACAGCCGGAAGAAAAATGGCTTGTGATACCGGATCATCACGAGGCGATTGTCAGTCGGGAACTTTTCAAAAAGGCGAATGACAGTATCAGAAAAGGGAAAATAGCGGTTTATGACCGTTCTGCTGTCCGCCGAGGAATTGTCTTTTGCGGATGCTGTGGAAATCGGTTAGAACTGCGGAAAACAAAGATACCTTATTATCTGTGTAAACGCAGAAATTTGCTGGACAATGCAAAGTGCAATGAGATTCGTATGGAAAAAGAACAGATTGAGCAGACGATAAGGACTATCTGGCAGGAACATTGTAGATTGTTTGCGACAATCCCTGTTTCCGAGCTCTTTGAAAAACAGCAGGAGAAGTCGAAACAGCAGGAAAATAGACTGAAACAGAGCTTAGAGCGTTTTCCTGCTGAAAAAATCAAGCTGTACGAACGGTTCCGTTCTGGTATGGTAAAGCAGGATGTATTCTTAAAAGAAAAGGAACAGTTAAGCAGGCAGGAGGAAGTAGTACGGAGAGAAATAGAGAAAGTCTCTGAACAGATTGATATGCAGGAGAAAAGGGAAAAAAACTATCGATGTGTTGCAGATCTTGTGAAAAGGTATGGAACGAGCGAAACATTGACAGAAGAGTTTATGAGGGAGATGGTGGAGAAAATCATAGTATATGAAGATAAGCGGATAGAGATTGTCTGGAAGTATCGGGAGGAATTTGAAGAACTATTGTAAGTTTAAAAAGAAGAAGTCTAAAGTGACAAAAGGGCTTCTTCTTTTTTTATCTAAAAATGCCATAGTTAATATTTTAGATGTCAATAGTAGGAAAATATTGTATAATAAATTTATATTTTTCTGACAACGGAGATATTAATCTATGGCACAGATGACATATATAGAGAAAGATTACTTTGAGAGATTATTCGATATGGAAACGGGTTATGTATTAGACTTTACAAACTATACTTATCAAAGGTTTGTTGCTGATACTATTAACATAGATGTTTATAAAAAGTATCATAATTTATCTAAAGCCAAAATATTAAGAGCAATTATGGATGATTGTGACAATGTTACAGGCAAGGTGTAAAACAAACTATAATTTTAGCATGAAGCAGCTAGGTATTTTAAATAAAAAGTATTATATACAAACAATGATTTATGAAATGCTCATGTTGTAGTTTGTCAACCCAAAAATCAAAATTTTTCAAAAAAATTTGGTCCTTACTTGACACCAGCAGACGACGGACCTAATCCGGACTATACGGAGATGCTTCTTTCGGGGCTGAAGGAACGTGGTGTGAACGCCACGTTTTTTCTGTTGGGAAAAGAAGTGGAGCAGTATCCGGAGATCGTGAAGAAAATCCATGAGGGCGGACATCTGATCGGGACACACTCCTATGAACATGTCAATCTGAGCAATCTGACCGATGCAGCGGCGATCGAGCAGGTGGATAAGACGAACGCGGCGATTCATGCAATTATCGGTGAGTTCCCGGAGTATATCCGGCCGCCGTTCGGGTGCTGGAAACCGAATCTGGATTATGAGACGACAATGATTGAGGTGCTCTGGGATGTCGATCCGAAAGACTGGGCGACGAGCAACTCATCGGTCATTGCGCAGCGCGTGCTGGGGGATGTCGAGGAGAATGATATTATTCTGCTTCATGATGCGTCGGAGTCGTCCGTGCTGGCCGCGTTTAAGATCATCGATGAATTGAAGACGCAGGGGTATACATTTGTGACGGTGGAGGATATTCTGCTGGAGTGAGACACGGTGGGACTTGCAACCCTCTTCTCAATTTGTTACAGTATAGAAAATGATTTCAAGGGAAAATCGTGCACAACAGAGAAAATACATATTTTACTTGTAAAAAGGGCATGTATCGTGTATTGTAATAGAAGCGATGCAATTTTTGAGTTGTAATCTGTCATATTTTTTGGAAAAAGCATGATTAAAACCACGAATCATTAAAAAAATGCAAGTTTTGTATTGAGAAAATTCAAAACGGTCAAGTGTACGCCATGTGCGGACATGCGCCGGAAGGCAGTGACCGGGAATTTTTATACATCAGAAAGTAGGTTTTGACATGGACTTATTTGAATATATGAGAGAACAGCAAAAGGAGACGGAGGCGCCGCTTGCATCCAGACTTCGCCCCACGACGCTGGATGAGATGGTGGGGCAGCAGCATATTATAGGAAAAGATAAGCTGCTGTACCGCGCAATCAAAGCAGATAAGCTAAGTTCCATCATACTGTACGGTCCGCCGGGAACGGGTAAGACGACGCTTGCAAAAGTGATCGCGCATACGACAAGCGCAGAGTTTTTACAGATCAATGCGACTTCTGCCGGCAAGAAGGACATGGAGGAAGTGATCGCGCAGGCGAAGAACAACCAGGGAATGTACGGCAGGAAGACGATCCTCTTTATCGATGAGATTCATCGCTTCAATAAGGGGCAGCAGGATTATCTGCTTCCGTTCGTGGAGGACGGCACGATCATTCTGATCGGTGCAACGACAGAGAATCCGTATTTTGAGGTCAACGGAGCTTTGTTGTCCAGATCTATCATTTTTGAACTGAAGAGTCTGTCGAAGGAGGATATCCGGACATTGATTCTCCGTGCGGTAAACGACCGGGAAAAGGGACTGGGCGCTTACGATGCCGTGATTGATGACGATGCGCTGGAATTTCTGGCGGATGTTGCGAACGGGGATGCCCGCGCGGCACTCACGGCGATTGAACTCGGCGTGCTGACAACAGAGCGGAGTGCGGACGGAAAGATTCACATCACGCTTGCGGTTGCCAGTGAATGTATCCAGAAGCGTGTGGTCAAATACGACAAGTCCGGGGATAACCATTACGACACGATCTCCGCTTTTATCAAAAGTATGCGGGGTTCCGATCCGGATGCGGCAGTCTACTATCTTGCGCGGATGCTGTATGCGGGAGAGGACATCAAGTTTATAGCAAGGCGTATCATGATCTGTGCGGCGGAGGACGTCAGCAATGCAGATCCGATGGCGCTTGTGGTCGCCACATCGGCGGCACAGGCGGTGGAGCGCATCGGTATGCCGGAGGCTCAGATCATTTTAGCGCAGGCGGTGACCTATGTGGCGAGCGCACCGAAGAGCAATTCTGCGGTCTGTGCCATCAGCGATGCCATGGCGGCGGTGCGGGATACCATGACGGCACCGATACCGGTGCACCTGCAGGATGCACATTATAAGTCATCACAGAAGCTGGGACACGGCGTCGGTTACAAATACGCGCATGATTATCCGAATCATTATGTGAAGCAGCAGTATCTGCCGGACGGTCTGACAGACCGCATGTTTTATCATCCGTCGGAGAACGGCTATGAGAAAACAATCCGGGAATATTTTGAAAAAATAAAAGGGATGCAGCCTTAGAAATAAGGTTCATATAAAATGTATATACAGATAGCAGGAGGAAGGAACAATGCAGTCATATCAGGAGATGAGCAAAGAGGAACTGTTAAAAGAGAAGGAACATCTGGAAGCAGAATACAAGAAGTTCCAGCAGCGGGGATTGAAGCTTGACATGTCCAGAGGAAAGCCATCCCAGGAACAGCTGGATCTGTCTATGGGCATGATGGATGTTCTCTCGTCCTATTCCGATCTCGCATGCGAGGATGGAACGGACTGCCGCAACTACGGTGTACTGGACGGAATCCAGGAGGCGAAAGTGCTGATCGGCGATATGATCGAGTGCAATCCGGAAAATATCATTATCTACGGCAATTCCAGTTTAAATATCATGTACGATACGATTTCACGCTCCATGACACACGGTGTGATGGGAAATACGCCGTGGTGCAAGCTTGACAAGGTGAAGTTCTTATGTCCGGTTCCGGGCTATGACAGACATTTTGCCATCACGGAATATTTTGGCATTGAGATGATCAATGTTCCGATGCTTCCGACAGGACCGGATATGGATATGGTGGAGGATCTCGTCAGCAAGGATGAGGCGATTAAGGGAATCTGGTGTGTGCCGAAATACTCCAATCCGCAGGGAATTACCTACTCGGATGAGACGGTACGCCGTTTTGCCAGATTAAAACCAGCGGCAAAAGACTTCCGTATTTACTGGGATAACGCTTACTGTGTACATCATTTATATGATATGGATCAGGATCATCTGATCGAGATTCTGGCAGAGTGTAAGCGCGCTGGCAATCCGGATATGGTATACAAGTTCTGCTCGACCAGCAAGATCAGCTTCCCGGGTTCCGGTCTGGCTGCGATTGCAACTTCCGCGAACAATCTGGAGGATATTAAGAAGCAGCTGAAGATCCAGACGATCGGTCATGATAAGGTGAATCAGCTTCGCCATGTGCGCTTCTTTAAAGATGTGCATGGTATCACGGAGCACATGAGAAAGCATGCAGCTTCCCTCAGACCGAAGTTTGAGATGATTCTGGACACATTCGACAAGGAGTTAAAGGATCTCGGCGTCGGAAGCTGGTACAGCCCGAAGGGGGGATATTTTATCACCTATGAGACGCTGGAGGGATGCGCGAAGAGCGTGGTAGATAAGGCGAAAAAGGCAGGCGTTGTGATGACACCGGCAGGAGCACCGTTCCCGTACGGCAAGGACCCGAAGGATTCCGTCATCCGTATTTCTCCGTCGTATCCGTCGCTGGAGGATCTTACAACGGCAACACAGATTTTTGTAGTCTGCGTAAAGCTGGCAAGCATTGAGAAGATTCTGGGGGAACAGCAGGCGTAAGCGCGCAGAGCGGGGAATGATATGAAAAAAATAATTGGAATAGTGACGCCGATCCTTCTGCTGATTTTACCGTATCTGCTTTTTGTGGTTCTGTCTGTGGGCATGGGAAGACCGGACAGAGATTCGTCCGGAGCCTATATCATGGCGGGCGATTCCAGATTGCAGATGACGCAGACGGCAATCTGCATTGTCTACACGGTGGTCGTGCTCTTAAATGTCGTCTGGGTCATCTATCAGACGGCGGCAGGAACCAGCGCGCAGGCGCTGCTTCTGTGGGATATGCTGATGAAGCTGTGCTATATCCCGTATTATCTGCTGGCGGCGTTTATGGTGCTGGCGGGATTTGCGACGTTTATGTTCGGCGGAGTCGCGATTATCGGCGTGATGTGGATTGCGGATGTCCTGTTTTTGATACCGCCGTCCATCTATGGACTGTGCGGCTGCATCCGGGCGTGCAGTGAAAAAAAGCTGTCCGTGGGGGCAGCAGTTGCCCTGTCGATACTGCATTTCATCTTTGTGCTGGACGTTGTGGCGGCGGTCGTCGGATTCTGTACCGTACACGGCAGACACAAACGCCAGAAATAGATGGAGGCTGCCAGACAGCAGCAGATGCCGTACCGGAATTGAACAAGTGAATGCAAAACATAACCGCGCGAACCGAAACTCGTTATCATCTGCTATTGAAAACAGGGCAGATGATAACTCAGACATCGGCTTCGCGCGGTTATGTTCTGTTTGCTGGTGTCACGAAGGGGCACGCACAAAAATCCTAAAATTGTCTGTGGTTTGCGGACACACCACGTGGAATGTTCCAAACTTGGAAAAACACAGATAATCAAGGATGTTCGACACGGCATGGTTAGAAATACCGGATTTTGCGATTAGAATTGCCGCCCCGGTTGCATTTGGAACGTCATACATCTCTATTACTTATAAGAAAACGTATCCCGTTATAAATTCGGATTATGCCTGTGTCTGGGCAGCCTCCGTCTCCTCGGTTCCGTTCTTCCACTTGTTGAACTTCTCCACAACGGCATCGTAGGTGCGCTGTGAGATGTCCGGAAGATCCTGTCCCCAGGACTTGGTTGCTTCCTTGAAGCCCTTCTTGAAAGCGTCAAGAAGAAGATCAGCTTTTTCCGGATCGTTGCCGGAGAGTGCTTTTGCAAAATCAAGAATACGGTCTGAAGTCTGGTCGACGCCCCAGTAACCGTCATCAGCGATATCTGCCTGCGCCTGTGCCCTGGTGGCTTCGTCTACGGTAAAATCACCTTTTGCAAGGAAGCTCCACATAGAATCTGCGGTACCGATGGCAACACCCTGCTTGGTCATCATCTTTTCTACAAGACTGCGAAGCTGGGAGGTACGCTGCTCGGCATCTGCCTTTAACTTGTTGACAAGTGCGTAATCGGTCTTCTTTGTAACCGTGCCGGATGTCTGACCGGAACTCTTCTCATATACGACACCGGTATCGGTCTTTGTGCTGCTCTCACTCTTTTTCTCTGTATGGTCCGTCTTTGCTGCGGTATAAGTAGAAGCCTGCTGTGCTGCCACTGAGTTTGTAATACTGTTAATTGCCATAATTCATTCCTCCATTCCCTTGGATCGGTTTAAAATAATTGACAGGAGGCATCCATGCCTGCTCTTTGTCTCATCTTCTATATCGGCAGGAAACATTGCCCGGTTTAGATTTTTGAGAAATTTTATTGCGTAAAAAGAAGGAGAGATAATTGACCTTTTTTACAAGTCATGGTAAGATTCAGTCTGTATACAAAATACATTAAAAAAACATGGGGGCATTATGAAAGAGATTTCGGTAAAAGCACTGGCAAAAGTAAATCTCGGACTTGATGTGGTACGGAAGAGACCGGACGGGTACCATGAGGTGCGGATGATCATGCAGACGATTCATCTGTTTGACCGGCTGGAGATTACCCGCAATCAGTCGGGCAGGATTACGATGTCGACCAACCTTGCGTTTCTGCCGACAAATGAGAACAATCTGGTATACAAGGCGGCAGCACTTCTCAAAGAGGAATTTGACATTGGGGACGGTATTGATGTAAAGCTGCACAAGCACATTCCGGTGGCAGCCGGCATGGCAGGCGGAAGCACGGACGCTGCGGCCGTATTATATGGAATGAACCGCATTTTTGATCTGGGGCTTTCTAAGGAGGATCTGATGACGCGCGGTGTGAAGCTCGGCGCGGATGTTCCCTACTGCATTATGCGCGGAACGGCGCTCGCGGAGGGGATCGGTGAAAAATTATCGGCGCTTCCTCCGATGGTCAAATGTCCGGTGCTGATTGCAAAGCCGCAGATCGGGGTTTCCACAAAATTTGTCTATGAGAATCTGAAGCTGGATGCGGATACCGTGCATCCGGATATTGATGGGCTGATCGGTGCGATCCGGGCGAAGAATCTGGAGCAGATCGCAGGACACATGGGAAATGTGCTGGAGACAGTTACGATTCCCAATTATCCGGTCATTGCAGAGATCAAGGATCATATGATGGAGCACGGTGCAGTCCATGCAATGATGAGCGGAAGCGGTCCAACGGTCTTTGGCCTGTTTGCCAACGGGGATACAGCCGTGGCTGCATACGAGGCAATGCGTGAATCAAATCTTGCAAAACAGGTTTACCTGACAAGCATATACAACAATGCGCGGTGAGGAGAAGACGGGCAGAAACAGATAACAAAGCAGAAGGAGGTACTTATGACAGAGGATCTGACATTGAACATGAATGCATACCTTCCGCTTCGGGATGTGGTGTTTAACACACTGCGGGAAGCGATCTTAAAAGGAGAGCTTAAGCCGGGGGAGCGTCTTATGGAGCTGCAGCTGGCAGCAAAGCTTGGGGTGAGCCGCACGCCGATCCGTGAGGCGATCCGTATGCTCGAGCAGGAGGGACTGGCGGTCACGATTCCAAGAAAAGGTGCGGAAGTTGCGCGGATGACGGAAAAAGACATGGAGGATGTCTTGCAGATCCGGGATGCACTCGACGAACTGGCGGCATCGATCGCCTGCGAACAGATTTCTGAGGAGGAGCTTGCTGAGCTCAGACATACCATGCATGAGTTCGAGGAGTCCACAAAGACGGGGGACGTCAAGCGGATTGCGGAGGCGGATGTGCGGTTTCATGACATCATCTATCATGCGACGCGCAACGTCAAGCTGGAGAACATGCTCAACAATCTGCGGGAGCAGATGTACCGCTACCGCGTGGAATATTTAAAAGATGAAAAGAATTTTCCGATTCTGATCCGGGAGCACAGCCAGATCGTGGAGGGGCTTACCGCAAAGGATAAGACCATGCTGACGGCGGCGATGCACAAGCACGTCATGAATCAGGCGACGGCGGTGAAGGAAATGATCCGGGAACAGGAAAAGTGAATAAATTTCCCGAAATGGAACAAACTAACAGGGACAGGCGGATGCCTGCCCCGTTTTTGTTTTAGGAAAGGAAGAAAATCTGTGGCGGAGAAGACAAAGATCAGCGAGAGACTCGACGAGAACATCGCACATATGGAGGAACTGTTTCACACCTGTGACGACATCAAGAAGAAGCGTATGAATCTTGGAAAAAACCGGGACGTGGCGTGCTACCTCACGTTCATTGAAGTCTCGGTAGATATGGGAAATTCGGCGCTGTTAGAAGTTTTAAAATACTTAAGGGGTCTGGAGCGGGAGGAGATTCTGCGGGTGTTGGAACAGAATGCCCTCGGAACCTCCGATGCGACCTATTTTACGACGATCGAGGAGGCGGGGGACGGTCTTTTGACCGGAGAAGCCGTTTTTTTCGTCGACGGTTTTGCGAAAGCGGTCAAGATTCCGGATGACGGTTATCCGAATATGGGGATCAACGAGGCGGACTCGGAAAAAGTGGTGCGTGGTTCTAACGAGGGATTCGGGGATTCGGTAAAACAGAATGCGGCGTTGATCCGCAAGAGAATCCGGTCGCCACAGGTCAAGGTAAAAGAGAAAAAAACGGGCGTGCGCTCAAACACCAACGTCTATCTGGTCTATATGGAAGGGATCGCCTACCCGGAGCTGGTGGCAAAGATTGAGGAGCGGCTGGAGGGATTTGAGATTGACGGGGTACTCGACAGCGGAGTCATTGAACAGCTGTCGGAGGAAAAATGGTATTCCCCGTTTCCACAGTTTCAGACGACGGAACGGCCGGACCGGGCGGCAATGTCCATCCTTGACGGCAGAGTGGTTGTGCTGTCGGACAATTCGCCGATCGCGCTCATTCTGCCGACCGATTACAATTCCTTTATCAAGACGAGCGACGATTACTATAACCGCTGGGAGATCGCAAGCTTTGAGCGCCTTTTGCGCTATTTTGCATCCTTTTTTGCCATGACATTGCCGGGACTCTATCTGGCGGTCACCAATTTCCACACACAGATTCTGCCGACCACGCTCCTGATGTCCTTTGCGGACGCCAGGAGCGGCGTGCCGTTTCCGGCGGTGATTGAGGTGATTATCATGGAGCTTTCGTTTGAACTGCTGCGGGAGGCGGGAGTGCGGCTGCCCGGAGCGATGGGGAATACGATTGGAATTGTGGGGGGACTGATCATCGGGCAGGCAGCCGTGGAGGCAAATCTGGTGAGTCCGATTGTCGTGATTGTGATCTCGTTTACGGCGCTGTGTTCGTTCGCCGTACCGAACGAGGAGTTTGCAACGGCATTCCGGCTGCTCAAGTTCTTTTTTATCGGAATCTGCGCATGGCTTGGTTTTTTCGGGTTTCTGGCAGGGCTGCTTGCCGTGCTGATCCATCTGTCGCACTTAAAAAGCTTTGGCGTGCCGTACCTGATGCCGTATGTGGCGGCAGATCTGAACGATTATGAAGATGAACGCGATTTCCTTTGGCGGCAGCCACTTCGGCTGCTCTGGAAACGCCCGATCTACGCGAAGAAAAATAACCGCAGAAAGCTGCGGATGAAACTGTGACAGAGAGGGAACGGACTATGTTTTCAGAAAATAACAGGATATCGGGACGCCAGATGTATCGCTTGATGACGTATGATCTGCTTGGCATCGGCACACTTCTTGTTCCGCAGATGCTTGCGAAGACGGCGGGGAGAGACGGCATTCTGTCAATCGGAATCGGGATGGCGGCAGCGCTCGCGTATCTATGGATATTGCGCAGGCTTGCGCCGCCCGCACAGGAATCTTATCCGGAATATATGGAGCGGCAGCTGGGAAGGATCGGGGGAGGAATCGTACAGACCGGTTATCTGATTTATCTGGTGCTGCTTGCAGGGTATGTGGCGTATCTGTTTGCAGACATTATTCTCCGGGATCTTCTGCGCGGAGAATCGTTTTATCTGGTCCTTTCGGTTATCATGCTGCTGGTGCTGTATGGACTTGCGGGGGGAATCGAGGGACGGGCGAGAGTCTATGAGATGCTGTTCTGGTTTCTTTTGATCCCGCTGTTTCTCATGCTCTTTGCTGCGGCGGATGAAGTGTGCACCGATTACTGGGCGCCGCTTGGAATGAGCAGCTTAAAGGGTGTGGCAGGCGGAGCTTACGGGGTGTTTTTGAATCTTTCCTTTGCATTTTTCCTTCTTTTTTCGGGAACATATGTCAGGCGGCAGGAAACATTGTTTGCAGCGGGAAAGAGGGCAATCCTATTTGTGGGATGTCTCCATGCGGTGCTCTATCTGGTTCTGGAGGGAATTTTCGGGGTACCGGCGCTTGCGGGGATGGATTATCCGGCAGTCACGCTGATGAGCACGGTAAAAATATCCGGCGGCTTTTTGAAAAGAACAGACGCGTTTATGTTCGGCGTGTGGTTCTTTACGCTGTATGCACTTTTAAACAGCTGCGTCTTTTACGGAAGCAGCATAGCAGAGAAATTATGGAAACCTATTCGCAAAATGCCAAAAGGGAAAAATTACATGTGGATTTTCTATGGATCTGTGGCGGTGGCAGCTTCTGTGGCAGCGATCTGTTTTTACCGGAGCCGGGCGGTCTTTGACTGGTACGAGCGGTTCTTGTGGTATGTCGGTACGCCGTTTCTGGTGCTTGCCCCCGTCTTTGCCGCACAGAAAAAATGGGGAAGGAGGCTGCTTGCACTTGCGGTGATCTGTGCAGTTGTCCTGCTTGTGATGACAGGCTGTGCCCCCGCGGAGCTGGAGGATCGTGATTTTCCGATTGAGATTGCGGTGAGGGACACGAAGGATGCCGGGCTGGCGTGGTATGAAGCGGAGCAGGCGGGAAACCGGATGGTGGATTACAGTCATCTGAAGGTTCTGATCCTGGAACAGGAATTTGTGGAGGATGAGGCAGCCGTGCAGGAGTGGCTCGCGTTTTTGAAGGAGAAGAGCGAGGTGCCGCGCAACGCCTATGTGGTGGTCACGGAGGATGCCGAAGCACTGCTGGCGCAGAGTGAGACGCTGGGAGAAGCGGTCGGGGATTATCTGGAGGAACAGTTTGAGAATGTGTCCCAGATCAAAAAGCAGGCGTACCCCACGATCGGATCGCTGTACCAGGAGATGGACAATAGACAGGAGACACTGTTTTTGCCGTATGTTACCGTGAAGAATGAAATGCCGGTGGTGGAGCAGTATTATGTGTGGAAGCGTGGGACGCCGGCAGGCATGGTTGAAGCGGATGCAGCAAGACTTGCCTTTTTTACGCAAAACCGCATGCTGGAGTACGTCTTACCGTTAGAGGAGGGAATGCTGCTGCTGTCGGATGCTTCAAATGAGATCGTGTTTACGGAAAAAGATGGTGTGCGGAATGCTGTGGTGACGATTTACTGCAGCGGAAGCGTGCAGGGAACCGGCGGAAAGGAGAACAAAAAGGAACTTGAGTTTTTGGCGGAAGACTATATGAACCGGATGGCAGCAAATATGCAGCGGGAGAAACAGGTGGATCTTACAGGCAGTTACCGGAAACTCGGAGGCGCGGCGCGGGGCTGGTATGAGGAGTACCAGGAGTGCGGGGAGAACTATGAAGAAGAGGTGGAGATTGTGTACCGGGTAAAAATAAACTGGATTCATTTATCATAAAGTGAATAAAACGGTATCAAAATGGGAATCGTCTTTTGCAGCAGAGGAAAGGAAGAAAATGCCGTTATGCAAAGACGTAAATGGATCTGGTACTTGTTGTTGGGAATGAATGTGACGCTGCTTGCTCTTCTTGGAATACAGTATGGGAAAAATCAGAGAATACAGGAGCAGATTGCGCAGAAGGTGCTGCGGTTCCATGTGCTTGCCAACAGCGACACCGTGGAGGATCAGAATTTAAAGCTTGCGGTGCGTGATGCCGTGGGAAGCCGGATGGCAGAGCTGCTTTCGGATGTCCCGGACAGAGAGGTGTGCGAACAGGTGGTGGAGGCGCACCTGCCCGAGATTACGGAGACGGCGCGGGCGGTGGTGCGGGAAGCCGGATATGAGTATGAGGTGCATGCCGCGATAGAGGAGACGGATTTTCCGTCCAAAACATATGGAAAATTCACCTTCCCGGCGGGAAAATATGAGGCGCTGCGGGTTGTGATCGGAGAGGGCGAAGGTCATAACTGGTGGTGCGTCATGTACCCGAATATGTGTTTCGAGGGAAGCATGTATGAAGTCGTGGATGAGAGCGCCGGGGAGGAACTGAAAAAAGTGCTGTCTAAGGAGGAATACAGGGCGGTACTTGAGGAGGGAAATTATGAAGTGCGCTGCCGCTATCTGACATTTTTGGACGACCTGAAAGAATAGGCTTGATTATTCCGCCAAAAGCCGGTAATATGAGTTGAGATAAAAGGGAGTGTAACGATGACAAAAGATGTATTGATCTCCATCAGCGGTCTTCAGTTTGCTGGGGGAGAAAACAGTGAACCGGTAGAGGTGATTACCTCCGGTTCCTATTATAAGAAGAACGGTAGGCATTATATTCTGTATGACGAGGTGGCGGAGGATACGGCGGGTACCACCAAAAATATCATCAAGCTCGGGGATGAGGTGCTTGATATCACGAAGCGTGGTGAGACGAATGTACATATGATGTTTGAAAAGGACAAGAAAAATGTCACCTATTATTATACGCCGTACGGGAATCTGCTGATCGGAATTGACGCCACGAAAGTGCAGGTGGAGGAGACGGAACACAATCTGTCCGTGAAAGTGGATTATGCGCTGGAAGTGAATTATGAGCACATGGCGGACTGCAAGATTACCATGAACATTCAATCAAAAAATGCAGGGGATTTCAAAATCTGAAATTCCCTGCATTTTAAATAGCTGCTTATTTTTTCTTCTTTGCGGCTTTCTCTTTGGCAAGTTCTGCCTTTTCTTTTTCCAGCTCTGCATTGGCCTTCTTGGCTTTTTCCTGCATTCTCGCGCGGAAACTCTTCTTGCCCTGCGGCTTCTCAAGAGGTCCTCTGACGCCGGTTACCTTCGTGATGTAGATGCCGCTCACGGTCGCTTTGACTTCCTTCTTCAGCGGAATCAGATCATAGACTGCCTCGTCTGCGATCAGTGACATCACCTTCGGACCAACCTTTGCCTTTACGATCGGAAGCTTGGAACGGCGCATCATCTTCGGTGTCTGGTCGATGACAACCTGCGGAAGTCCCGAATCTTTCAGGCGCAATCGCTTTTTATCGATGATCAGCATGGAGACGGTCTGGGCGTTGGCTGCAAGCTGCGCCTCCTGCTCGTCTCTCTTTTTCTGTGCCTTTTTGCCGAGAAAATATAATACGATCAAGCCGACAATGAGGACGGCAAGAATAACCAGCAATACAATGGTTACGGTACTCATGGTAAAATCCTCCTACAATCAAACTGCATTTAATTGTAGCATTGATTCGGCAAAAAAGCAATCTTGTATTTGAAACATTTGTGAAAGTTTGGCTTGTCTGCTTCCTTTTTTGAGGGAAATGTGGTACGATACTAAGGTTAGTGTTGGCGAAACAGAATTCGCCAAAAGAGGGAATAGAAAGGGTATTTGTATATGAAGAAGAGAACAGTAGCACTGATGCTTTGCGCTATGATGGCGTTTGGTGCAGCAGGATGCGGAGCAAAGGACGCCGATCCGGCAGCGACAGAGGCGACAGAGAGCGCAACGTCAACCGAGGGTCTTGCAGACAGTGCGGTTTCCGGTACGATCACAAGCACTCCGTGTGCGAGCAGCGCGTTTGACCTGAAGGGAAGCGATTATGTAACACTCTGTGATTACAGCGCGATTCCGGTTACGATCACCGGGGATTATGACGTGGATGACCAGAAGGTAAAGGACTATTTCAAGCAGATGTTTGACAACTATGGTCCGTTCTATACGGCAGATCCGGACAAGACCACGGTCGAGGAGGGAGACATTGTCAATGTGGATTACGTTGGCAAGCTTGACGGAACAGCGTTTAGCGGAGGTACCGCCGAGAATCAGAACATTGATGTGTACCAGAACGCATCTGCCACAGGAACAGGCTACATCGACGGATTTACGGACGGCTTAAAGGGCGCTTCTGTCGGAGATGTGATCGACTGTGACGTGACATTTCCGGATGATTATGGCAACACGGATCTGGCAGGAAAAGCAGTAGTCTTTACATTTACGGTCAACTCCATTCAGAAGGAAATGACGATCGATGATGTGGATGACGCATTTGCCAAGGAGCAGTTCCAGGTAGATACCGTGGATGAGATGTACGATCAGATCCGCAGCTACATGGAGAGCAGTGCCGAGTATAATAAGCAGAAAGACACTACGACTGCCGTGCAGAATTATCTTATAGATAATTGTGAGGCGGAAGTGCCGGAGGATTATCTTACTGCGCGTGTGGATGATTACAGAAGACAGTACATTGAGCAGAACTGCAACGGAGACGAGAGCCAGCTTGCCGATTATGTGAGCACCTACTACGGAAAGACCGTCGAGGAGATGGAAGCATACTGGAATGAGGGAATGGAGAAGAGCATCCGTCTTGAATTCATTATGGATGCGATCGCAGATGAGCTCGGCGTTGAAGTGAACCAGGACGATATTGATACCTATGCAGAGCAGCTGGTAAGCCAGAACGGATACGAGTCTGTGGAGGCGATGTATAATATCTACGGTTTTGGAGATACCGACTATGGCAAGCGCTATTTCGCAGATCTCTACCGCTACGACCAGGCGCTGGATCAGCTGCTTGAGACGGCGGTTGTGACCATTGATCCGTCTGCGGACACAGAGAGTGACGCGGTGACAGAGGACGCTGCGGATGCAACAGAGGCGGGCAGTGCAACAAACGCATCTACGACGTATGAGGCAGCAGAAGGCACGGAGAAGACCGGGGCAGCCAATTAGGAATAAGCATTGATTTTTTGCGGCAATGCAGATAAGATAATAGAAAAGAGATAGAGAGTGGCAGACGGGATGCGGCAGAGTGGCGCACCCGTCTGTTGCGGATGGAGGAATGTATGGATCTGGTAAATATAAGGGATTTATTTCGCAGCAAGGATGAGTATCTGGATACGACAGTGACCATCGGCGGATGGGTCAGAAGTCTTCGTAATTCCAAGAATTTCGGTTTTATCGTTGTCAATGACGGTACGTTCTTTGAGCCGGTGCAGGTGGTATTTTCCAATGTGCTGGAGAACTTTGAGGAAGTGGAGAAGTTGAACGTCGGCGCGGCAATCATCGTGACGGGTAAGCTTGTCGCAACCCCGGAGATGAAGCAGCCGTTCGAGATTCAGGCGGAGAAGATTGAGGTGGAGGGAGCTTCCACACCGGATTATCCGCTGCAGAAGAAGAAGCACAGCTTTGAGTATTTAAGAACGATTTCTCATTTGAGACCGCGCACCAACACCTTTGAGGCGGTGTTCCGTGTGCGTTCCCTGATTGCTTATGCGATCCACAAGTTCTTCCAGGAGAGAGATTTCGTCTATGTGCATACGCCGCTCATCACAGGAAGTGACTGCGAGGGTGCCGGTGAGATGTTTCAGGTGACGACACTGGATCTAGCCAATGTGCCGAAGAATCCGGACGGAACCGTGGATTACACCAAGGACTTTTTTAATAAACCGACGAATCTGACCGTCAGCGGACAGTTAAACGGCGAGACATATGCGATGGCGTTTAAAAACATCTACACGTTCGGACCGACATTCCGCGCAGAGAATTCCAATACGACCAGACATGCGGCGGAGTTCTGGATGATTGAGCCGGAGATCGCATTTGCAGATCTCGAGGACGATATGATCCTTGCGGAGAGCATGCTCAAATATATCATCCGCTATGTGCTTGAGAATGCGCCGGAGGAGATGGCATTCTTCAATAACTTCATCGACAAGGGACTCCTTGACCGGCTGAACAATGTGGTGAATTCCGATTTCGCACGTGTGACTTACACGGAGGCAATCGAGATCTTAGAGAAGCACAACGACAAGTTTGAGTACAAGGTATCCTGGGGTGCGGATCTTCAGACGGAGCATGAGCGCTATCTGACAGAGGAGATCTACAAGCGTCCGGTATTTGTGACAGATTATCCGAAGGAGATCAAGGCGTTCTACATGAAGATGAACGAGGACGGCAAGACGGTAGCGGCAGTCGACTGTCTGGTTCCGGGAATCGGAGAGATCATCGGCGGAAGCCAGAGAGAGGACGACTACGACAAGCTTCTGGCGCGCATCAACGAGCTGGGACTTCGCGAGGAGGATTATGAGTTCTATCTCGATCTCAGAAAGTACGGTTCCGCAAGACATGCGGGATTCGGACTCGGATTCGAGCGCTGCGTGATGTATCTGACCGGTATGTCCAACATCCGTGACGTCATTCCGTTCCCGAGAACGGTTAACAACTGCGAACTGTAAGAGGGAAGACTGAGGTGGAGCATGAGATATATTTTGGAAAATGACACGCTGCGGGTCGAGATTGAATCGTTCGGCGCGGAGATCAAGTCTGTGAAACGCAAGGCGGACGGAAGGGAATATATGTGGTGCGGAGACCCGAAATACTGGGGCAGAACATCGCCGGTGCTCTTCCCGTTTGTCGGCGCGCCGAAGAACAAGGAATACCGGTATGAGGGCAGAACCTACCCGATGGGACAGCATGGATTCGCGCGCGATATGGAGTTTACTCTGGAGGCACAGGAGGGAAAGAGCATCTGGTTTGTGCTCTCCTCCACAGAGGAGACCTATGTGAAATATCCGTTCCGGTTCCGGCTGCACATCGGATATATGCTGGACGAAAATGAAGTTTCCGTTCACTGGAAGGTGGACAACACTGATGAGAAGCCGATGTATTTTTCCATCGGCGCACATCCGGCATTTTTGTGCCCGATCAACGGGGAACAGGATAAGACGGGGTATCGTCTCCGGTTCGGAAATCTCACCGACAGACTGCATCATCACGGCAACACGCCGGACGGCATGGCAGTCATGACGGATGAGGAGCTGGAACTGGAGGATGGAGAGGCTGTGATTACGCCCGGATTCTTTGACAAGTGCACCTACATGGTGGAGGGAGCGCAGACGGGAGAGGTGTCAATCCTGGACCGCGACGGCGAAGCCTATGTGACGGTTCGCTTTGATGCGCCGCTGTTTGCTCTGTGGTCTCCGGAAGGAAAGGAAGCACCGTTCCTGTGCATAGAGCCGTGGTATGGAAGATGTGATGCGGTTGACTTTGAGGGAAGCCTGGCGGAGCGCCCGTACGAGAATGCGCTTGCAGCCGGAGGCAGTTTTGACGCAGAGTACGCAATCGTGTTTGCATAGCCGCACGCGAACCGGCATATAGATAGGATAGAAAGAATCAGGCAGGTCTATCTATGAAGCTGGGATACAAAATAAAACCGAGAGATGCAAAAAGCAACCCGACGACAGCTATCCTTGCAGCCGTGTTTGTGATGTTCCTTATAAGCGGTCTTCTGCTGCTTCTTCTGGCGCTTCTCTTATATAAGATGGAGCCGGGAGAGTCCGTCATTAAGATCGGAATTGTGGCGGTCTACGTAATTTCCGGGCTTTGCGGAGGTTTTCTGATGGGAAAACGGATGCGGGAGCAGAAGTTTTTGTGGGGACTGGCGGCGGGAATCATCTATTTTCTGCTGCTGTTTGGTGTGTCGCTGCTCGTAAAGGGTACGGGTGATCTTCAGATGACGCGCATTTTTTCAACGCTGATCCTCTGCGGGGCATCCGGCATGGCGGGAGGAATGTTAAGCTGAAAAAGCCGCTCTGTGGGGCGAAAGTTCAGCAAAAAAAGGCTTTTCATCTAACCGGTCATGTGCTATACTATACAGGTTAATAGAATTTTATTGTAAGATATAAAGGAGAGATTATTATGAAGCACGTTAAGACATTAAATACCAGAAAGTTACAGAACACCATCAAGAAGGGCGGATGCGGCGAGTGCCAGACATCCTGTCAGTCTGCATGCAAGACATCCTGCACCGTAGGAAACCAGAGCTGTGAGAACAGATAATTTTTCACGGGCATAAGTGAATAGCATTACCTACAGACGACCGTTCGCGAAGCGTGCGGTCATTTGTACGTTATAATAGTCAGAATTAGAAAGAGAGGAAATATTATAGTGGTTCATCAGTATAAGAACAACGGCTATGATATTGTTCTGGATGTAAACAGCGGCGCGATTCATGTGGTAGATGACGTGACATATGATGTCATTGCCCTGTATGAAGGACATACAAGAGAGGAGATTGTGAATTCTCTGCGGGAGCGCTATCCGGAGACTGAAGTGGAAGAGGCACTTGATGAGGTGCAGATGCTGGTCGACAATGAGGAGCTTTTTACGAAGGATACCTACGAGAACTATATCATGGATTTCAAAAAGCGCCCGACGGTTGTCAAGGCTCTGTGCCTGCACATTGCGCATGACTGCAACCTTGCCTGTCAGTATTGCTTTGCCGAGGAGGGCGAGTACCACGGGAGAAGGGCTCTTATGTCCTTTGAAGTCGGGAAGAAGGCACTTGATTTTCTGATTGCCAATTCCGGCAACAGACGCAACCTGGAGGTGGATTTTTTCGGCGGGGAACCGCTTATGAACTGGCAGGTGGTCAAGGATCTTGTGGCATACGGCAGAGAGCAGGAGAAGCTTCATGACAAGAAGTTTCGCTTTACACTGACAACAAACGGTGTACTTTTAAATGATGAGGTTATGGAATTCTGTAACCGCGAGATGGGCAATGTCGTTTTAAGTATTGACGGACGGAAGGAAGTTCACGATAAGATGCGGCCGTTCCGCAAGGGTGCGGGAAGCTATGATCTGATCGTGCCGAAGTTCCAGCAGTTCGCGGAGAGCAGACATCAGGATAAATATTATGTGAGAGGAACCTTTACACATTATAATCTTGATTTCTCGGAGGATGTGCTGCATCTTGCAGATCTCGGATTCAAGCAGATTTCGGTGGAGCCGGTTGTGGCGGAGCCGAAGGAACCGTACGCAATCCGGGAGGAGGATCTGCCGAAGCTCTTCGAGGAGTATGACAAGCTGGCAGTTGAGATGATCAGACGTCATAAGAGCGGAGAAGATTTTAATTTCTTCCACTTTATGATCGATCTTGAGGGCGGTCCGTGTGTGGCAAAACGTCTTTCCGGCTGCGGTTCGGGAACCGAGTATCTGGCAGTCACGCCGTGGGGTGATTTCTATCCGTGCCATCAGTTTGTCGGAAATGAAAAGTTCCTTCTCGGAAATGTCGATGAGGGCATCTTAAATACAGACATTCGCGACGAGTTTAAATGCTGCAATGTCTATGCGAAGGAGAAATGCCGCAAGTGTTTCGCAAGATTCTACTGCAGCGGCGGCTGCGCGGCGAATGCCTACAATTTCAGCGGCGACATCTGCGGAGCATATGACATCGGATGTGAGCTTCAGAAAAAGCGCATCGAATGTGCGATTATGATAAAAGCTGCAGAGGAGGAACAAAAGAATGAAGAAGAGTAAAGCGATTGTTATTTTGATCGTGATCCTTGGTGCACTGGCGGGACTTGCTTATTATGCATCCATCATTCTTTCTTCGACGGGAATCGGGGAAGAGATGAGCATTCCGCTTGGTCTGGATTTATCCGGCGGTGTTTCCATTACCTATCAGGTTGTGGATGACAATCCGAGTGCGGAGGATATGAGCGATACGATCTACAAGCTGCAGAAGCGTGTAGAGGGCTACAGCACAGAAGCGTCGGTTTACCAGGTGGGAGACGACCGTATTACGGTTGAGATCCCGGGCGTATCGGATGCCAATGCGATTCTGGAGGATCTCGGTAATCCGGGTTCCCTGGAGTTCCAGCTTCCGGACGGAACGGTTTACATGACGGGTGACCAGGTTGCGGATGCGCAGGCGGGAACCACCACAGACAGCTACGGCAACAAGCAGTATGTGGTACAGTTAAAGCTCACAGACGACGGAGCAAAGCTGTTTGCGGATGCCACCACAGACAATGTCGGCAATTATCTGCCGATCGTGTATGACGGCGAGACGATCAGCTATCCGCAGGTAAAGGAAGCCATCACCGGCGGTACCGCACAGATTTCCGGCATGAAGACATATGAGGATGCCGAGACACTGGCAACACAGATCCGTATCGGTTCTCTTTCCTTAAAGCTGCAGGAGCTGGAATCCAGCGTTGTAGGAGCACAGCTGGGAAGCCAGGCAATCTCTTCCAGCTTAAAGGCAGCAGCCATCGGTTTAGTGATCGTCATGATCTTCATGATTGTGATGTATCAGATTCCGGGTCTGGCGGCAGCCATCGCGCTGGCAATCTATACCTGTCTGGTAATTGCTACATTATACTTATTTGAGATTACACTGACACTGCCGGGTATTGCGGGTATCATCTTAAGTATCGGTATGGCGGTCGATGCGAACGTCATTATCTTCGCACGTATCCGTGAGGAGATTGCGACGGGCAAGACAGTCAATTCTTCAATGAAGATCGGTTTTAAGAAGGCAATGTCAGCCATCCTTGACGGTAACATCACAACGATCATCGCGGCGCTGGTACTGATTGCGCTGGGTTCCGGTACAGTCAAGGGATTTGCATACACTCTGATGATTGGTATTGTACTTTCCATGTTCACAGCGCTTGTCGTGACAAGATGGATCCTGTATTCCTTCTATGCCATCGGTATCCGTGACGAGAAGTTCTATGGCCGTGCAAAAGAGCGCAGGACGCTGAACTTCCTTGGAAAGAGAGGCGTATTCTTTGCGGTTTCTCTGGCAATGATTGCAGCGGGATTTATCGGAATGGGCGTTCATGCGGCCAAGGGAAGCGGAGCGTTGAACTATGGTCTGGATTTTGTGGGAGGTACTTCCACCACTGCAGATTATGGTAAGGATTACACGATTGAAGAGATTGAGAATACCATCGTTCCAGTGGTTGCAGATGTGATCGGCGACAATGACATCATGGCGAACAAAGTGGAAGGTACGACACAGATTACGGTAAAGACGCGTACCCTGACGCTGGATGAGAGAGATACGCTGGAGCAGGCACTGGTGGATCAGCTTGGAGCGGATGAATCTTCCATTACATCACAGAGTATCAGCTCCACTGTCAGCAATGAGATGCGTTCCGATGCCATCGTTGCCGTGATCGTAGCTTCGATCTGCATGCTGATCTACATCTGGTTCCGGTTCAAGGATATCCGTTTTGGTGCAAGTGCGATTATTGCGCTGCTGCACGATGTGCTGGTAGTGCTGGCGGTTTATTCACTGCTTCGTATTTCCGTCGGAAATACCTTTATCGCATGTATGCTGACGATCATCGGTTACTCTGTCAATGATACGATCGTTATCTTTGACCGTATCCGTGAGAACCTGGGCAGGACAGCTGCAAAGCAGACGCCGGAGCTTCTGGCGGAGGTTGCCAACAAGAGTTTGACACAGACGCTTTCACGAAGCATCAATACGTCGCTGACAACCTTTATCATGGTATTCATGCTGTTCTTACTCGGTGTTGCAAGTATCCGTGAGTTCGCACTTCCGTTGATGGCAGGTCTGCTCTGCGGAGCATATTCTTCCATCTGTATTGCAACGGAGCTGTGGTACATCATGAGACTGCATCTTGGCAAGAACAGACTGATCAAGAAATAAAATAAATAGTAAGGGGCTGCAATACATTGACCAAAGATGTATTTGCGGTCCTTTTTATTTCCCTGCAGGAAAAAGGAAAATAACGGGAAGCAGGCATGAAGAAACGTACGATAGCGTGTATAATGGCATGGCGCAGAGATTGACCCTGCCATATTTACCTTCTGGCAGTACAGTGAAAAAGGGAAGTGTGGATGGAATTAAGAGAGCGGTAGATCTGGATGTCCAGTTTGCGGAGTGACATGAAAACGGTCATTGAGGAGAAATGAGATGGATGGGATGAAGTTGTTTGCAATCTATTTGGCGGTTATGAATGTGATCGGTGTGGCGGTCATGTGGTCGGATAAGAAGCGCGCAAGACTGCACCGGTGGCGGATTCCGGAGAAGGTGCTCTTTGGTGTGAGCCTGCTCGGGGGAAGCGCGGGAACCTGGGCAGGAATGTATTTGTTCCGCCACAAGACAAAGCACTGGTATTTTGTGGCCGGAATGCCGCTCATTCTGGTTTGCCAGGCGGCACTTGCAATTTATCTGGTGCACTTATATGTTTTATAACAAATTGTTATAGACGGTATGCGTTTTCTGATTGAATAAAGATACAAAGTCATTTATAATGAGTAGCATAGCCGTAGAAAGACAAATGTTTTTCGTAGAAAGACAGTGCGGCGGTTCAGGAAGGGAGAATACATACGATGTATACAATGGAAGATATCGAAGCGGTAGATATGGAAATCGCACAGGCAATAAAGGATGAGTTTGACAGACAGAACAGTCATATCGAGCTGATCGCATCGGAGAACTGGGTAAGCCCGGCGGTGATGTCTGCGATGGGAAGCGTTTTGACTAATAAATATGCGGAAGGGTATCCGGGGAAGCGCTATTACGGCGGATGTGACTGCGTGGATGTCGTGGAGGAGCTGGCGAGAGAGCGCGCGAAGAAGCTCTTCGGCTGTGATTATGTCAATGTGCAGCCGCATTCCGGAGCACAGGCGAATATGGCAGTGCAGTTCGCGGTTTTAAAGCCGGGCGACACCGTGATGGGTATGAACCTGGATCATGGCGGACACCTTACGCATGGTTCACCGGTCAATTTTTCCGGAACCTATTTTCATATCGTACCGTACGGTGTGAACGACGAGGGATTCATCGATTACGACAAGGTGATGGAGATTGCCCTCGAGTGCAAGCCGAAGATGATTATTGCAGGTGCCAGTGCCTACGCGCGCACGATCGACTTTAAGAAATTCCGTGAGATCGCGGACGCCTGCGGTGCCGTGCTCATGGTTGACATGGCGCACATCGCCGGTCTGGTTGCGGCGGGACTTCATCCAAGCCCGATCCCGTATGCGGATGTCGTGACAACGACCACGCACAAGACTCTGCGCGGACCGCGCGGCGGAATGATTCTCTGCAATCAGGAAGCGGCAGACAAGTACAACTTTAACAAGGCAATCTTCCCAGGAATCCAGGGAGGTCCGCTGATGCATGTGATCGCGGCGAAGGCAGTCTGCTTCAAGGAAGCACTGCAGCCGGAGTTCAAGGTGTACCAGCAGAACATCATCGACAATGCGCAGGCGCTGTGCAAAGGACTGATGAACCGCGGTATCAAGATCGTATCGGGAGGCACCGACAATCACCTGATGCTTGTCGACCTGACGAATTTTGACCAGACCGGAAAAGCGGTGGAGAAGCTTCTGGATTCCGTAAATATCACCTGCAATAAAAATACGATTCCGAACGATCCGAAGTCTCCGTTCGTGACGAGTGGTGTGCGTCTCGGTACGCCGGCGGTGACATCCCGCGGATTCAATACCGGGGATATGGATCAGATTGCGGAGGCGATTGCCATGATGATCAAGGAGGGAGAGCCGGCGGCAGATCGCGCCAGAGCGATTGTGGCGGAGCTCACCGCAAAGTATCCGTTAAAATAAAATCTTTCAAAGTGTGTAGACTAGGCTTCCGTGCATATTGTGAGTGTTCAATATGCGCGGAGGCTTTTTTAATGTTCTACTCTACAAAAATTATTAAGAATTAAACACTATGTATCGGGTCTGAAAAGATGATAGAATAAGGAAAAGAAAGCAACCCGTCTGGGGCAGAGGAGGAGCTATGGGCAAAAAGAGCGTTGGAATTCTGATCGGTGTGGCAGCAGTGGCTGCTGTTCTGGGAGGAACCGGTTACTATTTCCGGGATGATATCAGGCAGATGATACCGATCTTTGATGATGGAAGTTCAGAGGACAAGGTCTATGTGGAAAAGGTATCCCGCATTATGAATCAGTATGCAGGTGTTTCCAACCGGTATAATGGTGTGGTGGAGACGCAGGATTCATACGAGGTGAATGTGGATTCTTCCCGGACGATCAGCGAGATCAAGGTGGAGGTCGGCGATGAGGTCGAGGAGGGACAGACTCTGGTCACTTACGACACCAGTGACCTTACCATGAAGATTGAGCAGGCGAAGCTGGAGCTGGAAGGCATCCAGAATGAGATAGATAATTACAACAAACAGATCGACACACTGACGAAAGAGATGGAGAAGGTGGAAGAATCGGAACGTTACGATTACACCACGCAGATCCAGAATATCCAGAACTCCATCGCACAGAAGCAGTTCGATATGGAGAGCAAGAAGCTTGAGATCTCCAAGGAGCAGAAACAGGTCAGCAGTTCTTCCGTTGTGAGCAAGGTGGCGGGAGTGGTCAAGGAGATCAATGAGAAAGGCGTGGACAGCAACGGGAACAGCGCGCCGTTTATGACGATCTTACAGACTGGAGAGTACCGGATCAAGGGAAGCATCGATGAGCAGAATGTCTGGATGCTTTCCGAGGGGCAGGAGGTTGTGATCCGTTCGCGTGTGGACAGTACGAAGACGTGGAGCGGAACGATCGGGAAAATCGACACTGAGAGTCCGCAGCAGGGGAATGACAACGGTTATTACAGCACCTCTTCGGCTGGAGACACGCAGTCAGCGTCCAAGTATCCGTTCTATGTGGATCTCGACTCGGTGGACGGACTGATCCTGGGGCAGCATGTGTACATCGAGCTGGATCAGGGACAGGAGGAAGTGAAGGAAGGTCTGTGGCTGTACGGCTCCTACATCGTGCAGGACGAAGATACTCCGTACGTGTGGGCGGCTAATGAGAAAAACCGTCTGGAGAAGCACTATATTGAGCTGGGAGAGTACGATGCGGATATGGACGAGTATGAGATCGTATCAGGGCTTGCCGAGGACGATTACATTGCCTGGCCGATGGCTGGTCTCTATGAGGGTGTGACGACTGTGACCGACGAGGCGGAAGTGGATTATTCTTCTCCGCTTTACAATCAGCCGGCGGACGAGAATCTGTACGATACAGAGGGTGTCTATGATACGGAACTGCTCTATGATGTGTTGGACAGCGTCTATGATACAGAACTGCCGGATGAAATGTATGACAGCATGGATGCCGGAGAAGGGACAGAGGCGGAGGTGGCAGAATGATACTGAATCTGCAGAATATCTACAAAGACTATCAGCAGGAGAAGCTGGTTGTGCCGGTGTTAAAGGATGTATCGCTGACGGTCGAGGAAGGAGAGTATGTCGCCATTATGGGACCGTCCGGTTCCGGTAAGACCACACTGATGAATATTATCGGGTGTCTCGACCGCCCGACGAGCGGTACTTACGAGCTGGCAGGGGAGAACGTGCTCAAATTAAAAGACAGGGAGCTCTCGGATCTCCGCTTAAAAAGTATCGGGTTCGTATTTCAGAGCTTTCAGCTGATGCCGCGGGAGAGTGCCGTGGAAAATGTGGCGCTTCCGCTCAGCTATGCCGGAGTGCGCAAAAAGGAGAGACGGGACCGCGCGACGAAAGCGCTCGAGAGAGTAGGACTCGGGGATCGTGTCAATTTCAGGCCGACACAGCTTTCCGGCGGACAGAAGCAGCGTGTCGCCATCGCCCGCGCGATGGTCAACCATCCTAAGATTCTGCTGGCGGATGAGCCGACAGGAGCCCTGGACTCCAAATCCGGCGAGCAGATCATGGAGCTTTTTGACAGCTTGAACGAAGAGGGCGTTACTATTGTCATGATTACGCATGATCCCAAGATCGCGGCGAAAGCCAAGCGGATTATCCGGATCATCGACGGTGAGATCTATGAGGGGGAGGAGGACGGAGCAGTATCATGAAGATTAAGAAAGTGATTGCGGTCATCGCAGGTATTGCGGTCGCCCTCTCGGCTGCGGTGGGCGGCGTATACGGGTATAAGTCCTATCAGGATAAAAAGCTTGTCGCGGAAGTGCAGCCGGTTTCCAGCCTCAACTGGGGATACTGGGGAGACACGGAGACAAGTTATGGCACCGTCACGAACGATTCCTCACAGGAGATCTATCTGGATGACTCCAGGATGATTAAGGAGGTCTATGTGGAGAAGGGGGATGAAGTGCAAAAGGGAGATCCGCTGCTCGCCTATGACACAGCGGAACTCCAGATAGAGATTGAACGCAAAAAACTCGATATCAGCACGATCGAGAATAACATCGAGAGACAAAAATACAAGTATGAGATGTTAAAGACGCAGACGCCGGTGAAGAAAGATCCGCCGAAGCTGAACGAGGAGCAGCTTGCCTGGTATCAGCACATGGACGAGGAAAACCGCCTGACAGAGACGGATAAGAACGATGGCAGAATCTACAACTATCTGACAGCGGCCTCCATTCCCTACAATGTGACGACCAATGCGGCGGGGGAACTGGTGTATCCGGCGGGAACGGCGGAAGAACCGTATATTTATTATGTCAACCAGAATGCATACGCCTATGGCGGCTTTTTCAATGCCATCCGTCCTACCGCGGAGGGAGGGAGCGGAAAACATGTGCGCGTGATCGTCTGCAAGAAGGATGCGGACGGTAAGATGGTGCTTGACACCGATGAAGCGACCGGGCGGCAGACGCCGGTTGCGGATGATACAGTGTCCCCGAATACCGTCGAGTTAAACGGCAGCGATTTCCCGGCGGATTACGATGAGAGCCGCATGTGGTATCTGTTTTCGGGAAAAGAATACATACCGACCTCCCTTGCGGATGAGTACATGCAGGCCTACGAGGATTTTATGGCGGACTGGGAGGTACCAAAGGGATATACTTCCGAGGAACTCTATCAGGAGGCGGCTGACATTGAAGAAAAATTAAAGACGCTCGATATCCAGTGCAGACAGGAACAGCTGGCGCTCGAGTCCATGGAGAAAAGCGCGACGGACGGTGTGGTCTACGCGGAGGTGGACGGCGTCGTGAAGACGGTCGGCGACCCGGACGAGAAGCCCGAGCAGGGGCAGGCGTTTCTGGTGGTAACCGGAGATGACGGGCTCTATGTGAAGGGGACGATCAGCGAGCTGCTTTTGGATGAGGTGACGGTGGGAACCGTGGTGACTGCCAACTCCTGGGAGAGCGGCATGACGTTTGATGCCACAATCACGGAAATATCGGATTATCCGGTTTCAGGCAACTCGTGGGGCGATGGAAATCCCAATGTCTCCTACTATGAGTACACGGCTTATATCGAGGACAGCTCCGCGCTCCGCAACGGGGAGGCGGTAGATCTGTCCATATCGACCAATCAGTCCGATGGCGGCGGCATTTTTATAGAAAAAGCGTATGTGAGGTCGGAGGATGGAAAGTCGTACTGTATGATTGCAGATGAGAATAACCGGCTGAAAAAACAGTATGTGGTGACCGGAAGAACGGTCTACGGATCTGCGGTAGAGATCAAGTCCGGGCTGACGGAGGACGACCGCATCGCATTCCCGTACGGGAAAAATGCGGTGGAGGGCGCTGCCGTCACGGACGAATCATCCAATTATTAAAGGAGGAACGGAGATGTTTGAAAATATAAGATTATCTTTCCGCGGAATCTGGGCTCACAAGATGCGTTCCTTCCTGACGATGCTGGGAATTATTATCGGTATTGCAGCTATTATTGCGATTGTATCTACAATTAAGGGAACAAATGAGCAGATTAAGCAGAACCTGGTCGGAGCCGGTGAGAATACCGTCGAGATTTCCCTGTATCAGGGAGAGTGGGAATATGAGATGGAGTACAACGGCATACCGGAGGGCGTGCCGCTTGTGGCGGATGAGGTGGTTGAACAGCTCAAGGAGATCCCGCATGTGGAAAATGTGTCGCGCTATCTGAGCCGGCAGGATTACAACGGAGTCTATCATCTGAATACCGGGCTTTCCGGTGGTTATGTCAAGGGCGTTGACACGGCTTATTTTGACACCTGCAATTATATTATGAAGGAAGGGCGTGGGTTCACGCAGCAGGATTTTGACCAGTATCACAAGGTCGCGATTCTGGATGAGGATTCGGCGGACGCACTGTTCCAGGGAGAGGAAGCTGTCGGGGAGACGATTGAGATTCAGCAGGAGCCGTATGTTGTGGTGGGAATTGTGACAAAGGCGAAAAAGTTTGAACCGGTCATCAACTCAATTGATGACTATTATACCTACGCGCAGGATTCCGCCGGCTCTGTGTATGTGCCGGCGACGACCTGGCCGATCATCTATCAGTACGACGAGCCGCAGAATGTGGTGCTGCGCGTGGAGAGTACGGATGATATGACCAGCGCCGGAAAAGCGGGAGCGGATCTGCTAAACGGGTATCTGTCGGTGTCGGATACGACGATCCAGTATAAGGCAAAAGATCTGATGGAGCAGGCACAGCAGATTCAGGAACTTAGCAGCTCCACCAACACCATGCTGATCTGGATTGCCGGCATTTCATTGATTGTCGGCGGTATCGGCGTCATGAACATCATGCTGGTATCGGTGACGGAGCGGACGCAGGAGATCGGTCTGAAAAAGGCGATCGGGGCACGCAAGTCCCGGATCCTTGGACAGTTTCTGACGGAGGCGGCGGTGCTCACCAGTCTGGGCGGTCTCATCGGCGTGCTGGTCGGAATTATTCTCGCGCAGGTGATCTCGTATGTGACGACGACGCCGGTGGCAATCAGCGTTCCGGCAGCCGTAGGAGCGGTGGCGTTTTCTATGGTCATCGGAATCGTATTCGGTGTGTTCCCGTCCTACAAGGCGGCGAATTTAAACCCGATCGATGCGCTGCGGCATGAGTAAGCAAAAAATAATGACAGCGCTGCGGACAGAAAGGAGCCGGCATGATAAAAAGAATTGTCATGATGGAGGGCGGAGTGGAGACATTATCCTATTTCTCCCATCAGATGGCACAAGAGTTTCAAATGCTCGGATATGCAGTATTTTTCTATGATCTGAAACAGGAGGAGAGCAGCGCGGGAAAGCTGCGCAAGTTTATCAGACCGCGAGAGACGGTGCTTGTTACCTTCAATTTCCAGGGACTGGAAAAGGAGGCCGGCGTGTACCGCGAGGGGATCGGTTATCTCTGGGATACCTATCATATTCCCTGTTATAATATTGCCGCCGACCATCCGTACTTTTATGATGACAGGTTAAAAGATCTGCCGGAAAAATACCGGCATATCAGTATAGACCGGAGACAGAAGGCATATTTTGAAGAGTTTTATCCGGAGTATGTGTCGCGTGGCTTTCTGCCGCTTGCGGGAACCGGATTGCGGGAGGGAGAAGACGAAGCTAAGACGGGAAAAGCGGGGGCACAGGGCACCGCAGTTGAGACGGAAGAAGCGGGGGCACAGGGCACCGCAGTTGAGACGGAAGAAGCGGGGGCACAGGGTGACGCAGAGCAGGCGGCGCCCTGCTATGACGTGATCCTGACCGGAAATTACACAAAACTTTCCTTTTTTGAACCCTATATCAACTGGATCAATGAGGAGTATGCGGCATTTTACCGGGGGATCATAGACGATCTGTTGGAACATCCGGCCTGCACGGTGGAGGAAGTGGCGCTTGCCCACTGCGAGCGGGAGATGGGAAAAGAGCCCAATGATCAGCTGCGGATTGCCCTGCACAAAATGATTTTCATCGATCTGTATGTGCGCAATTACTGGCGGGGAAAGGCGGTGCGCACGCTCGTCAATGCAGGAATTCCGGTACATGTGGTCGGAAAAGGCTGGGAGGAACTGGAGGATGTGAGACATCCGGAGTGCCTGAAGCTGCACCCGCAGACCGATTCCGTTACCTGCCTTGAGATGCTGGTGGACGCGAAGGTGTCTTTAAACGTGATGCCGTGGTTTAAGGACGGAGCGCATGACAGGGTGTTTAATTCCATCTTAAACGGAGCGGTATGTGTGACCGATCCGAGCTGTTACCTGGAAGAGGAACTTCATGAGGGCGAGGGCGTCTGCTATGTTGCGCTGCAGGATATGGACGCTCTTCCGGAAAAAGTGAAGGATTTATTGCAAAATGATTCCGGGAGGAATGAGATTGTGCGGCGTGGCAGAGCGATTGTGGAGCAGAAGCATACCTGGGCACAGCGCGCGAAGACGCTGGCAGCGTGGATTGCGGAGGACGCCGCGCAATAGATAAAGGACAAAGTGCGGAAAATACAGGGGATTCGATGCGGACTGGGCGCGGATCGGGCGAATCTGCATATTAACCTTGCATTTTGCGGATAATCATTATATAATAGCGGAAGAATTGGCGATGAAGAAAGCTGCGGTTTGAAGACTGCGACAGAGAGCCGGTGGGTGGTGCGAACCGGTGCAGGATAGAATCTTTCCACTTTTGGAGCCGGCAGTGAAAGCTGCGAGGGTCGTATCCTTTAACATACGTTTGAGAGGTCGCAGGAACATGCCTGTGGCAAGATGGGTGGCAACGCGGAAGCAGAACCTTTCGTCCCATGTGCAAGTGGTGCCCGGTCAGAGATGGCGGGGACATTTGACACAGGGGCGAAAGGTTTTTTTGTTCCTGTGCGGATAGAACAGAAGAATTTAGGAGGAAATGACATGATCGATCTGAAGTTTTTGAGAGAGAACCCGGAGGTTGTAAAGCAGAACATTAAGAACAAATTCCAGGATCACAAGCTTCCGCTTGTGGACGAGGTAATTGAACTCGATGCCGAGGCGCGCAAGACACAGCAGGAAGCAGACGATCTTCGAGCAAAGAGAAACCAGCTGTCCAAAGAGATCGGTAAACTGATGGGTCAGGGCAAAAAGGACGAGGCTGAGGCTGTCAAGACACAGGTTGCAGAGGGAGCTGCCCGTCTGGCAGAATTAGAGGAAAAAGAAAAGGAACTTCAGGAGAAAGTCACCAAGATCATGATGACGATCCCGAACATCATTGATCCGTCCGTACCGATCGGCAAGGATGATTCCTGCAATGTGGAGATCGAGAAGTTTGGCGAGCCGGTTGTTCCGGATTTTGAGATCCCGTATCACACCGAGATCATGGAGCGTTTTAACGGCATTGATCTGGATGCTGCAGGCAAGGTGGCAGGAAACGGATTTTATTATCTGATGGGCGATATTGCGCGTGTACACTCCGCAGTGCTCTCCTACGCGAGAGATTTCATGATCGACCGCGGTTTTACCTACGTGGTGCCGCCGTTTATGATCCGCAGCAATGTTGTGACGGGCGTTATGAGTTTTGATGAGATGGATGCCATGATGTACAAGATCGAGGGCGAGGACCTTTATCTGATTGGTACCTCCGAGCATTCCATGATCGGTAAGTTCATCGATACAATCAACGATGAGGAGAAGCTGCCATATACACTGACATCCTACTCTCCATGCTTCCGCAAGGAGAAAGGCGCACACGGCATCGAGGAGCGCGGTGTTTATCGTATTCACCAGTTTGAGAAGCAGGAGATGATCGTAGTCTGCAAGCCGGAAGAGTCCAAGATGTGGTACGACAAACTGTGGCAGAACACGGTTGACCTGTTCAGAAGCCTGGATATCCCGGTCCGTACCCTGGAGTGCTGCTCCGGCGATCTGGCAGATCTGAAAGTGAAGTCCTGCGATGTTGAGGCATGGTCTCCGAGACAGAAGAAGTATTTCGAGGTTGGAAGCTGTTCAAACCTCGGCGATGCACAGGCGAGAAGATTAAAGATCCGTGTGAAGGGCAAGGATGGCAGCAAGTATTTTGCACATACCTTGAATAACACGGTGGTTGCGCCGCCTAGAATGCTGATCGCGTTCTTAGAGAACAACCTCAACGCAGACGGAAGCGTCAATGTTCCGGTAGCACTGCGTCCGTATGTCGGAGGCAAGGAGAAGCTGATCCCGGTAAAATAAATATGCACAAAAAACGGTCTGCCGGATAGGGCAGACCGTGCTGGAGTAAGTGTTATTATATGGAGGTAAAAGCACTGACAGGTTCTGGAATGAAAATAAGCCTGAACCATTCGGTGGAGAAAAATGTGTGGATTTCTTCCAGACAGATTTTGCATCTGATTCCGTGTCTCTTCCACGTTTGGACACCTGGTGGGTGCATGTCCGACACACCGGAGACAATGGGTGGACTTTCTGGCAGCACTAACTGTGCTCCCTCATAGACATTATTAAACCGCGCGAA
>CEAF01068963.1_pt1 | contig 55051 bp, 45 predicted proteins | sample 557431 | NCBI WGS metagenome assembly CEAF01 (sample SAMEA3182068, study PRJEB8094) | gut metagenome | biome: human; feature: gut; material: Stool; isolation source: human stools | place: Canada | collected 2013-11-18 | reverse complement strand
TTCTTTTATCATTCCCAGGTCTATCAGCTGATCCGTGATGGTGTTTCTGATATGCATTGCATGAGCGATACGTATTTGGCAGAGGAATTGAAACAGGAATATGAGGAGTTAGTGTGAAAAATAAGCGTGATCGCTTATTTTTCACACAGCTATTTGTGTCGCAGGCGCCACAAAGTAGCCAGGATCGCAGAGCAGAACTGGAAGTTCTGCTCGCGGTTCCTTAGGCGCAAAGCGCCTGCGGAATGGAGATTAGAATGGATAAAAAAACAACGCTGGAAATGATTGCAGCAATTTCAAATGCAAACGGTACATCTGGTTTCGAAGATGAAGTGGTAGCAGCGATTCGTCCTTATGCAGAAGGACTTGGAGAAATTACAGAAGATTGTATGCGCAACCTGTATATCCGCCGCAAAGAAAATAATGGCAAGCGTCCGGTTGTTCAGCTTGACGCACATAGCGACGAGGTTGGTTTTATGGTGCAGGCAATCTGCCCGAACGGAACACTTCGCATTATTCAGCTCGGAGGTTGGGTTAACCACAATATTCCGGCACATAAAGTCTGGGTTCGCAACCGATTCGGAGAATATATTCCGGGGATTACTGCCAGCAAGCCTCCGCATTTCATGACAGAACAGGAGCGTAAGGCTCCTTTGGATATGAAAGATATCACGGTGGATGTTGGAGCTGTTTCGAAAGAAGAGGCAATGGAAAAGTTCGGGATTCGGATCGGGGAACCGGTAGTGCCGGATGTGACATTTACATATTCAGAAACCACAGATCTGATGGTAGGCAAGAGCTTTGACTGCCGTCTGGGATGCGCAGCGATTCTTAAGACGATGCATAACCTGGCCGGTCAGGAGCTGAATGTTGATATTGTTGGTGCTTGTGCAGCACAGGAAGAGGTTGGTGTACGTGGTGCCACCGTGACAGCACAGGTAATTAAGCCGGATATCGCAATTGTTTTTGAGGGATGCCCGGCAGATGATACCTGTGTGGAACCATATATGGTTCAGACAGCTATCAAGCGTGGACCGATGTTGCGTCACATAGATGCCCGTATGATTACCAATCCGCGTTATCAAAGATATGTGTTGGATTTGGCAGAAAAGCTTGGTATCCCGGTTCAGGATGCAGTCCGCAGTGCTGGTGCAACCAATGGTGCAGCGATACATCTGACTGAAAAAGCGGTTCCGGTTATCGTTATTGGAGTCCCGGTTCGATATGCACATACACATTACGGAATTTCAGCTTATGCTGATTTTGATAACGCTGTTAAGCTGGCATGTGAAATTCTCAAAAGACTTGACGAAGAGCAGATTAGGAGTTTCTAACCTGCCTTTCATCTTGCACGTCGACAAGAATGCCGCAAAAAGCAGGCACCATCGGATGTTCCCGGCATAAATATAAGAAAGAAGCCTCTGCAGAAAAGGAATGATCTGCCATGGAATCAGAAAAGCTGGAGGATCTGCTGCTGTTGAGCCTGTCGGCAAGTAAAGGACAGAGGGAACGCTCGGAGGTTCTGGATGTGGGAGTGACCAGGGACAAAAACCTGCGGGAGGTCATCGTCAAATACAGTGGGGACATCGACGGACTGCAGATACCTGGAATGGAGATACAAAAGCTTCTGGCGGGCTATGCAATTGTAAAGCTTCCGGAGGATCAGATCGGAGCGCTCGTGGCTGCCCGGGAGATCGAATATGTGGAGATGCCGAAAAATCTGCAGACCGGTTTGTATGAGGCGAAGCGTGTCAGCTGTATTTTGCCGCTTCTTTCGCAGGGGGATGAGGACGCACCCCTGGATGGAAAAGGCGTGTTGATCGCTGTTTTGGATTCCGGGATCGATTATCGGATGCCGGATTTTCGAAAGGAAGATGGCAGCAGCCGGATTCTGGCTTTGTGGGATCAGGAACTGGAACGGGAGTTTTCGCAGGAACAGATTGACGAGGCACTGCAGGCAGAAAGCCGGGACGGGGCGCTGGAGCTTGTGCCGAGCATCGACCGCTCCGGACATGGAACGGCGGTGGCGGCGATTGCTGCCGGGAGCAATCCAAATCTCCGGCTGAGGGGCGCTGCGCCGGGCGCGGGGCTGTTGGTCGTGAAGCTTTCCCAAAAACAGAATGGCTATCCACATACAACGCAGCTGATGAGCGCAGTGTCCTGGTCGCTTTCCAAAGCTGCCAAAATCGGGCAGCCACTCGTCATCAACATCAGCTACGGAAACTGTTACGGACCGCATGACGGTTCCTCCCTGCTGTGTCGTTTTCTGGACAATGCAGCGGAAAGCGGGCGGACGGCAATCTGTGTAGGCTGCGGAAACGAGGGCGCGGCAGGCGGTCATGCGTCCGGACAACTGGAAAAAAATGTAGCGGACGTTAGTTCCCGTGCTGACGGATTGTCCGGCAATTTGCAGAGGGAAAGGGAAACGCTTGAGCTGATCATCGGGGAATATGAGCGGACGCTGAATATACAGCTGTGGAAAAACTATGCCGATGTGTTCACTGTGATTTTGCAGACACCATCCGGACAGGAAATCATCGTACAGCCAGATAAAAATGGACGGCAGGATGTGCTGACAAACGGGACGGAGGTATTGGTTTATGCCGGGCAGCCGTCGCCGTACTCTGTCTGGCAGGAGATTTTTTTTGACCTGCTCCCACGGGATCGTTATATTGAGTCCGGGATCTGGACCTTTCATCTGATTCCGGAAAAAATCGTGCTCGGCAGCTATCAGCTGTATTTACCGACCCAGCAGAGCCGTTCTGCAGATACGCGGTTTGTACGGCCCGATCCGCTTTTGACGATGACGATTCCTTCGACGGCGCAAAAGGTGATTTCGGTCGGAGCAATCCACTCATATTATGAAGCGTATGCGGATTTTTCGGGAAGAGGCGAGAAAATAAACAGGGAAAACCGCCTGATGTTTGCAGACTCCAAGCCGGATCTGGCAGCGCCGGGGGTCGATCTTTTGGTTCCGACATCGGAGGGGAGCACGCAGCGCGTAAGCGGGACCTCCTTTGCGACACCGCTCGTTTCCGGCGCAGCGGCACTTTTGATGGAATGGGGAATTGAAAAGGGAAATGATCCGTATCTGTACGGGGAGAAACTAAAGGCATATCTGCGAAAAGGCGCGAAGAAGCTGCGGGGCGAGACGGACTATCCGAATGAGCGGGTGGGGTATGGGGCGCTGTGTGTTTCAGAGAGTTTGCCCAAATAACTGTCTTTTTGTGAGAAATATGAATTGAAGGTGAATATATTAAAGTAATGGACCCGGATACAGCACCAAGATATAAAAAATATGTTCCGTATTGGGCATAATTTAAGTTTCGCTAAGTTTCACTTATATAAGCATGTGAGAGGACTATAATAGAAAAATATGTAAAAAAGGCACTGAAAGCCATAGGATTTTGGGTTTGACAGTGCTTTTTCTTTGTGAAAAGAGAAAAAACAACAAATTTAAGTTTTGCTAAGTTTCGCTGCAAATTTCGGATAAACGGATCCCCTTTACCGCGCGGCAGCTTTGGCATGACGCTTCCGCACCCGGTGCTCCAACGCCTTGTAAAAGCTGCTCAGGCAAAGTGTGAGCAAAAATACGGTCAGGGTCCAGACCACAGGATGTGCCGTAAGACCAAGCTTGTTTGCAGCCAACTCCATATACCGGATCAGTACCTGATGAATCAGAAAGCCGTAAGGCGACAGCCCGGCCAGCCACAAAAACGGCTTTGCGGAAAGCAGCCGGGAAATCACTCCCTTGCCCACGGCGAGCAGCCAGACCAGCAGCACCGCAGAGGGGGTGAACAGCACGTTGTACCGGAAGGCTACCGCGCCCAAAGCTCCTACCTGTCTGGCAGCGATGAAAAAGCAACCGCCCGAAAACAGCACAGCTGCCAGCTCCAGAAGGGAAAAGGCACCGTGCGGTATGCGCTCCTCCTTGCGGCTGTGGTAAAGGCAGCCCATACAGCAGCTGATGGCAAAATCTCCTGCCCGGAAAAGAGGACACAGATAGGTCAGGTAAAATATGGACTTTCCACTGAGTCCGGCCTTCCAGATTGCAAGGGAGAAAAGGAATTGTGCGCAGAAAATCGCGGCAGCGATGCAGCGCAGCCTGCGAGTATCGACTTTTTTCAGCAGGGCGATCAGACCGGGAAAAATAGCATACAGAAAAGCCTGCACCGAAAGATACCACGCGACTCCGTTTAAGCAGAACCAGAAACGGCTGGAGGGGATCCATGTTTGCAGCAGGAAAATGCTTACCCCAAGCTCTGCTGCACAGGACAGCACCCCGCGGGCAGAGGGCTGCGCCCAAAGACCCTTCAGCACAAGGAGAAGGGCAGCAACCATCATAATAAGGTGCAGCGGATATAACTTGCGTATTTTTTGCAGGGAAAAGGTCATGGCAGACCGCAGTCCCGGTGCTGTGCGCGGGCGGTCGTAATAGTTGCAGGTCATCAAAAAACCGGACAGCGCCACGAATACGGAAATTGCCCACGGCCCCAGCCACGGTGCACCGCAATGGGACAGGATCACGCTCAGAAAGGCAACTGCCCGCAGCCCCTGTAAAGATGAAATCAGTTTTTTATCTGTCACAGTATCCTCCGTTCTGCCAAAAATCGCGGCAGCTGTGTTTTTTACAAGTGTTATAAGTATAAAAAAGGCGGCTTGTTCTGTCAAGAAGTATGCGGAGAGCGTTTTTCCGATCCGGCGATCGACGGCGTGCGCTCCGCTGTCAACGGCTCCGGACAGCTCTGCCGCCAAAGGTTCACTGTGCGGCAGCTTTGGCATTTTCGTGGCAAAAATCAAATATTATTTGCGGCAATGACTTGCCCGGAATCATTTCCCAACCGCACCCCTTCTGTACTCACTGGGTGTCACGTCATAATATTTCTTAAAGAAACGGATATAGCTTCGGACGTCGGAGTAGCCGACCTTCTGGCTGATCGACTGGATCGTGTCGGCAGTGTCGGTCAGCAGCGCGAGGGAACATTCCGTGCGGTAGCAGTTTAAGTACTCGGAGAGCGTTTTTCCGGTGTCGAGCTTGAAGAGCCTGGAAAGATAGACCGGGTTTAAGCTGACGATGTCCGCGATCTGAGGGACGGAAAGCTCCTCCCTGTAGTGCTGCTGGATATAGGAAATTGCCTGGCAGATATAAGTGTGGGCTTCCATGGAGGTTTTTGTTTTGGCATTTAAAAGTCCCTGGATGCAGGAAAAGAAGATGCGGCTGCATTCGGAAGGATCCGCAGCATTTTCCAGCTTTTTGAGGTAAGGGCTCAGCTGGGTGTCCGGAATGTCATCCCCGAAATCAAGCAGCGCCACATAGACCTCGCACAGGAGGATCGTTGTAAGCTTCCGGGCTTCCTGGGTGTTTGCTGTTTCCAGATAGCGGGGAAAAAAGCTGTCGGCGATTTTGCGGGCAACCGTCTGATCGCGGTCGATCAGCGCACGAGAAAGCTGGATGGACAGGTTGGGATCCAGGGAGGAGGTCAGATCCTCCTGATGACCGATGATCATAAAATCCTCTGTTTCCGGAGAAGTGAACAAAAGGTTTCTGCGGGCCAGCTGCCAGGATTTCTGGTAGGAGGGCGATGCCTGTTCACACAATACAATGGAAAAGAAGGGATCAATGGAAAGCGTCTGCTGCATGCGTTGGGAAATAGCGCTGCAGAGGCGCTTTAATTCTGCCGTCAGCTCTGCATCTGCGATGGAGGTATTGAGCAAGATGCAGATATTCTGCCCGTTTGTATGGATGCCGTAGGCTTTGCCAAGGACGGAAAATGCCTCCGAAGCGCTGGAGAGGACAACGAGACGCAGTTGCTCCTTTTTTGCGAAATCCTCCATGCTTTCGAGGGCAGGCATGTGGATGAGGATCAGGGAAAAGAAGCGGTACGGAAAGACCAGACCGTATTTCATATATTCCTGAGGCAGGGCAGTGACATCGACAGAGGCATGGAGGATACCAAGCAGCAGACGCTCCCGGACGAGCTGTTCCTTTTCGTGCAGGACGGAATGCACCTCTGAGACCTGGGCAGTCAGACTGTCCAGGGCAGAGTTTAAGCGGAAAAATTCATCATGATCGTCGGACAGACCGAGGGTGTAGGGCGTGATGCCGAGTTTTTCCATAATGTCATCCACGGGTTTTAACAAAACCATGCTGTAGATAGCAGAAAGTAAAAAGCAACAGAATAGTATAAAAAAGTATTCGCAAAAACGTCTTAAAAGAAAGGGAGTAACTGCTTTGAACTGCTCTGTGGTGGACACATAGTAGGTACACTGCAGCGTATTGGAGTTCTGAACGGCAGGATAGGCATTATAATCGGGAAAAAGCAGGGCTTCATTTTCATCAGCGGACAGGGAAGAATTCCAGCGCTCGTACAGAGCTGCATCCGTGGCATAGATAAGCTGATCGCAAAAGGTAACGACAGCATGATAGCTGTTGTCGTTGTCGGAAAGAAGGGCAGCAGCATCCCTGCGCAGCTCCCGCATGGCATAGGAAATTGTGATATAGCCCTTCGGATTGGAGGAATACAAAGGCAGACTGTGGGCATAGACCACAACCGGTACAGCAGGACGCGGGCTGTAGTAGCGCTCATAAGGAATGTTTACAACCCAGGCCTCCTCCGTGTCCATTTCCGAAAGGATCTGGAGAAAATCCGGGTTATAAAAATCACTGTAGGTGTACATGCCTCCGCTGGAATCGAAAACCCGTTCACTGCGGTCAAAATACAGGCAGATCGTTTCAAAGGAGTACAGCTGTGTGTAAGGAGAAATATCACTGATCATACGGGAAAAATAATCGATGGTAGGATCCGGTGAAACGAGGATGTGATTTACGGAGGCAAGCTTTGCGATAAAAACAGAGCCTACCTTCATAACGGAAAAAGTATTTTCCATATTGGAATAGGCAGCGTCTGCCTTTGCCTCCAGCTGCTCCTTTAACTGTAGGTTGTTCTGCCAGATGCTTAAGAGCGTGGAAACAAAAAACAGGATCGTGGATAACAGTGTCAGAATAAAAAAACAGGAAGAAAAGTGTCTCGAGCGAATGATATTTTTCAGCTTTTTCTTTTGCATGGAACGATCGAATGATATCAAAACAATTGCCTCCCTTTGATTGGTTCTGACACCATTATACCGAAAAAATGCACAAAGCAAAAGAAAGGGAGTGCAAAAATGGATAGCAAAAATCCGATGAATCTGCAAAAAATAAAGTCAAAAAGTTGCAAAAAGTCAATAAAGGGGTGATAGATCAAGGCTTTTTTGAAATCGTTATAAATGTAACAAAATAGGTCGGATTTTTTAATTTTTAACAGAGCTGTGTTTTTATATAATGACCTCAGAAACGGAAACAAAAAAACGCAAAGGGGCTGCAGCCACCAGGCGGGCAGCATTTACGGAACAGGACTGTTTCAGAAAAAAAGAGAGGGAGGAAGGTACATGACGGGAAAGAGGGAAAAAACCGCAGCACTTTCAAAGGGCCGACAGCAGGGGGGCCTGCAGAAGGCAGCACTGTATTTCTGGAAGCATAAATATCTGTATCTGATGCTGCTTCCGGCGATTCTGTATTACATCATTTTCTGTTACGTTCCGATGTACGGCGTAACAATTGCATTCAAGGATTTCAATCCGATGCTTGGAATCTGGAAAAGTCCGTGGGCGGGGACGGAAATGTTCCAAAAGCTGTTTGGAATGGAAAAGTTTTATTCCGTTTTCTGGAACACGATCCGGATCAGCCTGATCCGACTGATTTTCGGATTTCCGTTTCCGATTATCATTGCGCTGCTTTTAAATGAGCTGCGGCTTGGAAAGGTAAAACGGGTCATCCAGACAGCGATTTACATTCCGAATTTTATTTCCTGGGTCGTTCTGGGCGGTATTCTGACAAGCCTGTTATCGATGGATTCGGGTATTGTCAACGGCGTCATCAAGGCGCTCGGCTTTGCACCGATCGGATTTTTGACAGATGAAAAGTATTTCGTCGGCACGATGGTCGTTTCGATGATCTGGAAAACGTTCGGCTGGAACACGATTATCTATCTGGCGGCGATCACCGGAATCGATCCGCAGCTGTACGAGGCGGCGACCGTGGACGGGGCGAACCGGTGGCAGAAGCTGTTACATATCACATTGCCGTGTATCCGTTCTATTATTATCGTTGTGCTGATTACGAGAATCGGCGGACTGATGCAGGCGGGCTTTGAACAGATTTTCGTATTGTATCATCCAGGCGTATACGGGACGGCGGATATCATCGATACCTATGTATACCGGATGGGCTTGCAGGAAGGCAAATTTGAGCTGGCGACAGCGGTCGGCTTGTTTAAATCCGTGATCAACTTTGCACTGGTTGTCATTGCAAACAAGACAGCACGCATGGCAGGAGAGGAGGGAATTTACTGATGAGCAGGGAAAAGCCGAAAAAAATCAAGGTTTCTGTCGGCAGCAGGATTTTTGACACAGTAAATCTGATTTTTCTGATTCTGCTGGGGCTGACAACCTTTTACCCGTTCTGGGACTGCCTGGTTGTTTCGTTTTCCTCGCTGAAAAGCTATCTGGCGACGAACATCCATTTATGGCCGGACGAATGGTCGTTTGAAGGCTATGCCTATATGTTAAAAAGCTTCGATCTGTGGAGATCGTATGCGAACTCGATTTTTATCACGGTTGTCGGCACACTGATCAACATGCTGATTACGACGATGGCGGCGTATGTGCTGTCGAAAAAGGATTTAAAGGGACAGCGGTTCTTCATGTTTCTGGCAGTGTTTACGATGATGTTTACCGGCGGAATTATTCCGACCTACATCGTTGTAAAGGATCTGCATCTGATGAATTCGCTGTGGGCGATGATCCTGCCGTCGGCGGTCAACACCTACAACCTGATTATTTTAAGAAACTTCTTCTTGGAGCTTCCGATGGAGCTGGAGGAAGCGGCGCTTTTGGACGGATGTACGGAGATCGGCGTATTGTTTAGGATCATGCTTCCGATTTCCAAACCGGCGCTGACGACGGTGACGCTGTTTTATGCAGTCGATCACTGGAACGACTTTTTCTCGGCGATTATGTATATCAATAAGAAAGAAGCATGGCCGCTGCAGCTGTTTTTACGGTCGATGCTGTTTCAGAATGACGCAGCATATTCCAGCGGCGGAGAAAGCCTGTTTTTATTAGGACAGCCGATGAAGATGGCGGCTGTGATGCTGGCAATTATTCCGATCATGTGCGCGTATCCGTTTTTCCAAAAATATTTCACAGCAGGGATGACGGCAGGCGCAGTGAAGGGGTAAAATATAAAAGGGAAAGAAAGAGGGAACAAAATGAGAAAAAGAAGTAAGTGTGCATTTCTGGCAACAGCGATGGCAGCGACAACGATTCTGGCAGCAGGCTGCGGCAACAGCGCTTCGGGTGGTCAGAACACTGCGGATTCTGCAGAGCGGGTTCCGATCCGTTGGCTGACGACCGGCGACGCTGCGGCAGAAGCAATTCAGGATAACGACCGCATTATTGAAGCGATCAACGAAAAACTCGGCATAGACCTGACGGTTGAAATCGTTCCGGAAGCCAATACGGAAAAGGTCAACGTTGCGATGGCGTCCGGCGATTTCCCGGATGTGGTAACTGGTGCATACGGGACGAGCGCAACCCAGCAGTGGATTGATGATGGAATGGTTATTCCGCTGAATGATTACATGGATTCCTTCCCGAGCATGAAGGCATGGCTGGAAAATTACGAGTGGTCGGCACAAAATGGAAAATATTACGGCATGCCGTTTATTGCACAGTACAGTGTGGCCAATACCCTGATCGTGATGCGTCAGGACTGGCTGGATAATTTGGGATTGTCCTATCCGCAGACGTTGGATGAAATGAAAGACGTCATGCTCGCTTTCACAAACGACGATCCGGACGGCGACGGACAGAACAATACATACGGCTACACGGCAGAAAAGCCGGGACAGTTTGACTGGGTATTTTTCGCATACGGACTACCCTATGCGGACTATTCGCTGGATGAAAACGATCAGGTAATCCCCGTTTTTGAAGATCCTGCGTTTGTAAAGGGCATGACCTACATCAAAGAGCTGTGGGATGCAGGTACGATCGATCCGGAGCTGATGTTGAATGATATGTCTAAAAAAGAAGAAAAGTTCTATCAGGGCAAAGCCGGCATGATGCCTGCACCCCTGTTCCGTCATGTGACCCGTCATGAAAACAGCGTCAGAGAGCTGTTCCCGGACGCTTCGATCTGCTATGATCTTTCCCCCGCAGGTCCGGACGGCGCGAGAGGCTTAAGCAAGCAGGGCAAGAGCGGTATGATGACCTGTATCACCGCAGCCTGCAAGAACCCTGACAAAGCGGCAGCATTTGTGGACTTCATGGTTTCGGAGGAAGGAAATAACCTGCTGCGTCTTGGTATCGAAGGTATTCATTACACCAAGGATGGCGACGAAATCGTCTTCAACGAAGAAGAGCGTGCAAAGGATGCTTTCTCGCCCAATGGCTGGGCGCACGCGCTGGCGTGGGGCTCCTTCTACTGGCCTCTGGAGAGCAACTACATCCCTGTAACCGATCCGAACCGGGAACGTGCGCTGCATACCGTTGATCTTGCGACCCAGTGCCAGGTTCCGAACCTGATTAAGCAGAAAACGCAGGTTGAGATCGAAAACGGCGCCGCAGTGGACGATATTTACACCCAGTACTTTTCGGATATGCTGCAGGGTAAGCTTTCCATCGAAGAGGGTGTAGAGCAGCTGAGCAAGTCCTGGAGAAGTCAGGGCGGTGAAGAGATCCTTGAGGCAGTCAATGCAGAGTATCAGAAAACAAAAGCAAAGCAGTAAAAAGGAAAATCTAATAATATGGAAAAAACAGGGAAAAAACCGAATATTATCATGATTCTGGCAGACGATCAGGGCCCCTGGGCGATGCACTGCGCCGGGACACCGGAGCTTTATACGCCCAACCTGGACAGAATTGCAGAACAGGGAATGCGGTTTGACAGCTTCTTCTGTGCCTCGCCGGTATGCTCTCCGGCGAGGGCATCCATTCTGACCGGGAAAATGCCTTCCGCTCACGGCGTACAGGACTGGCTCAGAAGCGGAAACTTAGACGGCGAGAAATTTGCCGCCCAGGGAAAGGAAAATCCTTATTTCGAGGGCTATAAGCAGGAACGGAAGCCGATTTCCTATCTGGAAGGACAGCCCACCTATACGGACATTCTGGCGCAGAACGGCTATCACTGCGCACTCTCCGGAAAATGGCACCTGGGCAACAGCATCGAACCGCAGCAGGGCTTTCAGGAGTGGTACACCATCGGCATGGGCGGCTGCTGTTATTACCACCCGGACATGGTGGACCATGGAGAAATCACCGTGCATCATGGGGAATATGTGACAGATCTGATCACGGATCGTGCACTGGAATATTTAAAAGAGCTGGGCGAAGGGGACGACCCGTTTTATTTGTCTGTCCACTATACTGCACCCCATTCTCCCTGGGAAAAGGAGCACCATCCTGCAAAGTGGATCGATTACTACGATGGCTGCACGTTTCCCAGCATTCCCAACGTGCCGGATCATCCCGATCTGCGTACCGGCGCGGTATATGGAACCGGTAAGAGGGAAGAAAATCTGCGGGGCTATTTTGCGGCGATCAGTGCGATGGATGAACAGATCGGCAGACTGCTGGATGCAGTAGAAGAACAGGGGCTGGCGGACAATACCGTAATCCTCTTTACAGCGGACAATGGAATGAGCATGGGACAGCACGGCGTCTGGGGAAAGGGCAACGGGACATTCCCGATGAATATGTATGATTCCGCAGTTAAGGTGCCGTTTCTGATTTCCTGGCCGGGGCACATTCCTGCCAATACCGTCTGCAGCGAAATGATAAGCGCCTGCGATCTGCTCCCGACGATCCTTAAGCTGACGGGACTTTCCGACAAGCAGCCTACGGGACTTCCCGGAAGAAGCTTTACAGAGCTTTTGGAGGGCAGACAGCTGGAACACCGCGACGAGGTCGTGATCTTTGACGAATACGGGCCTGTCCGCATGATCCGGACGAAAGAATGGAAATATGTGCACCGGTATCCCTATGGAAAACATGAGCTGTATCACCTCGTGGACGATCCGGGAGAAGAGAAGAATCTGTACGGTTTACCGGAATATAAAAAACTGGTAACCCAATTAAAGGGCAGGATGGAAAAATGGTTCTGCACCTATTCCGACCCGGCCATCGACGGCGTGCGCTCCGCGGTCAACGGCTCCGGACAGCTCTGCCGCCCAGGTGTGTATGCAATCTATGAGGATCCCTTTGCACCAAAGGGCGTGGAATGATTACGAGTTGTTTGTCAAAGAATAAGATTGAGCAAGGCCGGTCAGGGAAAGATTCTCTGACCGGCCTTTTGCAAGCTCGTTCATCAGTCGGATGGTTGCCTGTGTCTTTTCAAAATCCTGCATATCGAGAATTGCATAGAATATGGTGGCATAAACAATGTTGCATATTTGCTTGCTGATGAAAATGGAGTATCTATTAAGGTTGCCAAATATGCTGGAAGCGATAAAGTGGATCTGATTGAGAATGAAGAATATGGTTATTGCTCTTTAATCAAAGCAACGCATCAAGTGCTGGAAAAGTTAAAAATTGAAAATATAACCAGAGCAAAAGTAACGAATACCAAGAGAGTAGAAAAAAATTTAATTGCACCTATTCCAATGCGAGAAGCTGTGATAAACGCAATTGTACATTCTGATTTTTCGAGGGAGATACCACCTGTTTTTGAAATTTTTAATGACAAAATGATTTTTACATCTTATGGTGGATTGCTTCCGGGGCAAAGCAAGGAAGATTTTTTTAGTTGTAGTAGTATGCCGAGAAATCGTGAATTGATGCGTGTATTTAAAGATGTGGGTCTTGTAGAACAATTAGGATCAGGAATGAGTAGAATTTTAAAAGAGTATGATAAAAGTATTTTTCATATATCAGAACATTTTATAAAAGTTGAGTTCCCATTTTCATTGCCAAAAGATAATACTATCATTGCCAATGGCGATGATAATGGCAATGAAATTGGCGATGATGATTCAGAAATGATGAAAGTTCTGGGATTATTGGAGGAAAATGCTTCCATTACAGCAAAGCAAATGTCAGAACAAATGGATATAAGTGCAAGAAAGGTAAGCCGTCTTATAAAAGCTCTAAAAGAAAATGGAAAAATTATCAGAGTAGGATCTGACCGAAAGGGGTACTGGAAAATCACTCAGTAGAGTATAATAGTCTCTTAAAGGAGAAGGTTATCAATGAACATAGACACATCTAATCTGGACTATATGCAGACGATCCTTAAGCTGACGGGACTTTCCGACAAGCAGCCTGTAGGATTTCCCGGAAGAAGCTTTACAGAACTTTTAAAGGGCAGGATGGAAAAATGGTTCTGCACCTATTCCGACCCGGCAATCGACGGTGTGCGCTCCGCGGTCAACGGCTCCGGACAGCTCTGCCGTCCGGGGGTGTATGCAATCTATGAGGATCCCTTTTCACCAAAGGGCGTGGAATGATTACGAGTTGTTTGTCAAAGAATAAGATTGAGCAAGGCCGGTCAGGGAAAGATTCTCTGACCGGCCTTTTGAGGTGTTCCACAGTTATTCCTTTGTTGTACTGTCTCCAAATAAAATCCGCATATAATCGCGGCGGGCATAGAGAATACGGTCAATGTAAACTTCGTTGCCGTAAGCACGGTAAAAGCTGATGTAGTTGCCGCTTACAATAAATCGATAATTGCTCTCTATATCTGCAATCGAAGATAGCAAAGCTCCGGCCTGAGCGTGGTTCTGCAAAATACGGGGACTTTTTGTAATTTTGCTTACGGTTGCCAATGCTGCGGATGGATTTAATAATTCTTCCTCAATATAGGTCTTGATTTCTAAGAGATCATTTTGGACTTCTTCGGAGACCGTTTCAAGTTTTGTGTAAACGTTAAAAACTGATATAAGATTTGTGAATAGTTACAAATGGGCAGAGCCGATTTTCCGGATTCTGCCCATATCTGCATTATACAGTAGTTTTTAGGCATGTCAATAAAACCTGCTTAAAATTGACTGTTTTACAGGTTCCGTCCTGCCAGACGTTCTTCAAAATAAATTTCTAGCTGGGAATGGATCTGTCCCCAGTCCTGCCTGTGACCGGTCCATTTTTTCGTGATATCCATGGTTGCCAAATACAGCATTTTCAAAAGGCTGTCATCCGACGGAAAAACCGTTTTGCTTTTAGTCACTTTCCGGAGCTGACGGTTGAAGCCTTCAATGGCATTTGTGGTGTAAATCAGGCGTCTTACTGCCTCTGGATATTTGAAATAAGTGGACAGGGTTGCCCAGTTATCATTCCAGGATTTATAGATTTTCGGGTACTTGGAATCCCATTTATCTTTGAACAATTCTAACTCATTTAAAGCTGTTTCTTCCGTTGGAGCTGCATATACAAGCTTCAGATCAGCCATCAGTTTTTTGATGTCTTTGTATGAAACAAACTTTGTTGAATTACGGATCTGATGGATGATACACTGCTGAATCTCTGTTTTTGGATAAACAGCCTCGATTGCCTGTGGAAATCCATTTAAACCATCAACGCATGCGATCAGGATATCCTCAACGCCTCTGTTTTTTAATCCATTCATGATAGAAAGCCAGAACTTCGCACTTTCGTTCTCTCCAACATACATTCCAAGGACATCTTTTTTTCCGCTCATGTCGATACCAAGAGCAATGTAAACCGCACGTTTTACGATACGTCCTTCGCTGCGGACATGATAGTGGATCGCATCCATAAATACTACAGCATACACTTCTTCCAGAGGACGTTCCTGCCATTCTTTTACAATCGGCAGGATTTTGTCTGTGATCCGGCTGATTGTGCTGTCAGAAATATCAATATCGTATAATTCACGCATGTGGGATTCAATGTCTCCGGTGGTCATTCCTTTGGCATACATGGAAAGTATTTTTTCTTCCATGTCCTGAGTTACGGTATTTTGATATTTTTTAATCAGCTGTGGTTCGTAATCACCGTTACGATCCCTTGGGATCGCCACATCCATATCTCCATAACTGGTGTGCATGGTTTTGCTGGAATGACCGTTTCTGCTGTTGTCTGTTTCTTTGTTACGATAATCATACTTGGAATATCCTAATTCTTCATCCAGTTCCTCGTCCAAAGCACCTTCCAATAGGACAGACATCATGTCACGCATGATGCCATTTACATCGGTGCCGTCTTTGATGCTGATATCATTATTTTTCAGATAATCACGCATCATTTCTCTCATTGCTGCTTTTTGTGGGCTGTCTTTTCTTCTTGCCATAAAAATAACCTCCAAACTGAGTAATTATATCTTACATCAGTTTGGAGGTTTACACAAACTTTGGGATACTCTCTTACTCGATAACTGTAGTAAAACAACTGCACCGACAAACAATAGAATGCACGCTCTGAGAGCATTCTATTGTTATGTCACCCTTCCCTGTTCTCCATCTCGCCGAGAAATTTCTTCACCGCTGCAGTCACCTGATCAAGATGTTCATCGTAGCAGTGTGTGTCTCCGGGAATCTGTACCAGCTCCGCATTTTTATATTTTTTCGCTGCATCAATGGAGTATTCTATAGGAACTGCCTCATCTGCATCTCCATGAACCAAAAGCACCGGCTTTTCATATTTGCGGATCGCCTCGTCTACATCCAGAAGCTGTGCTGTGCGGATATAATTGCCGCTCAGATGCCGGTCTCCCCATTCCAGCATATCAGGAACATGCTCCGGATCAAAGGGCTGACCAAGCAGATTTCCTTTTCTCGCACCATCCGGGATTACAATTGCAGGAGACAGCGGAATCGCTGCCTTAAAATCATCCGCCCGCATTCCTGCTGCCAGCATTGTAAGCAGTCCGCCCTGGGAATGTCCGCAGATATAAAGGTCTGTCACAAAATCCAGCGTCTTTGCATAATCCGTCACAGTCATGGCATTGTTAATCCACTTCATCAGATTATGCTGTTCAAAGGCACCACCGCTTTTTCCATGTCCGTACAGTTCGACGCGCAGTGTCGCAAATCCGATTTCATTCATTGCGCTGGAAACAGCAGTGATGTGCCGTTCCTCCATATTGCCGGTTAAACCATGAAACACGATAACCAGCGGGCACTTTTCTTTTTCCTCCGGCATGTCCAGCTTTGCATGCAGCTGAATGCCGTCGTCTGTGATATGAAACTCTTTCATACTATATTCCTCCTTTCCAGGATGACTTTTGCAGCCCATTTTCCTGTCCATTTTTATAGTATACCACACTCTGCGGCAGTGCAGGCAAAAAACGTCCTGCCGTGCAAAATTCTCCGCCACGGCAGGACACAAAAAGTCCTCCGGACAGCTTTCTCCATCCGGAGACTTCCGGAATTTTTCCCATCGACAGTTCCAATTCCTGCGCTGCGGTAATCTTAGCACCTCTCGTGTATACAAGATGCGTTTCGATCTCTTCGATTTTTTAAAGCTGGGAAAGCAGCTCTGTCGCCAGTGGAATTTTGCTGCCGCCACTGATTCCCACAATCAGTCTTTTTTTCATCCATGCACCATTCCTGCAAGCATATTGACAGCCGGAGCTACGCAGTCATTCCAGAAAATTGCGATCGGGAAAATCAAAACCATAGCCGGAATCATATCCGCTACCGGAAACTGCTTGATCTTGCACAGTCTAAAGCCGGTCGCCAGCATGATAAAGCCGCCGCACGCCTTGAAGTCGTTGATGATACAGGTATTGGTTCCAAGATCCAGACCGTTGTAAATCGGGCCGCCAAGTAAAAACAGGATAAAGAAAATGATAAACTGTGGGATCGCTACTGCTGCAGTTACCATGCCCAGCGTGCAGGCAAATACAACTGCGGTGAACAGATCCAGAATCGCCTTTGCAATCAGGACACTGTGGTCTGCGGACATACCTGCGATAATGGAGCCGTAAATTCCGGTTCCGCTCGCGCAGAACAGCGTAATGCAGGTTACTAAAGTAGCCTCAAACTCTGCTTCCGGCACATCGGAAGAGGTTTTTACAAAACGACTGATGCCTTTCTGCAGCGCAAGTCCGCCCTTGTTGATCAGCTTGCCAAAATGAACCGCAAGTCCCAATCCTGTACCAAGAATAATCGCAAAAACAACTGCAGGCATGTGCTGCATCAATACGATCGTGCTGACGCCCATACACATGGAGCAGCAGCCCAGAATCAGATTCATGTTGTCAATAAAGTCTTTTTTCAGTTTTTTTCCTGCAACAGCGCCTACGATACCGCCAATTACAACAGCTAGCGCGTCGACAATTACACCAACTGGCATGTCATTTCCTCCTCATTATCTTTTTAGAACGCGAGCTCTTTTGCCCATTTATCTTTGTCGATTTCCAGGAAACGGCTTCTGACAAAGTTCTCTTTCTGATCGAACGGAACCGTGCAATCGAAAATCGCCTTGCAGGCAATTCCGTGAACGCGGATAGAAGGATCGAGAGCATGGTCGTTGGATGGGTCAAGCACATGGCAGTAGCAGCCCGGAATCGAGATCATATCCACATCCGCCTGGAATCTTGTCGTCATTGCCCACATTACATCACTCATATCGAAGATATCCACATCCTCGTCTACCAGGAATACATGCTTTAACTCGGAAAATGCAGAGAACGCGAGCAGCGCTGCGTTGCGCTGACGGCCCTCATCGTTTTTGGAGCTCTTCTTAAACTGTATGATTGGGTTCTTTCTGTGTGTCACCGCAGTAATCTTGATGACAGGAAGCGCAGGCTTTGCATCACCGGTATAGCCGGGAAACTCAGGCATCGCCTTACCGGTATTGGAATTAATATCCTCTCTGACGGTCTTGTCGTGGCAAAGATAACCTTCCAGGACATACTGACATACTCTGCATTTACGATACATTTTAGGCCATCTGGTTCCATCATAGCATCTGAGGTGTCCCATAAACACACCTCGCAGCACAAATTTATGCTCGATCGTAAATTTTTAAAGCGCTGTCCCTGACCCGCGGCTGCAATTTCTCCAATAAATCAATATACCTTCCCCACATACCGGTCTGCTTCCCGGCGTACATAGCATTCTTTTATCGTTTCTGACTCCATCATCTCCAGAACGTATTCCATCCCTGATGCAAGTTTTTTTGTCTTCAATTCTTCCAGCGAAATCCAGTATACCCGTCCTTCTTCGGAGCTTTCCAGTTCGCCGCAAAAAGTATACGCCCGGTAGAGCGTTATCACATGATGCACGCCGTCTTTATGCCAGTGGTACAGCCCGCGAAATTCCGGCTTTTCGATCGTAAGTCCCGTTTCTTCCCAAACCTCCCGGATCATAGACTGAAAAAATAATTCTCCCGGTTCCACATGACCGCCTGGAAAGGTCGTTCCGGTGTAGCTGTCGTTTACTTTATCCAGCGCCAGCACATTTCCTCTGCCGTCCTGAATCATGCACATGTTCATGAAACGGACTTTTTCGAGCCGTTTTTCTGATGTTTCGCTCAATGGTTGTTTCCTCTTTTCGTAAATCAGTATTCTTTGGTGATTTCTTCTGTTATCCCGTACATGGCCCTGAAAGCGTCAAGATCGGCTGCGCTGCAGATCAGCATCACTTCTTTGAATTTCCCGGTATGGAGATCCTTGAAGCCGGCAACCTGTTCCCCATTGCAGATACTGGCTTTAATCACAGGTTTTTGTGTGTCTTTATCATAGGATTTTGCAGATGATTTTTTCTTAAATAGTGACATAGCTGTTTCCTGCCTTTCGTCATCATTGTACTATAAACTCCGCAAAAAAGGTGATGCAAAATCCCCTGTTTTCAAGATTCTGCATCACCTTTTTCAATTCATAACAATAGAATGTTCGCAGAGTGTGCATTCTATTGTTTGCTGCCAAAAGTTTCAGAAAAACCGGCCCATTTTCTTTTAAAAAATCGCACCTGCCTGCTTATTCCAGCGTCAGAAGCAGCGCCATCTTAAACTGCTTTACCGCCTTTACGCTGTGAAGTTCGCCGGACTTATACGCTGAAAATCAGCAACGCTGGCCGCTCCCCGTCTGGGCCTATTTGCCAAAATGCTCCTTTGCAAACTCCATATCCTGCACAAATTCCGCCGTACCGAGGTACTTTCCGTTCTTATCCCGGACAGCCATATAAGTTACCAGCATCGTGCGTCCGCCTTTCTCCATCCAGACAGGGACACGATTCCTTTTGTTGTTGCGAAAATCCTCGATAATTGCGCGTACCATAGGTTCGATTTTGGGCGGATGACAGGAAAATACTTCCCGATCAATCGCCATTGCAGGGCGTTTGAACACCTTCGGACCTTCATTGAAGAAACGATTGATATTTTCCGTATCGATAAAGCTGATTTCCAGCGGAACCGTATTTAAAAGCGCGGTAAGCTGTTCCAGCGTCATGTGCCCGCCCGGCATCACAATTTCACCGGCGGCGTTTTTCTGCCCTGCAGAGCCCTGCTGTTCATCTGCGCTGCGCCGCCAGCCAAACTCACTTCGTCCAACATTCTCCGCTCTGTCCCACACCTCCGGCTCTGCCCCAAAGCAAACCGCATAATCCTTCGCGTCCTGATAGATACCTTTCCACTCGTCTTCTGTAAAATTTACGGCACAGAGCGGAAACAAAATATTCTGCTCTTTGTAAATCATTTCCTCCGCGCGTTTTAATACGCCGTCCAAGCGCGTATTCCAGTCCGCACTTCGTGGACTTTCCTTCATCAGTATGCCCAGATCGTCCCGGATTTCATCATCCACTGTCCACATCACATCAGACGGACCGGAAATACCGTATTTTACCTTTAACTGCGGATATAACAGATCGCCCTTTTTCGCATAATGAACCGATAAGTCCCGGATTTTTAACAAAAGTTCTTCCGACCGGGATTCTTTAAACTGCTTTAAAAGCTCTGCCAGCGCTTCGTTTTCTTTCGTAAACGTGTAAAGAGGATGTCCGACAATTGCGATCAGCTCCGCCGCTTTTGTATGCTTGTCCGAATATTCCTTTTTTTCAAATTTTTCGCGTTTTGCCAGCTCTTCCTGCAGCTTTTCCCTTTTCAAAGACGCATCAGCTCCGTCTTCTGCATTTGCGATTCTCTTCCTGGATGCCTCGACCTCTTTCTCCGCATTGGCGATCCGTTCTTCTTTCGTTGCACCGTGAAACAGCGCTGAATGCACGTCACAGAGTTTCTGAACCTCTGTAAGCGGCGTTCCTTCTTTTAAAAGCTCCTGTTCCGCCTGCATGATTTCAGACGCCTCAACATCGCTGAACTGCTTTACAAAATCTGCCCGGACACTTTCCAGCGCCTCGCCTGCACCCAGACGCCTTAAATATTCTTTTAACTGCTCCGTGCGGCCATTGAAAGTTTCTGCCGCATGGAACGTTTTCTTCTCCATCTCTGTTCTGTCTTTCTGATTCATTCAAAATTCCTTCCTGTTCCATTCAAAATACCTTCCTGTTCAGATATAGTATATCGCATTTTTTCTTACCTATTCCATCCACTTTATTACATTTTTTCCGGCCGGTGCCTCAAACAATAGAATGCACGCTCTGCAAGCATTCTATTGTCATGAACAATAGAATGTACACTCTGCAAGCATTCTATTGTCATGAACAATAGAATACACACTCTGCAAGCATTCTATTGTCATGAATTGAAAAAGAACCAGTAAGAATTTTTCTTATCTGGTTCCATCATAGCATCTGAGGTGTCCCATAAACACACCTCGCAGCACAAATTTATGCTCGATCGTAATTTTCAAAATTCAATTCCTGATTCGTCGCTTTTTCATGAATTTCCATGATCGCCGCCGACAGCGTACGCTTGCTTCCTTACCGTTCCAGGCTGTTTAACCACTGACGGCCAACCTCGATCTGACGATGTACCTCAGAAGGTGCCGTTCCTCCGAAGGATACGCGGGCATTGACACAGGACTTGATGCTGATGTCCCCCAGCAGCTCTTTGGTCACGCGCTTGTCGATCGCCTGCAGCTCTTCGTCTGTCAGATCTTCAAGGTCACAGCCCTTCTTCTCACATGCTTTTACCATATGTCCTACGATAGCATGTGCTTCCCGGAACGGAATGCCCTGCTTTGCAAAATGCTCTGCAATATCCGTCGCATTTAAGAAGCCTTTTCCAAGCTGTTTTTCGATCTGATCCATCCGGAATTCGGTCTTGTCCAGCATCTTTGCAAAAATATCGATTGTCGCTTTCCAGGTGTCGATCGCATCGAAAAGGCTCTCCTTATCCTCCTGGAAGTCCTTGTTATAAGCAAGCGGAGTTCCCTTCATAACGGTCAACAGCTGCATCAGATCGCCATATACACGACCAACCTTGCCGCGGATCAGCTCCGCCATATCCGGGTTTTTCTTCTGGGGCATAATGCTGCTGCCGGTGCAAAAGCTGTCGTCAATTGCGATATAGGAAAACTCGGAAGAGTTCCACCATGCAAATTCCTCCGCCCAGCGGGACAAGTGCATCATGGAAATGGAAGCGTCGCTCAAAAATTCCAGGCTGTAGTCCCGGTCGCTGACTGTATCCATGGCATTTTCCGTCGGTGCAGTAAAAGAAAGCAGCTCGCTCGTCAAATGACGGTCGATGGGCATCGTTGTTCCTGCCAGTGCACACGCCCCCAGCGGATTATAATTCAGACGCTCCAGCGTATCCGTCAGACGTTCCATATCTCTTTTAAACATCTGGAAATATGCCATAAAAACAAAACCGATCGTGATCGGCTGTGCGTGCTGAAGATGGGTAAAGCCTACTGTAATCTTATCTTCATATTTTTCCGCCTTTTCCAGAATTACGCTTTCCAGATAGCACAGGCTGTTCAAAATCTCATAAATTTCTTTTCGCAGATACAGGCGAATATCTACCTGACACTGGTCGTTACGACTTCTGGAAGTATGGAGCTTTTTGCCCACATCGCCGATTTTGTCGATCAGACGGCTCTCGATGCCCATATGGATGTCTTCGTCTTCTACGGTAAACAGGATCTTTCCTTTCGCAATCTCCTTGCGAATTTCTTCCAGACCTGCGATGATCTGATCTTTTTCCTCATTGGATACGATGCCCTGCTTTCCAAGCATGGTCACATGCGCGATGCTGCCGTCGATGTCCTCGTTGTACATTCTCTGGTCAAAGAAAATAGATGCATTGTATTTTTTTACAATATCATCCATGTCTTTTTCAAATCTTCCGCCCCATAAACTTGCCATTTGTGATTACTCCTTTATTTTGCTGAAACTTTAATGACCATGAATCTTTTTTTATGGCAGCTGCAGCCCCTCTGAGCATATAGCTTCCTGCCACGATGAATAATTATACATTTTCAATGTATATTAGTCAAGAAATGTGCAGGTAAAATCCTAATCCATACAGGAATACTTAAATCGCCAGCAGGTTCTTAATTGCTTCCATGTATACCAGCACCGCTTCCTCCATGCCGGATACAAGGATATACTCGTCCGCACCATGAATGCGATAATCGATTCCGAGCTTTTCAGGACCGAAGGCGATGATATTTTTCAGGGACTTTGCATAGGTTCCGCCGCCGATGACCATCGGCTCGTTTGCAGTATCGCCGGTCACATCTACATACGCCTTGTACAGAGCTTCTACGAGAGGGGACTCTCTCGGGAAAAATAATCCATCGCCGATGTCCAGAATCTCGATCCGTCCGTTCTCATCCTCCAGCTTATCCTCGCACAGCTTGCGGACCTCGTCGGGCTTTAAGGTAACCGGAACACGGATATCAATCGTGCAGGAAATCACGCCGTCCTGAGTTTTAACGATACCATTGCAGAACGTCAGGTCGCCATAAGCATCGGAAACCTTTAAGCCGATACCGGAGCCGTCACAGGCAGTTCCGAGATGGGTATTATAAAAGGTGACAAAATCATCTTCAAAGCCTGCCTTTTCCAGACACTCAAAGGTTACACCTGCCGCATTGACCCCCAGCGTCGGCGTGCTGGCATGTGCAGGCACTCCCTTTGCATAAATCGTGATCTTTCCGTTTTCTTCTGTCACGCGATACTCCTGAAGCTTCGTCTCAGCCAGCTCTTTCTCCAGCTTTTCCTTCAGACCTGCTGCCGCAGGAATCACTGTCGTGCAGGAATCGCAAACCGCATTTGTAACAAAACCGCCGTTCATGGAAAGGATCTTCGTATGTTTGGAATATGCCATCATTGACATGTGTCCCTTTTCGCCGTGGATGCAGGGGAAGTTCGCGTCCGGCGTAAAGCCGCAGGACAGCTCCTCTTCCACTTCATTATAATGCGCCATGCACTTCGAACCGGTTTCCTCATTACAGCCCATGATCAGGCGGACTCTTTTATTTAACTTCACGCCGGAATCCCGCAGCAGCTTCATCGCATAAAGCGCTTCCAGAACAGGTCCCTTGTCGTCGGTCGTTCCACGGCCGTATACATAATCGCCCTCACGGGTCAGCACGAAGGGATCGTGGGTCCAATCGCCGCCCACCGGCACGATATCGAGATGTCCGGCAATACCGATAATCTCTTTTCCTTCGCCCATCTCTGCATAGCCGCAGTAGTTGTCCAGATTGACCGTCTGAAAGCCGAGCTCATCAGCGATTTTTAAGCCAACCTCAAGGGCTTTTGCCGGGCCTTCGCCAAAGGGCTTGCCTTCTTCGGGCGTGCCGAGCTGGGAATCCACCGCAACCAGACGTCCCAGATTCTGAATCATTTCCTCTGACAGTTCATGAATTTTTTCTTTTATATCCATAAGTTCCTCCATAAAAACTTTTTTTTGCAGGCGCTTTCCAGTCTGGCTTTACTCCTGCAGAATTTCCGGTCCCTTCGCGGTCAGCAGGCACAGACCGCGCGGCGTAATGCGCAGTGCCGGAATGACGGGAAGTGCCAAAAACGATAATGTGATGAACGGCTCGATATCCGCCGGAACGCCCATTTCATGCGCTTTTTTAATCATCCGGCCCAAAGTCTCATTGACGGACTCAAACCCGGCGTCGCTCATCAGTCCCATGATCGGAAGCGGCAGCGTTTCGAATACCTCGCCGTTTTCCACAACGGTATAACCGCCCTGCGTTCGGATGATTTCGTCCACTGCCAATGCCATGTCGCGGTCATTGTCCCCGATGACGATGATGTTATGGGAATCGTGGGATACGGAAGATGCCACTGCACCGTTTCGGATGCCGTAGCCCTTTGCCACTGCAACGCCGATTTTTCCGGTATTATGATGCCGCTCCACAGCCGCAACCTTGGAATAGCCGTCCGTCGGAACATAATTTGCCGCAGGCTGCAGGGAAACCGCCAGATCCTCTGTGGTGATCTGGGACGGATTGATGCCGATTACATGGGTCTTCTTTTTTCCAATCGGAAGCACAAACTGCTCTGCCTTCACCTTGTCGAGGTGTACCGTATGTTTCAACGCTCTGCCGCACGTTTTTACACGGATCGGCGCATTCCGGTCTACAAGCTTTCCTTTATAGAATACATCTGTCACATTCAGATCCTGCAGATTATCCAGCACAACAAAGTCCGCCTGGAAGCCCGGGGAAATCGCGCCCAGATGCTTTAAGCCGTAGCATTTTGCAGTGTTGATCGTCGCCATTTTGATCGCCTGAACCGGATTCATACCGAGGGAAACCGCAAGCTTTACGTTGTAGCTGATATGGCCGTCCCGTAAAATATCCTCGATATGCTTGTCGTCCGTACAGAAGGAAAAATATTCCGTATCGATTCCGGTGCGGACAATGCCCTCTACGATATCCTTCAGGTTATGGGCCGCGCTGCCCTCGCGGATATGGACATGAATGCCGCGGCGCACTTCTTCCAGCGCATATTCAAAGCTGGTCGCTTCATGGTCGGTATCCACCCCCGCCATCTTGTAAGCGCTCAGCTCCCGGTTCGGCAGATAAGGGGCATGTCCGTCAATCGTCCGGTTTTCAAACAGCAGCAGTTTGGAAAACATGCTCTCGTCGCCGTTGATAACCCCCGGATCATCCATCACTTCCCCCAGTCCCAGAACCCGCGGATTGCGGACGTACGGATACATATCGTTTGCAGAAAAAATACCGCCGTTATCGTCCACATGCGTCGCCGGTACGCAGGACGGCATCATGACATAGACGTTCGCCGGAGATTTTTCCGTCTGATCAAGAATATAGTCAATCCCGGCTGCACCGCTGACATTCGCCGCCTCATGGGGATCTACGATAAATGTCGTCGTCCCGAAACGTGCCGCCGTGCTGACCAGCTCGTTGGGCGTAACCATGGTGGATTCCAGATGCAGATGTGCGTCGATAAAGCCCGGTGCAAGATATTTTCCACCGAGGTCGATCTCCTTTTTTCCGCGGTAACGTCTCGACACCCCCGCGATCAGACCGTCCTTGACTGCAACGTTTGACTCCACGATCTCCCCTGTAAATACATCCACCAGCTTCAGATTTTTTAATACCAGGTCCGCCGGCTGCTTTCCCAGCGTGACCTTTGAAATTTTCTGATACAGTGCGTAATCCATATACCCTCCCATTCTGCCGCCCCGGCGGCTGTTTTTCTGATCGCGTCAGCCTTTCTTTCTGTGAAAGTTATCCGTTATGCTTTTCCGGCTTTTTCCTCCCAAACCGGCACATCGATTCCTGCTATTTCAGATGTAAAGGGCGTACCGTCCTGTTTTTCGAAGTGCTTCCACGCCCGGGTTACATACTTCAGACCAAGATACTGCAGCGGCAGGTTGCAGTAAACCATCAGAATATTGGCAAAATCGCTTAAATCCCAGAGCGCGCCCAGATCCATTCCCGCGATATTGGTAATGACACCAAAGGAAATGACGAACAGGCACAGCAGCCGGATCAGAACAATAAAACCCTTGCGCGAAGAAATCCGCACCGCGCACATTTCCGTAAAGGACATAAAGCCGATCAGACAGGTAAATGCAAACAGGCCAAAGCAGATGCTCACTAAAAACGTTACGATCTGATAAGCGCCGCTCTGTCCGGTCAGCTCTCCGCAGGATGCCAGGAATTTGTCCAGCTTGCCCATCTCAAACCACTCTGCCGCACGGTCTGTCGTCCACATCCTTCCCATAATCACCACAAATCCGGTCAGCGTACAGATCACAATCGTATCCAGAAAAACGCCAATGGCCTGAACGCAGCCCTGATCGCAGGGATGATTTGCATCCGCAGCCGCCGCAGGCATCGTGATGGTACCCTGACCTGCCTCGTTGGACATCAGACCGCGTTTGATGCCCTGGCTGAGCACTGTGCCGAAGGCTCCGCCAAATACGGCATCCGGCGAAAATGCCTGTCCAAATACCGCCTGAAAAAACCACGGAATCCGCGTAAAGTTGCAGACAACCAGCACAACTACGGTCAGCACATAGATCACCGCCATCACAGGAACCAGCAGATCTGTTACCTTTGTCACTTTTTTAATGCCACCAAAGCTGATCAGTGCAGCAATCAGGATCAGTACCACGAAGGAAATCCAATACAGCGTCGAATTGGTCGCAATCGTCGTCCCGGTGATCTCATTTGCAATGGCACCGACTGCGGAGATGGTATTAAAGCCCTGCGCCGGGAAGCACAAAAAGGCATAGACAATGTAGAGCACGCTCAGCGCAACACCTGCCCACGCCGCATTGTTTAACAGTCTTCTACCATAGAAAGGAAGTCCGCCGACATACTGCCCATCTCTTTTTTCTTTAAAAATCTGGGACAGCGTGGATTCTGCAAAGGCTGTGGACATCCCGAAAAACGCCGACAGCCACATCCAGAACAGTGCGCCCGGACCACCGATCGAAATCGCACCCGTCACACCAAGAATATTTCCCGGTCCTACCCGCATCGCCGTAGACAGCAAAAATGCCGCCAGCGCTGAAATACCGGTCTTCGTCGCTGCTTTGCTGTGAAGGAGCACTTTTAAGCCGTACTTAAATTTCCGCACCTGTACAAACCGGAACCGAAATGTCAGATAAATTCCAGTACCGACCAGCAAAATGATCGCCAGACTGAAATTTCCAAAGATCGGGATCGCCGCATACCATCCGAAGTTGGTCGGAAACTCCCAGAACAGATCTGATACAACCTGAATTTTGCCGCAAATCGCGTTTACGGCATCAAATAATGCCTGCATAACATTTTCTCCCTCCCGATCCGTTTTTTTCATTATAGACTGCGGTGTTTTTGTTGTACAGCTTTTTTTCACTGCTGTGTTTCCTCACATCTGCAGAAACGCTACAGTTCACCGCGTTATCCGCCGGAACTGCGATGGTGTAAACCCATACATCTTCCGAAACTCCCGTGTAAAATAGCTTCCGTCCGGGTAGCCGCATTTCCAGGCCACTGTCCCTACCTCATCCTCTGATTCCTTCAAAAGCTTCTGTGCATACTCCATCCGAAGCGCACGGACATATTCCGAAAAGGTAATGCCTGTCAGCTCCCGAAAGCGCCTGCAGAAATACGCCTCATGATATCCAAACTGCGCACTCAGTGCTGCCGGGCTGAGTTTTTCCGTATAATGATGATTCACATAGATTAAAATCTGACCAAACCCGCTGTCCGGACTGACCTTTGCACTGCTTTTTGACCTGCCGTATTCTATCAGACATCCGAGAATTTCATACAACGTTCCGATGGCTGCCAGCGAGCTTTTGCTGTCTTTTCCGTTGTCCCTTCCGGCCAGCAGCTCCACCAGACGCTCCAGCAGCCCGGAAACCTCTTTCCCTGCGATCTTTTCCACAAAAGTCAGCTCTCCATTTCCCAGGGAACGTAAATATTTTTCAGACGCTGCCGTTCCATTATAAAACCGCTCCACATCGAACATGACCGTATGATAGCAGACCTTTTCCGACACTGCAAAGCCGCCATGCATCTGCCCCGGTCCCGCCACTGCAAGCTCTCCTGCCGAAACCAAAAACTCCTCTCCTTCCGTTACAAACCGCAGCGTTCCCTCCGTCACATAGGTCAGCTCCATCCGGTCGTGCCAGTGCAGCAGAAAACAGATTTCCCCCTCTGCCTTTTTCTGCTCGGTATACAGATATTTTATCGCATTTTCTCCATAGATTACCGGCGTCAGCTCCTTGTATCCGTCGATCATACTGTCCTCCGCAAAAGGTAAAAATTATCCTAAAATGAGTCAAAAAAATAATGGGCTTCTCCTGCTTTTCATGATACTGTAAAAGCAGTTCCCAGACAACAAAAAATCATCATTTCAGGGCAATGAAATCCATTTTTCTTTGCCTAAAAAGGAGCTCTCTATGAAAATCGGAACCTGCGTCAATTTCTCCGAGATCGACGGTATGGAAAAAAAATTCGCCCAGCTTCGGGAACATAACTTCGATTCCTGTCAGCTGGTTTCCTGGAATCCTGCCGCCTGGACGGACGAAAATGCAAGCATCTTAAAAACACTTTTGGAACAATACCAGATCACCGTTTCCGCATTCTGGTGCGGCTGGACCGGACCTGCGGCATGGAACTTTTACGACGGACAGCTCACCCTTGGACTTGTCCCTGTGGAATACCGACAGATGCGGATCGAAAACCTTTGCGACGGTGCAGATTTTGCCCACAAGCTCGGCATCACTGATGTCGTAACCCATATGGGATTTATTCCGGAAAATCCTTATGATCCCAATTTCAGCAGCTTCTGCATCGCTGTGCGCACTGTTGCAGAGCATCTGAAGAAAAACGGGCAGTGCCTGCTGTTTGAAACCGGCCAGGAAACCCCCGTTACCATGCTGCGCTGCTTTGAAGCCGTCGGCACGGATAATCTTTATGTGAATCTGGACACTGCAAATCTGATTCTTTACGGAAAAGCAAACCCGGCAGACGCACTTGACGTTTTCGGCAAATACGTCCGCAACCTGCATGCAAAGGACGGCTGCTATCCGACAAACGGACATGAGCTCGGTGCCGAAACACCCATTGGACAGGGAAAAGTAGACTTCCGTGCAGTTTTTACAAAGCTGCATGAGCTTGGCTACAACTCCTATGTCACCATCGAACGGGAAATCGACGGTCCACAGCAGCTGACCGACATTCTGGAATCCAGAACTTATCTGCAAAATATTATTGATGAAATTTACGGGGAGGAAGCATCATGTTAAAAATCGGTTTAGTCGGCGTCGGCGGCATCAGCGGCGCACACATTCCTGCATGGAACGCTATGGAGGACACCACACTCACAGCAATCTGCGATATCCGTCCGGAGCGGATGGAGCCTTATCCGGAGCCGCATCACTACACCTCCATCGATGAAATGCTTGAAAAAGAAGAGCTGGACATCCTGGACATCTGCCTGCCCACCTATCTGCACGTTCCCACCGCAGTCAAGGCAATGAAAAAGGGCATCCACGTCCTCAGCGAGAAACCCATTTCCTTAAAAGAAGAGGACATCGAGCTGGCATATTCCACCGCAAAGGAAAACAATGTCTGCTTCATGATCGCACAGGTTCTGCGCTTCTGGCCCGAATATGAGCTGATCAAGGAGCTTTACGATTCCGGCAAATACGGAAAGCTCCTGTCCGGCTACATGGGACGCCTCGGCAGCTATCCCGCCTGGAGCTGGGACAACTGGATGATGGATGAAAAGAGAAGCGGACTTGTTCCTTACGACCTGCACATCCATGATCTTGACTTCCTCGTATACGCCTTCGGCAAACCGGAAGCTTCCCTGAAGCACCGCGCAAAGCAGCCTAATCAGGACTATCTGACCGCTGTATATGAATTTCCCGGCTTCTTCGTTACCACCGAAGCTTCCTGGTACGCATCCGCTTACCCCTTCGGCGCTTCCTACCGCTTCCAGTTCGAGGACGCTCTCGTTACCTACGAAAAGGGCGAATGCAAAATCTATGAAAACAACGGCAGCATCTATTCCCCGACTGAGCAGGCCACCGGCGATACCGGCTCCATCAACCTGCCCAAGAGCGACGCCTACGCAGAAGAGATCAAGTACTTCAAAAACTGCGTTCTCTCCGGCCAGTTCCCGGATAAGGTGAAGGCGGAAGAGCTGCGGACAGTTGTGGGGCTGTTGAATGAGTTTTGAGGAAAAAGGCAGTGATTGTTCCGCCAGTGGTTTCTTGTGGCAGATTCCATGCTCGCATGAAAATCTGCGATAACTTTCCGAAGTACGTTGTTTTCCTCGATGAGTTCGATATGAGCCGAAACGGGATCAAGCACCGGAATATCCGCGACTTCCTCCTGGCTGAGGAATGGAACTGAATACGAAATCCCGGCATCGCGCCAAATGGCACGATGCCGGGAGTCTTTTTTTCTATTAATTTCTATGCAACACGCCATCTTCGGCATTACTATATAAGGCATCTTTAAATTCCTGAGAATATGCAGAATATATGCACTGCTTTTCCGGATCTAATTTGTAAACAACAGAGTACTCATAACCATCCAAAAGCTGCAATCCATCTCCAGGTTGATTTATATAGTTTTCTTTAAAATATGCTGTCACATACATGCCGTCAGCTGAAACTTCATAGGTTCCATGATCCTCATTCCTCCAGCCTATTTGCAGTACTGTACCATCTGGATTAAAGATGGTCTTGTAACTGGTTGCCCATCCATCGACTTCATCATACTCTTCGCTATACCATGTCCCAGTTATATCAAATTGCCCATCTGAATCGTTTACTAATTTATCTCCCTCTATTATATTTATGGGAACCGGATTTCCTTCACGTACTAATATCTTATCAAATACCCAATAACCATCTATATATTCAAGATGAACATCATATGGATCTTCCCATAATTCGTCACCAAAATATTCATAAATGGTAATTGTATATCTTATATCATTTTCCCTGACAATTTTGATATCATAGTAATCCGCTTCCGGACCACCAAGACCATCCGGCTCTGATACATATATTTTATTACTCTGTTCATACCAATCCTTTTGAGAAATTAATTGTTCCGCAACTTCCTCGGTAAAGTAATGTTTCGTCAAATCAAGTACATCATCTAAACTACTTATCCCTTCATAAGTCACTCTTTTATATTCCCATGGATTTCCGTTTTCATCATATTCAACATAAGTATCGTATTCATCTACATGCTCTCTGTCACTAATCCAAAACCAGTTATATGCAAATTCAGACGCCTTATGTATTGCACTAATGATTTCTTCATCAGACAATGCACTCTCTTTTTCTGTTACTTCTTCTTGCTGATTTTCAAAATCCGATGTAAAGTCTTTCTTTTTGCTCTCTGCATCTTCTTTTTCTTTCTGAATCTCTTCTATTAAAGAATTCAGCTTATCTGATGCTTCCTGGTATCCTGGATTGTCTTTTATTACCTCATTTTTTGTCAATTCTTCAATGGCCTCCTGAAGGATTGCCTCTTTCTCACTCATCTGAACCAGATAGCTTTCTGCTTCCTCAGAGCTGGAAATATCCGCAAGTAAAATCGTAACCTTGCTATTGGCATACGCTTCCTCAGCTTCCACTAAGCCAACTAAAAGTTCCCGATCCTTTGGATCGATCGCAAGGGCATTTTTAAAGGTAGCAATCGCTTCCTCATACTCTAAAGAGGTCAACTGCTTTTTCCCCAGTTCCAGCTGTCTTGCTATCTCTTCTCTCTGAGAATCTTTTTTCGAAATATTGACTGCCACTACGCCTACTATGACTAACAAGATCAATGCTATGCCGGCAATAATCATCTTTTTTTTATTTTTCATATCGTAATCTCCATTCCGCAGGCGCTTTGCGCCGAAGGAACCGCGTGCGATCCCTAGCTACTTTGTGTCGCCTGCGGCACAAATAGCTGTGTGAAAAAATAAGCGATCATGCTTATTTTTCACAATATACTTCCTCTCCCATGTTTTCCCGTAGTCTGACCCCGGTTGCTTTTTGGGTTAATACACTCTTTTGTACTGGTCAATATCAAGAGTAGGCTTATCAATACTTTGTCCTTTATACCATGCATCCGTAACTTCGATAGAATCCTTTGATGGATCCGTCTTCATCGTCAAGAAAAAGTAAGAATCATACAAATGGAATACCTTATATCCTACAATTGCATAATAATCTCCATCTTTCTTTCCCATATAATAGAACTTTGCATATTCAGAGGACTCCATCAACTCTGCGCCTTCCTTTGCAAGTAAAGCATTCAGCTCTTCTACTTTTTTCGATACAGCTGCTTTCTCTACTTTATATTCTTCACGCAACTCATCCGTAATTTCTATATGAAAAACGGTTCCCACCGATACTTCAGGTTTCGCATCGGGCCACAGTTCTCCGCTTTTTCCATCATAACACTTGAATAATGTTTTTTCCCGGGGTCAGGCACCAATGTGCTCAATGCTCAGGCAGTCCGGAAGTTCATTGTGATAAGCATGGCAGTTCTGACAGCGGAACCTGCGGATCATCAGCTGCTCCTTAGTGCCACCTTCCTTTTTACGGATGCGTGGTCTGGAGTCTCTGTAGTGGAGCGTTTCCCGACATACGGGACAAATATGGGAGTTCTCACTGCTCTCAACAAAAACGCCAAAATCCTCCTTGAGAACCAGCGTGTAGTCTGATATAAAATCATGGTTTTTGACCATAGTCTCAGAGTACACAACTTTCCAGGTAGGGTGCTCTGGGACCTTTTTCTTTCTGTAAACTAATGACAGTATACAGATCATTCCAGAGACAGGCAAGTAGATCAGTATTATGTTAATTTAAGGAGTCAACAACACTCTACAATTACAACTTTTGCCCCGCATGCGGGGCAAAAAGCTGATCCTTCCTTTATTTCTTTACCACAATTTCCACAATACATAAAATATCTCCTTTTCAGATTAATATCCTATAATATATGAATCCGATTATTCATCAACTGTTTCCTGTGCTGGTGCAGTATTGGAATATACTACTCCCTCCAGAATCAGTTTCTCCGATCTTTTTTGTTTTTTCTTCTCTTAAATAAAACAATCCAAATAAAAACAACTATTCCAGCCAAAATCAAAGCTAATACATACCATTTTCTTAGCAGATTCTTATTCGTCTTGCTTCTCTGGGTTGAGGATTCATCCGATAAAGAGGTCTGAGATTCTTTTTCTACATCATCTCCTATACTTTCGACTTTATTTTCTTCACTTTCTTCTTTTTCCAGAGACTCTTCTATTTCAGAAGATTCTTTATCATCAAAGGTACTCTCAAACTTATAACTGTTTTCTTCATTGTCAGCTGCCTTCTTTTGATATCCTACTTCTTTCGATTCGAGGATTTCTTCCATTGCTGGCTGAGTTACGGAAACAGTATTCTTTTCAGATCCTGTCCTATTTACATCTGAACTGCTGCCATTATCTGTAGCGGCTTCTCCCATGTTTTCGCTCACTTTGTTTCCATTTATTTTTTCTTCATTATTTTTATCCCCCTTATTTGTTTTATCATTACCTGTTTCTGTTCCAGTAGAATTTTTTTCTGCCACCATTACATAAACACTTAGATGATCTGTAATAAAACTCATAAAACCATCTGAGAAAGCTGCGTTCATATCCGTATAGCTTCCGTCTTTTTCCATTCTGTATATTTTGGTAGTGCTTTTATCATAGGTAGTTGGAAGAGGCACTGATACTTTTATTTTTCCTTCCGGCTGTACTTCTTCATTTTCCCTATATAATGTGATGTTATAAATAATAAGAGATTTGCTATTTATAAAATCCTCATAGATATATTTATATTCTGCCTGTGCCGACAAATTTTCAACAAGAAGTGAATCATACACAACAGGTATTCCGGTTACAGTCTCCACGATCACATCCTCCGAAACTACCCAGTCATCATTCGAGTTAACATGGATTTCCACTCCTGGGTTTCCATTGGATGTTGAAAAATTTGTGAATTGTAAAAGTAAGTTTAAATAATCATTAATAGAAAACATTGCCTGCATGACAGCGCCAAAAATACTTGCTTTTGTTTCAAAAATATCCTCTGCAATATCTATTGCAGATTTATCTGCCGCTTCAAGTACATAACCTCCAAAATCAATTGACTTGCACTCATACAGAGCATCTATAAATGCATTTGAACAATCTACCATTTTAGACGATAAAAAAGATTCTGTGAATTTTTCCTTTACCTTATTAGAATACTTTTTTAAAAAATTTTTTTTAAAGTCCTCCGAAACTCCCTTCTTGACCAATTCCTTCATTGTTTTTTCCTGAACTTCTTTTGAAAATGCCTTAAAAATTGTGTGTTCCTTTTGCAGTTTTTTCCCTGCTTTTAATAATCCTACGGACTTATCTATACAGTTCAGGTCAATATCTACACTATTATATACCATACACCCAACAGAAGCTTCAGAATTATTCGATATAAATATCTTTCCCCCATCTGGAACAGTTACACTAATTTTTGTATGTTCCGTAAAAAACGGATCCTGATATTGCTTATACCAATCTTTCATAAAATTGCTTATTGTTACAAATAAATTCACGCCACTTTCCATCACCTCAAATATACCAGTTTGATAATTTTCCTTCTTATCTATTCTCTCCACCTGTATCAACTTATTGTTTTTATCATATACCTCCACAGCCGCATAATGTGCCAGATTGTTATATGCATCGAAAGTTACCGTATAGGTTTCATCCGGATTTTTGTATAGATGAAAATTATCCAGTCCCATGTGGGAACTGGTAATAAACCTGTCTGAATCTTCTCCATTTTCTAATGCTGCCAAACTTTTGATATCATAAACATTTAAGTTATCAATTACATTGACAATAATAGATACCTTTTTTCCTGTCGGTATATGCCAGAACGTTACTTTCGTACTTCCTTCTTTTAATCCTTCCAGACCGATAGTTGGTCCATACTCATCATAAAGTATCTCTGTTAGCTTTACTACTGTCTCATCTTCGATCGCATAAGAAAAAGAATCCGGTTCCTTTACAGGTTCTTTCCTTCTCACTACCCGAGCACTGACTCCCATTATCTGTCCAATCCCTATCGTACAATCACTATAGGAAGAGTAAATTTTCAAAGATCCCATAATATTATCCGGCGTATCAATCTCTTCTTTATCCTCCCATAAAAAAGCCGGATAATCTGCCGCCATCTTCCAGACATTCTCAAAATCCAACAGATCAAATTTGCTGACGTTTCCTCTGTCGTCCTCAGAGAATTTTATGATTCCCTCTCCGCTGATATCCTGTATATCTTTCATATAATAGCAGGATTTAACTGTGCAATTTCCATTAAATGTTACACTGTTAGAAATTTTCCCTATTAAGTCATTGTTGTTTACGATTCCTGCATTATAACAAAACAGAAGAATATTTTCTCCCCACCAGGTATTAGCAGAAAGTCCAACAATTCCGCCACTGCCTTCTGCTCCTGTGATATCTCCCTCATTATAACAATTCTGATATACATGTTCGTTGTTATCGGAAGTATCGCATCTTCCTACAATTCCACCTATATATGTATTTCCCGTTATCTTTCCTTTATTGGTTGCTTCTTCAACGGTTACATCTTCATAATTTGCGATAGTTTGTCCAAATATACCTCCGCAGCAACTACTTCCCTTTACCTCTGCGTAGTTTGCAAACTTTTCAAGAGACATTCCACCACAGTTTAAATTTCTGCCTATACTTCCTGCAATTCCTCCAACATATTCACTTCCGGAAACTGTTCCATGATTTTTCAGTTCTTTCAATGTAATCGTTTCTGTGCCACCGCAATTTTCCGGATCATATGCTCCCAGGCTATTACCAATATAGGAATATCCTAAAAAACCGCCAACATAATTTTTCCCAGATATGCTGGCATAATTACTGCTTTCTTTTATCGTTGTTCCATACCATCCGGCAGAGCCTGATTTTCCAATAAAACCTCCTACATTATTTCCAGAACCTTTTACGATTCCATCTGTAATTGAACAATTCAGTATATAAATCCACAATCCATTCCCTACAAAAGCGCCTACATTATCTGATCCGCTAACATAAACATGTGACAATGTTAAATTCTTAATACATGTCAAATTCTTAACAGATGCTGTGTTGAATAATCCTGTATTTTCGCCATCTTTTTTCATACACAGCCCAAATATTGTATAACCGTTTCCATCAAATGTACCGCTAAATCCGTCTATTCCTTCCCACAAATTCTCCGGTAAATTCTCATCACTCCATTCCTCATCACTTACCGTATTAAGATATATATCCTTTGATAGTTGTACAAATTCACCTGCATAGTTGTTCCCCTTCTTTGTCTGAAGCCGAAGGTATTCCAATTCCTGGCCACAGGAAATAATCCAAGGGTTATCCCTGGTTCCTTCCCCTTGCAATTCTTTTGCAGCTGTACCATCCCATACAACACTGTATTCACTTTGTCCCGATCTGGCTTCTTTAATATTTTCTTCTGTTTCCTCTTCAACAGAATTTCCAGAAACAGCTACTAAATGCTTCCCCTCACATACTTCTGCAAGCATTCCACTCTCTGCCTGTGAACATACTATACAATCACTGTTTACTTTATCCTCATTGCATTCAATATCACAAGTGCATTCCGTTTCCTGTTTCTCCGTTTCTGTCGTTTCCTGCTCTGCCGTTTCCTGCTCTTCCGTTTCCTCTTCCGTCCCACCTACTTCAGTTGTTTCCTGTTCGGATGTCTCCTGTTCTACAGTTTCCTGTGCCACTACGGTTTCAGGCTCTTCTGCAAATACAGGTGATACGACAGTTCCTGCTGTTAAACATATTGCCAAAACATATGCTATTCCCTTTTTTATAGCCTTCGAATACTTCATAGACATTACTTCACCTTCTCCTTCCCCTTTTTGCAAAATTCCGGCATGCACAATAAATGCTATGCCGGAATTCTATCAGCAAACTTTTCTGAGAATATTTAATCAATCTCCGAACTGTTTCAATCCATCGGATACTTCATATGTATAATTATCACGGTTTGCCGTAATTAAGTCAGAATACATTTCTGTACCATCCATATATCCGCTTATTCTGCAATAATAATAGTTGCCCACTTCCAGTCTGCTATTTCCGACCATTCCTTCATTTTCTGAAACCATAAAATTGCCATCCGACATCTTTATAATCCCATTGTATTTAACCGGGAAATATATCGTGCCGTTTGCTGGGGTATGCTCTTCATTCTGGATTACATCAACAGCATATACCAAATAATAGACATTGCTTCCAGATGCTTCTGAATCCGTGTTCTTAGCCTTTAATAAATAGTCTCCTACCAGCCTTACATTACTTGTCGTTAAATTTCTGCCTTTACATAATGTGGCACAGTAGCTTTCAATGTTATCTTCTGCATCCTTTTTTAGCTCGTTTTTAAAGTTATCTGAAATATCGGACAATTTTGTGATACTTTCATAACTACTATACGCTTCAAAGCCATCTCCACATTCAGCTTCATAAACACCTCTGTTTTTCTCGACAATTTCACGATAGCAAGTAAGCGGATTTACATACCCTCGAGTACTATAGGAGCTTCTGTCAATTCTCGAACTTCCACAGATCCCGTTATTTTCTGAATACTTCAGCTCGTCTCCAGACTTCAAAATATTACTGAATTCAACGGGGAAATAAACCGTAGTTGCCCGGAAATTATTATCTGAGCTTGACACCGTTCCACTATAAATAATATAAATGTTATTGTATTTATCGCTACTTTCTTCTCCATTTTTCAAAGTACTAAAGATATAGCCTTTATACGAAAGATTCGAAAGCAAGCTTGACTTTGCATATTCACTTGCCGTATACGCATAAATTTTATCTTCTGACTCTGCCTTTAACATAGCTTTAAAGTCATCTGTCAATTCATTCCACGAACCAACATATTCGTCTAATCCTTCCACCGTATATTCTTTCTGCAAAGGCGATAAAATTTTTCCGTAATTTGAAAGCAGATAATCTGCATTATCATCGTTTACAGATACAGTTAAAATATCTCCATTCGATAACCCATTACTTTTATCTGTCTCAAACTGAATCATTGATTCAAATTCATCCTTAGCATTACTTTGCAAATATGCACTTCCATTCGGCGAAATTCCTTCATACTCCACCTGTAAAATTGAAAATGGATCTACTGTATCCGCTTTTTCCAGCCCCTGTACCTTAAATTCCTGATCACTGAAAATTAATTTACAGTCTAACATCTTTTCCATTTCTTTTTGGGAATCTTCCGAGATCGACCATTCCCATGTAACGGTATCGCCATTGCTTAAATTACTTCTGACATCCAGCAATCCTGCATTTATTACATATTCATATAACAATTCTGCTGGAGTTCCTGTAGTATATTCAAACAATATCTCTGCCAGAAAGCTATTTGTAAAATTTTCATTTTCTGCAGATCGTTCCAACTTTTTTAAATATGAATTGTTCCATTTTAGCTTTTCTTCATACTTATTCATGAATTTTTCGTAGTCAAAATCTGCATATGCCGTTCCAACAGTATCATATCCGTCAAAACCAACGCTTAAATAATCATTTAAGTTGATAGAGGTTTTTCTCCCACTTACCAAAATTACCACTACAATCAGCACTAATACACCAAGTGCTCCTATCGCAAACTTCTTATTGTTTTTGAAATTCTTAAAAAAATTACAAACCTTATCTTTTTTCAAATTATCCTTTAACTTCTTTACAAAATCCTCCATTCCCTTTTTATCTATTTTATTTGTGGTTTTCGTATCGTGAACTCTCGTCCCGCATTTTGGACACACAATCACACTATCTGAAATTTCCTTTCCGCATTTTGGGCAAAACATGTCTTTTCATTCCTCTCTCACAAAAGTATAAAACTATTTTCCGGGGTTGCTATATACAGCAAGCTGTGTCTTTTCACCAAAGTTCGAGTATCCTTTTTTAACCGTTTTCCATTACCAAGGTATACTCCATTTTGCGAATAATCAGTTACCATGTATTCTCCGGAATTTTGATCATACACAATCTCACAATGTTTTCGACTGATTTTCTCTCCATATAACACAATGTTACTGATTTTAGGATCTCTCCCTATTATTATCTTCCCATGTTTTAAGTCAAAAACAGCGCCTGTATAAACTCCCCCGATGCCATAAATTCCATACTCTATCAATTTTTATTCTTCTTTCTCCTTTTTTACATCTTCCCAGCTAAAGGATTCACCACATAAAGGTACAAACAATAACTTTGTATTTCCAATTTCCAGCACATCATGGCTCTTTAATATCTCATTATTTAAAACAACCTTTCCGTTTAAATAATACAATTCACTGGATTCTCCCGGCTGTGCAATAAAAGTTCTTTCATGTGGTTCATAAATAATAATTGCATGCTTTTCACGGGAAACACTTCCGTCCCCAACAATAACAATATCCGATGCCGCCGATCTTCCGATAAAGTTTTTATTTGATTTTAAGGGAAAACTCTTCCCCTCTTCATCACCCTTTATACAAACCAGCCACCCAACCACCGGCTCCGTTCCTTTTTTCGTCATGCTTAAGCTAATTGTTTTATCTTCATCTGCAAAGACAGTTCTTTTTCCACTGTTAATAATATCGGCAAAAGACATTTCCTTTTTTTCTCCTAATGGTACGGTTTCTTCATATTCCTTATTTTCCTGTTCACAATATGGACAAGAACTATATTTCGAAGCATCATAAAAATGGCCATGGGAACAGCTTGTCATGGTATCCTTACCTTTCTGCTTCTCCAATGGCGCTGTTTCCGCCATCTCTTGTCCTACCCGTGAACAGTGCGGACAGGACTCATATTTATCTCCATCATAATAATGACCTGCGTTACATTTAACTAATTTCATGTTTCCCTCCCGATTATCTCAACTGAAATACTTCATTCTCTGCAAAACTGATTCGTGTACCTCTGGACACACGCTGCGGCATATTCTTTGCCAACGCTTTTCCTCCTGCCAATACACCATTTTTAGAGTAGTCCGTGACGTAATAAACATTTTCCTTAAAATTAAACGTAATCCTGCAATGAATCTTACTTACATTCTCCGATGTAAACACCAGATTACATTTCTGTGCATCCCGTCCCATAACAATTTCTTCACCTGAGGAAATATTCAATTCCTGTCCTTCGTACTCACCGGAAATTCCAACTAATACAGGGGTTGTTCTTGTTACATCATCATCTTCTTCATAGTCGTACTCTTCTTCGTCCGTTCCAACTCCGTAGCTATTTTCGTTCATTTTGTTTTCATTGGAACCCTCACCATAATTTCCGTTCGTGTATGCAATACAAGCTTTATTCAAATTTTTAATCAACAAATAATACGTTATAAATCCGCCTCCAAAAAGCAGTCCAATCGTCGACCATAAAAAATAAATGGTTCCTGTCTCCTGTGACTCAATTCCATATCTTTTTAACGAAAGATTTAAACGCCCACCCTGCTTGTAAATCCAGTATACAGAATATGCGCCTAATGTTAATTTTCCCAACAGCCATACAAGAATATAATTCCAGGAATTTTCCTCTTCATCTCCCTGTACATGAGCACATACAATATTCAAATCATTTACTAATTTACAAAAATAATAGATCAAATAGATGATCCATCCCAATTCAATCAATCCTGCCACTACCGTGCCAACTGAGAAAATCGATCCTGAAAAATTCTTTACTGCCTTAACCGATGCAATAATCCACACAATCAATGAAAGTACAATCGTTACAACTCTCCATAGAACCAAATCCTTCCATATGTTTCTGTCTGTTTTCACTTCGTACATCTCTTTTTCCTCCCATAAGCGTTTTGTGACTGTATATCCAGTCACTTTTAGTATAGTAAATTCTTCTTTTCATGCTTAATAATGTAAGAAATAACCAAAAAGAGGTCATAATTTGTCATATCACATAACAATTACGACCCCTTTTTCCATTTGCTTTATTTACTGCACCTGAAGTTTTCGCAGTTCTTCTATCTGATTTTCTTCAATATCCGGATAAAAATAAACTTCTTCCAGTTGCGTTACCTCTCTCATACTTTCCAGGGTTATATTTGAATATTACGGTTCAAATGTACCCCTGTTCCGAAGGAACGGATACCGGCAATCCGGTGTTATAATACCGTGAGTCCGGAACAGGGATACCACATTTTGTTACATGCAAGTTTACTCGCTTAATGCCGGATTCAAGCCATATACTTCACGCATGGATCTGTAATTCGTCGGGTCCGTTGGGATGATGTTAATCTTGTACGCATCATGCTTGATACGATCCAGGATCGCTTCCGCGAGCGGACTGTCATCGCCTCCCAGTTGATCGTACCAGCCATTGCAATCATACTGAGAACAAAAGATGGTTGACGACTTCTTGCGTCTCCTATGTAGGAGTTCCAGTATATCGTGCTGTTCTGATGCGGTTGGCTTCAACAGCAACCATTCATCGATGATCAGCAGAATCGGATTGGCATATTTGCTCTGGATCTTTTTGTAAGTTCCATCGTTACGTGCCATCTCTAACTCCAGGAGCAGGTCTGGAAGTCGAACGTATTTCGTAGTGTACCGACGCTTACAGGCTTCCATACCGAAAGCGCATGCCATGTAGGTCTTTCCACTCCCTGTGGCACCTGTGATGAATAGGTTTCGATGCTCTGTGATGTACTCACAGGTTGCCAGACGCTCGATCAGGCTGCGGTTGAGTTTCCGCCCGGAGGTATAGTTGATATCCCCGATGTATGCATCTGGCTGGTCGAATCCGGCATTACGGATCAGGCGCTTCAGGCTGTTACTCTTACGATTGCTGTATTCGATATCTACCAGCATTCCAAAACGATCCTCAAAGGAGATGTCCTTCATCCGGGCATCCTGCAGCTGGCTCAGGAATGCATCCGACATGGATGTCAGTCGCATTTCGATGAGTTTATCTATAGTGCTCTGTGTAGTCATGGTTCCTTACCTCCTGTAGTAATCCGCACCCCGTGTAAGTGCGTGGCTGTTTTTCCCTGAGCTCGTATGGCTATCGGTTACCACAGCTTTGTCAGCCGATGCTGTTCGGTCACTCCCGGTATCAAGTATGTTCTTGATGCTCTTATAGCTCGGAGTGGCTGTAAAGGTGAGCGCTTTACAGCAGGCAGCTTCCAGCCGATCGACAGAATACTTGTCGGCCAGTTTTAACAGCCCCATGCAACTACGGTAGGATTGTTGCTCTACCAGCTTGGAGGTAAGGATTGCATCCACGGTCTGGTAGGTACTGGAACCGATTCGCTTCGCCCATTGCCGGAAGCGGTCACCGTTCCACTCAAGATACTGCTGATGAGAAGACGGCATATGCTCTGTGATTGTGCTATACTGACCTTTGCGACCATACAGTCGGCGGTGAGACGCGATCCGGTTGTGGTTGTAGAAAACCTCAACGGTCTTGTCTGTGACCCTCACATCAACTTTGTGCTTTATATATTCATGTGGAACGGAGTATAGCATTCCCGCAAACGATATGTGATAATTGAACTGAACGGTGGCTTGTCTCCATTCCGCCTGTTCATATGGGGTAGCAGGCAACGGGGCCAGCAATGGCAGTTCTTCATCGCGGAAGATTTCATACCGGCTCCCATCTTTCTTTTGGAACGGGCGATGGCTGAAATCTTCCAGTTTCTTCCGGATTGCCTGATTTAACTCACCGAGAGAAAAGAACTGTTCATTCCGTAGCGCTGCAGTGATCCATGTGGAAATGTTTCCTACACTGCCCTCAGCATTAGGTTTATCCTTTGGAGAACGGACGCGTGCCGGAATAATGGCGGTGCCATAGTGTTCTGCCATTTCCTGATAGACGGCATTGATCCGTGGATCATTCCAGCTTTTATTATTATGATCCACAGCAGTGCGACAGTTGTCCGGCACAAGAATCTTTGCAACACCGCCAAAGTACTCGTACATGTGGACGTGTGCTGCAATCCATGACGCCTGTTTCTGATCTATAAAGGCTTCTACGTATGGATACTGACTGTAGGTCATAACACCCACAAAAATCTGCGCATCCAGAATTTCGCCGGTATCTGGGTCGATGATGTGCGCCGGATCGCCTGCCCAATCGACCTCGACCTGCTCTGCGGGCTTGCGGTTGATATGCATGGTGGCACGGCGCTTCTGCTCATCCTGCTGGATGTAGTAGCAGAACTGAGAGTACATAAGTGGTTCTTCTTTGGAGAGACGGCATGCTTCAAGATACTCTGTCCAAAGGAGCTTCTTATTCACTCCGTTCCGAAGAAGCTCTTTGCGGACATGCTCAAAATCGGGCATCCGCTTTGAAGTGGCTGACTTTGCCTTCACTTCAGGGAAAAGCAACTTGCCTAAGACTGGATCGCTGAGTTTAGGATCCAGAGGCCAGACAAGATGTTGCTCTCTGGCTGCCTTCAGCACCTTGTTGACAGTTGTCTTGGATGCATTGCAGCTAAGGGCAATGTTGGTTTGGCTGAGATTCAATCCGGCAAGCCGGATGATCTCACGATACTTGGTCATAAATGGTGACCTCCTTCGTAATGAATTTACGCTGCAAAGCGTATGAATTCATTATAAAGGGAATCGGTATCATCTGACCGGAATCACAGTATCCGAATACTGGAACGGTGGTATCACCAAAAACGGAACAGCGGTACTACATCACCGGAATGGCAGTTCAGAATCGCCCGGAATACTCAAACTGGGCAACCCTGTCCACTTATTTCAAATATCCAGAGGCAGTAAGACGCCTGATTTACACCACAAATGCCATTGAAGGCTTCAACCGTCAGCTCCGGAAAGTGACTAAAAGCAAAACGGTTTTTCCGTCGGATGACAGCCTTTTGAAAATGCTGTATTTGGCAACCATGGATATCACGAAAAAATGGACCGGTCACAGGCAGGACTGGGGACAGATCCATTCCCAGCTTGAAATTTATTTTGAAGAACGTCTGGCAGGACGGAACCTGTAAAACAGTCAATTTTAGGCAGGTTTTATTGACATGCCTAAAAACTACTGTATAATGCAGATATGGGCAGAATCCGGAAAATCGGCTCTGCCCATTTGTAACTATTCACAAATCTTATATCAGTTTTTAACGTTTACACAAAACTTGAAACGGTCTCTCGAGTAATTAAATATTATTCAAAATATTGTCTCAGCCCTTTGTTTACAAGGGGCTGAGCTTTTTGCATCTCATGCCCCTCGTTTCTCGTGGGCTTGTTTTGGGCTCATAATACCGTTTGGACTTACAACTTTGAACTTTGTAGCATTTGGCCCCGTGTTATTTAACATGGCTGCCGGGGTGGCGGTTTCGTCCAAACGGTGCTGATTCTGCATCATATCCACTACTTCCTGATGCTTGTTCGGATACAGATGAGAGTAGATGCAGAGGACAGTCTTGAATTGTGGTAAACGGAGTATTAAAGATAGTTTGAAATGTGCTGAACATAAGTGAAATCCAGTAACAGATTCTCGAAAAAAATGTGCTTAACGATGAGTTTAGCATTGTTAAGCACATCTTTGTTAATCTGTTGTTCTATCAATACGATTTCTTTTTAATTACATTTATTAAGCTTCCTTCGTTTTATACTTTAAAAATCCAACTACTGTACAAATAATTCCTGTAAGCAGACTTATACACAGGACAATTCCCCCTGCACCATACACATCATCAAGACATCCATGCATCACAAGAAAAAGAGGTGTCGCATAAATAAATATTGCGCTCATTCCCATTAAGAACATCCTAAGAATCACCGGCATTCCCCAACAAACTGCCGATACAATCACAGTTGCAAAAGAAGTATTATAATTAGCTGATATGACCAATGTAATTGCACACAAAAGGAAAAGTCCTTGCAGTCCAAATAATAATAGTCTAACTAAGTATTGAGGGAAATTCACTTGATATACAGCCCGCAACATCTTCTCTCCAAGTACTGTCCCTGTCATGTTGGTAAAGCCATCCATTCCGTAAACCAAGTTGCACAAAATAAAATCCAGCAGAACAATTCCAATAAAAACAGTAGCAGTCAATAAAAATGCTGCAAAAACCTTCGAATACACATCTTTCCGCCGCCCCTCCTCTGTTGTAAAAATAAGTGGCAGCATTTTTGTCTGCCCTTCTTTCGCAAATACCGTTGAGACGCTGCATATAACCACGATACTGCCTAAAATAAGTCCAAACTGTAATAAGTCCACAAAAGCACGCCATCCCTTTACATACTCTAAAGCAGGAGTAATCCCTCTGTTTTCACACACTTTTCCAAGCTCTGATTCTTCCAGCGTATATATTTGCGTGGGAAGTATTTGCGCTTGCCAGCTTCCATCTGTGAAGTACAAAACAACAAAATCATTCAAATAATTTCCATCTCTCCAGTTTGGCATATTCTCACCTAACTTAGATGGAATCCCATATTTTTTTATAATCTGGTCTATTTTTTCGTCTGTGATGATTCCTTCAAATTCTTTTGTAATTTTTCGATTTACCTGTACCGCCTCATAGCCGGAATATGATTTTTCTCCTATTACTGCAAGCTCATCCCCAACTTCTGCGAACCAAAAAAATATCATCATTAACCCTATTACAGAAAGAACTCCCCATAAAAAAACTTTCTCATGGTACAACTTGTAAATTTCCATTTTAAACAACCGCATTCTTTTTCCCTCCAAGCACCTGTGTGTAATAAAGGTATGCATCTTCCAATGTTGCTTCCGTAGTTTCAGCGTTTTTCGTAGGCTGTATATCAGAAACAATACGCAACTCCACGTTCTCGCCGCTGTTCCGTAAGTTGCTTACCACATATTTTTCATTCAACCTCTGTACCTCACATTCCGGAACAACACATTTCCAGACATATCCCTGCACGTCAGCATTCATCTCATTCTCTGTTCCCTGCCGGATAAGTTCTCCGTTTTTCATCATCAGAATACAATCCGCGATATATTCAATATCTGATACAATGTGGGTAGACAGCAGCACGATCCTGTTTTTTCCCAAAGAGCTAATAATATTACGGAATCGCACCCGTTCTTTAGGATCAAGTCCTGCTGTAGGTTCATCCAAAATCAAAATGTCCGCTTCATTCAAAAGAGCCTGTGCAATACCGATTCTTCGGAGCATCCCGCCAGAATATGTTTTGAGTTTTTTATTTTTGACATCCTTCAAGTCAACCAATTCCAACAATTTCTCTACCCTTCCTTTTGCATACTCTCTCGGAAGTGCTTTCAGAGCCGCCATATAATTCAAAAAACGAACTGCGGTAAAATCTCCATAATATCCAAAATCCTGTGGCAGGTATCCCAATAACCGGCGATATTCTGCGCCCATATCCGATATACGGATATTATCACAGGTAATACTTCCGTTTGTCGGCTGTAAAATTCCGCAAATCAACCGCATCAATGTTGTTTTTCCTGCTCCATTTTCCCCCAATAAACCATAGACTCCATTTGTAAATGTGAATGTGAATCCTCTGACTGCATCTTTCTCCCTATACCTTTTTTGTACATCCACCAGATTTAATTCATGCATAATATTTCTCCTTTTATCATTTCTGCAAATAACTTTTTGAGTTGTAGGGCAAATAAACTTCCCAATATAAAACAAGCAATTCCCCACGCTCCAAGTGATACCGCTGAAAATGCTGTAGGAACCGCAGAGAATACAGTATATCCTATCGCCAGAAAAACACTGTTGATAAAAAGAAAGTATCTGTTTTCCCGTCCGATTTCTGTAGACAGGATTCCCATTGACACGATATTAGACAGAAAAAATGCTGTCATCATATATAGTCCAAGCTGTAAAACACCAATATTCAGGGAACTTCCAATACAGAGAATAATCAATATAAATATTGCAAGATTTACGCTGCCGACAATTACCATATAGACTGCAACACTCTGTTTTGTACTGAAATAGCAGCTTGCTCCCAACTCTGCCATTCTGCCAAAAAATAATTTATCAATTAAAAATACAGTGAGAACAGCAATTCCAGAAACACCTATCATGCAGGCAATTATCATTGTATTTATGTCTGCCCCTGTTCGCTGTAGCAGCAGTAATATACCTATACAAAAACAAACAGCTATTGCATACAAAATAAGAAATGACTTATCCATATATAAAAAATGGCTGAATAAAATTTCTCTTTGATTTAGTACCGGAATTTTTTGCTGTTTTAGCTCCCTTGTCATAGAAGTAAGCACCTGTTGTTTTCTTGATTCCTGAATCGCAATCTGTTTGTCAGCCTGTAAAAAAAGCTCTTTGATTTCACGATTTTCCATTTTCGTCCTCCATCATTTTCTTTAAATGCTGTACACCCAAGCGAAACCTTGACTTTATGGTTGAAACACTACATCCCATCATCTTTGCTATATCCTTAAATTTCAGTTCTTCATAAGTACGTAAAATCACAACCTCCCTGTTTTCCGGTGATAGTTCGCTTAACAATTTCTGCAAATAAATAGAATTTTCTGTGTTTTGTATGCTGTCCTTTTGAACGGGGATTTTTTCAAGTATTTCCCACTCATAAGAATGACTGCGTTCTTTTTGCATCCTAAAATAGCTGAAACACAGATTCCTTGCAATCGTCAGTAAATATCCTTTTAAGTTGTGTTGACGATAAGCCGAACTGTATTTTATAAATTTCAGAAATGTTTCCTGTGTGATATCATAAGCATCATCCTCGCTCTGAATCATATACAAGCAGAATCGAAAAATATCTGCATAATACAGTTCAATCAAGTCGCTTAATGCTTCCTGATTTCCACCATAAACTTTTTGCATTAGTTCCTTGTCTGTCATAGTGTTTCTCCCATCGTAAAACGTCTTACATACTATATAACCATTATGAACCTTAAAAAGTTCACAAAAATATAAATTTGCAAAAACATATGAAAAGAATAATCTCTTAATTTCCAAATCATTTTCTATACTGTCTGTCACATTAGTGCAACAGACAGTACTCTCTCTAATAATGGTTTTCCCATCCACATGCTTTTTGTGAATTGCCATATCCGCACACATTCCAGCGGAAGTGAAATTTTCTGCAATATACTTCTGCAAAAGTGTAATCTGGTCTTCTCTTGAAAGCTCAACCGGAAGTGCCACTTCAATTTTCCTTGCAAGCTGGGCATCCGATTTCTTTTCCACTTTCTGCACCTTTTCCAGAGCTTCGGCTGACTATCTTAATGGAAAGATGAAAAATCGCCATCGTATCACCTCCCCGTATGATATTGAGAAACCGTATAGGCGGGTTTTGCTTTACCATTTTGCCGTATCCGGCACATAGGCGTCTGCAAGACCGCTCTCTGCGAAGAGTGCGATGCAACTGCATAAGTTGCTGTCATCCAAGTACACAACTTGGTCTGGCTGCACCGGCAAACATGTTTGCCGGTTGTCGCGGCAGTCGCCAAATTGACATGCTTGCATGTCAGCTTGGCTCGTTGCTCGCGCAAATCCCCGCCGACGGAACGAGCCCGGCAAGCAAAGCGCAGACCGGTTGCCACCTGTGGCAAACTTATACAAGACAGGCTCTGCCTGTCTATAAGTGCGCCCTTCTCTCTAACGAGAAAAGGGAATTGCAAAAGCATTTCTGCCTTTGCAACTCCCAACATATAAAAGAAGATACTGTGTTAATCATTCTCAGTACCTTCCATTTCACTGCCCGTATCCGGGCACTTTTCCATTGCTCTGGTAAAATATTTTCCATTTCGTTCCTGCTGATTTAGAAAATTCAAAAGACGCATCACATCTTCCTCCACTAGCGGACGATCCAGTACCTTTTCCACGGTTCCTCCAATCTGGCACAGCAGATGAGTGCGTTTCTTGCGTTCCTCAATACTTCTCTGTGTTCTAGCCATAAGATTGTTCCTCCTTTTAAACTGCTTCTGCTTCATCAGTAGCTGATGAAATTTCATCTGTAAGTGCCACTGTACCCATCAGGTGCAGCAGCTTATCTGCTACGGTATCCGTTGTGTCTTCTGCAAAATGCACATTGACATGATAGGTGGTTTTTCCAATCCTTTTTGTAAAAGTGCTGGTATACTTTTCCCCATTCTGTTTCTTTTCCATAAAAAATCCTCCATACTTCAATAAGTAATTGATAATCGAACGTTTGTTTGCTATAATAAATGCATAGCAGTTGGGGCACGAATGGCAATGTAAATCGTTCCTTTTTTCATTTTCCGTTTTCTCCTTTCTTGAATTTGAGTAATCTGTTTTAACTAGAGCAATTACCCCTTCATCTAAAGGAGAAAATTCCGATGCGAAACGGAACTGTTTTGAAAAGATTTTTTGAAGATGTCATTGACGCATAGATAAAGAGAACAAAAACCGTGAAAGACGTGAGCGTTATCACGAGGTCTGCAATTTTAAGGAAGATTCATAAAAAACTGATTCCGATTTTGTAGTATAAATGTGATAACGGACTGTCAACAACTATGAAAGAACGCAACTTTTTAGAAAGACATTGCAGTACGGATGGATAGATGACATGATTGCCTTGTAATCGAATTTTACTTATAGCAATTACTCACAATAAAAATAGACATTTATGACGAAACAGAGGCATCAGAAATATGGATAACATTTTTAAACGCACCAGTGCTCACTGGGTACGTTATGATAAATATGAATGGAAAGAATCGACTGACGGCGTTTTGTACCTTACTCCGGCAAAAGAAGCCGTAATGTCACTTTACAATCCCATCAAGGAGTATGAGGAACTGGTACTGACCGCTCTTGGAATTGGTCTTGATGTTATGCAGAAAAAGCTTCTATGGAAGAACTAAAACAGAGGATTCAAAATTTTGCAGAACACTTTGGACTTCTGGGACTGATGACCGCACTTCCAACCACACCGGAATTTATCACCTATGATGCGGTGTATCTTCCAAAGAATCATTTCATCAGGCAGGAAACACTTTCTACGGAAGATTACCTCGCCTACTTCTTTCCTTTTGACAAGATCTCTTTTGTAAAAAAAGGTCGGGAATCTATGTGGAATACAGATAGCCAGGAAATGTTTGCGGTAATTATGACTTTACAAGATAAGCCACAAGCAGTGCTTATGAGCTTTCAAAAGGAATATGCTGAAAGCTATGAATGGATTACCACGGTATTCTCTGACTGGGCTTTTACCTTTGTTACCAGCTTTCTGTATTATCAAGATTATGATGCGTTGGAGGAAGCAGAACGTAATGTGTACCGAAAAGGAATGGAATGTTTCGGCGGCATTGCACCGACCTACCATATAGAACTACTGGATAAGCCCACTATTGTATGGGATTTCCATTCTCTTTTACTTGCCATTTAGATGATGTTTTCCTTTATGATAACGGATGAAAACTCTACGCTGAAACTGTGCAAGCACTGTGGAAAGATATTTGTAGCCAGCCGCTCCAATGTGCAGTTCTGTTCTCCGCAATGTAAAAATCAGTATAATGTATATAAGTGTCGGGCGAAAAAGGAGGATTTCGAATGATCAGTGAAAAAGATGAGATAGTTTTATTTGAAAATGGAGAATTGGCATTGGAAGTAAATGTATCTCCACAACTGGAAACCGTATGGCTGTCTTCAAACCAAATGGCACTTCTTTATGGAAGAGACGAAAAAACCATTCGAAAGCATGTTAATAAAATTTTTGCCGATGGAGAACTGGATCGAGAGAGCAACACGCAAAAAATGCGTGTTGCTGGTGTCACTCAGCCAGTTGCTTTCTACAACCTCGATGTCATCATATCCGTCGGTTATCGTGTCAATTCAAAGCAGGGCATCGCTTTTCGTAAATGGGCAAACTCTATCCTGAAGGAATACATAATTCAGGGATATGCTGTGAATGCTAACCGTATGAACCAACTCGGTGAGGTGATACGGATTATGAAACGAACAGAAAACAGCCTGGATGCTAAACAGGTACTTTCCGTAATTGAAAAATACAGTCTTGCTTTGGACTTACTGGATGATTATGATCACCAGACAATGAAACGCCCAGATGGAAACAAAACAGTCTATATATTATCCTATGAAGAATGCAGACAAGTCATTGACAGTATGAAGTTTTCAACTGATTCCGATTTGTTCGGCAATGAAAAGGATGATTCCTTTAAGGGCAGCATCGGCAATATCTACCAGAGCTTTGCGGGGCAGGATATCTATCCGACACTGGAAGAAAAAGCTGCAAATCTTTTGTATTTCATAACAAAGAATCACAGCTTTTCCGATGGCAACAAACGAATCGCAGCAACAATGTTTCTGTATTTCCTTGATAAAAATGGCATCCTGTTTGCTGATGGAAATAAGCTGATTGACGATCATACACTTGTGGCACTGACGATTATGATTGCAGAATCAAAACCAGATGAAAAAGAAATGATGATAAGCGTAATTATGAACTGTATTTGCGGATAGGCTGGAGCCTTGGTAGCTGATGCATTCATGGCATAATGATATGGACAGGGCATTGATTGAGCCCTGTCCTTCTTATATGTTGTATCACTTTTTAAACAGTGCTACAATAAAGAAAATTAGAAGTTATCGAGGTGATACAAAATGAAAAAATGCAAATATTGTGGCAAAAAAATAAGTAGCAGTTTTGAGTTTTGTTGCCATGAATGTGAAAATAGATATACAAAAAATATTGAAAAAGCTGAAAGTAGAATTAAATATTTTATTATAGGAATAATTATAGGATTTCTAGTTATGTTTTATGGAGTTATATCAAACAGTGACTTCATTATTGGAGATGGAATTATAGTAATGGGTATAGTTGCTGTTTTGCTACCATTTACTACGCCTGAAACCGTTGCTCTTTTAGGTTATCAGAAGTCAAGAATTGTGGGAAGAATACTTGGTATATTACTTATAGTAGTTGGGATATGGGTAGGCTTTGTTTAATGACAAATTCCTGCTTGCGAGCTGAAAAATCTTGCTAATGTTTGTCAAGCAGATTTTTGAAGATTTCGAGAACCTTGAGAACAAAAAAGAGAGTAACCTTAATAAGACCCGCTGTTGCAGGCCGGCAGTTAACAGCTATAATGAAAGCGGACAGATTTACTTGTACAACTCCATTGCACGAGCGTAGTAGATCCGCAGAAACTTATTGACGGCAGCCATTTTGGCTACGTTGTATGGTTTCCCTTCCTGTTCCTTTTTGAGCAGAAAAAGGTAAACAGGATCGTCCTGAGGTTTTGTCAGTTTGAGAGCCTGCATTACCTCAAAACAAGCTTTTCTGAGAGCCGGGTTGCCACGTTTGGAGATGTGACGATTCCGGCTCTCGAATTGTCCGGACTGATATGGCGGAGCATCATTGCCGGCATAAGCATTGAGTGCTTTGCCACTGTGAAAACGGCGAATGTCACCGATTTCTCCAAGAATGATCGGTCCCAGTCGGTCCCCCACGCCGGCCATAGAACGAAGCACTTTGTACTCCGGCATGGTCTCTGCTATGATCCGCATTTGAAGATTGATCTCATCGGCAGCTTTCTGAGATGTGGATACGAGATCAACACATTGATCCTGAGTCATTGCGGATAAGGGATTTTCTCCACGGGTGGTAACACTGTTAAGGACCAGCTCATAGATAGCCAGTCCCTTAGAACCGGCAAAACGATCCTTGGTCTTTTTGACTAGGACTTGATAGCTGTCCAGGAAACGTGTCTTGCCCATCTTACGGATTACATCGAAAGACTTGAAACGCTTAATGAAACGCAGAAGCACACAGTTGTCGGGATCCCTGCTTTTAAGAGGAAGAATGGTCGTAATGCCGGGCATTGTTTCATCCAGAAGGCTGAGCAGCTGAACTTTGGCAACAGTTAGGGTTGATATCCTCTGACTGTATTGCCTGGACAGAAAACGGAGATCTTCATACTTCTGGTCCTGAGGAGTGTAAGGAATCAGCGAATAGGACTTCTCAAGGGCATACTGAGCGATTCGCAGAGAATCACGTTTGTCCGTTTTCGCCTTTCTGAGTTCGGTATCGCCATACTTCTTCATCTGGTATGGATTGATCAGACAGACTGGGAGTTCCGCCTCCGTGAAGGCTTTCAGGAGTGGATAGTGGTAGTGGCTGGTGGGCTCCATAAGGATGGTTGGAGGCTCTGAAGTCCTCTTGATGTAATCTACCAATGCCTGCAGCTCATCAGCGACATGGTGGACATCAAAAGGTTTGGCACGGATGCTGCCATCTCCATTGAGAATGGCAACGGTGCTCTTGGATTTTGAAACATCGATACCAACAGCAATCATAAGAAAGACGCTCCTTTCGTAAGTGATTTATGATTGGATCCAGCTCTTCAAGGTTCACTCATATTCTTTCGTTAAACGGGAGAAGCAATCTTTCCCAACTTGCTGAATCGAATGTAGAACAATGAAGGCGGGCTGACACATTTAACTTCGGGCGTGGTGTCCCAATCGGAAATTACGTCAGACCAATCACCTTCATCATAAAGAAAGAGCAGAGACTGTAAAAGCCTCTACTCATATATTAAGAATCGTTAAGGAAAGAATCGAAGGTGGTGCAAACGAAAAAGCAGTATTGAGACTTTTCATTAACTGCCCTTTCGTTTGCATCAATTTCGATTTTTTCTGGTTGAACAAAGCGCGTCAACTCTATATGGACTTTTAATTCTGACACTCTATTTATAATAGGATAGCGTGTACACATAGAAACACATAGAATTTATAATTCAGTCCTGTATTATGACATCAGAAATAAGCCTCCCTAAGGAAGCTAAAAAAATATACAGTTATGATTTGTTAACAGAGCATATGTGGTTTCGGTTTTATAAAATGTTGTTTTGTAGGCAGAGAAATAATCTTACCACCACAGGAAGAGCACTTGCATATATCTTTATTATAAAGAAGACGGATAATGGCAGGTGCATCCATATCTTTCAGCTTGGAAATATATTTTTTGCAGCCAAGGATGTTTCTGCATAGGGTAATCTTTTTCTTCTTATTTCTGGATGAAAGAAGACCGTAGTGCCTGATACGTACAAAACGTTTTGGAGGAACATGCATTAAAAATCGACGGATAAACTCCTCACCAGATATGGTAATCTCCTTCCACTTACCCTGTTTTTTATAATCCTTAGCAGAAAAGGTAACTGTAGCTTCTGTCATACTTTTGATACGGTAGTTGCTGATAGCAATCCGGTGGGTGTATTTTCCAAGGTATCTGATAACAGATTCGGCACCGTCAAATGGTTTCTTGCAATAAGGAATCCATTCCTTTGCATAGCAGGTATTTAACAATTCCTTGAAAGTATAGTAGTTTTTGTAAGGTGCAGCCGATCCATGAAATTCAAGCCTGTCATTTTCCCAGAGCTGCTTAAGTTCAGCCATGTATTTTCCACGAAACGTTTTTGAGATTACCTTAATCGGAAGGAAAAAATCTTTCCCATTGTCTTTCCAATGATTTTTCACATCCAGCCCTCCACCAAGAACAATCGCATGGATATGAGGATGAAAATTCATGGTGCTTCCCCATGTATGGAGGATACAGATATAGCCGATATCAGTCCCAAGATATTTACTATCAGCAGCAAGTTCACTGAGAGTATCTGAAGCCGCATGATAAAGAGCAGTGTATAAGAATTTCTGGTTGCTGTAGATAATGGGATTAAGTTCTTCTGGAACTGTAAAAACTACATGGAAATACGGAGCATCTAAGATATCCTCACGCCGTGCATCTACCCATTTTTCTTTTGGAAACTCCTGACACATAGGACAGCATCTGTTACGGCAGGAGTTATAGTGGACTGACATGCGGCCGCAATCCTCGCATACGCTTACATTCACACCAAAGGCACCGGTTTTGCAATTCATGATGTGATAAGCGGTCTTTCGCTGAGCGGGAGAAATACTGTGTGTGGATTCGAAAGATGGATAAAAACGATGAAAAACATCCTGAATCGTACAATCCTTACTCATGATTCACCACCTTCCGGGTTGTCGAACGGGCTGCGGATCCCAAGAAGTGTCTTGTTGCTCACATGAAGGTAAACATCTGTAGAGCGAGGATCAACATGTCCCAGAAGTGACTGGATATATTTTATATCTGTACCACTTTCGAATAGGTGGCTGGCAAAACTATGAC